>Ga0164297_10004355_pt1 | contig 12722 bp, 11 predicted proteins | sample GEODES058metaG_FD_113539 | JGI IMG/M metagenome (GOLD analysis project Ga0164297, IMG submission 113539) | Dystrophic lake water microbial communities from Trout Bog Lake, Wisconsin, USA - GEODES058 metaG | ecosystem: Environmental > Aquatic > Freshwater > Lake | place: USA: Trout Bog Lake... | reverse complement strand
TGCGGTCATGAACCCAATGTTGGACGCTCAAGGCAAGACCGATTGGCACAATGGTTTTTCAAGTTTGGCCCAGAAAAGACGCATAGAAGCCATGGATCAATCGGCCCCGATCACGGAGTTCTTAAAGGCAGGAGATGTCTTCAAAGCCGAATTCAAATCGAAGTCCGGACAATCGATATTTGGATCCATTGAGCAAAGGGTGGCTCAAAAAGAAGCCTAGAGCCCGGATCGGATCACACTCTTAGCACACTTGGTCTCAGTGGGCAAAGACCGCTTCTTCACTGGCAAACCCTTTGATCTCGATGGGGTTGCCAAAGGGGTCCAGCAAGAACATGGTCCACTGCTCGCCAGGCTCTCCTTGAAACCTGCAGTGTGGCTCGATCACGAAGCTTTGCCCCAAATCTTTGAGTTTTTTGGCCAAGGCTTGCCACTGAGTGGTGGCCAGGATGATCCCAAAATGAGGCATGGGCACTTTGTGCTCACCCACCAAGCCAGTGGGTGCGCTTTGAAAGGGTTCGCCCAAGTGCAATGAAATTTGATGACCGAAGAAGTCAAAGTCCACCCAAGTGTCTGTGGACCTGCCCTCCACACAACCCAGGAAGCCCACGTAGAAGGTGCGCGCCACATCCAAGTCGCGAACGTTAAATGCCAAGTGAAAGATGGGTTTCATGATGCAATGCTAGCAGACGGACGGGATGCTTGTCACGTTTGGGTGAGTGATCTTGGACAAGAAGACCGGATTCTTGCAAGAAATTCAACCCATTGGGCTCATAATAAGCGCATGAATTTCAAGTCACAGAGTTGAGTTTGAATCAATGCTCTGCAACTCTTCTAAACGTTAACCCAGTGTCTGCAAAAACGCGGAACACAAATCTTTTTAAAGACCGATCAACATGAAAACATTTTGCTCAAAAGGAAGTCCAGCCCTTCAAACCGTTCTCAACAGTTTATTGTCCATTTGCCTAATGGGTTGCTTTGCCATGAGCACTGCTTGGGCTCAAGTGAGTGTCAGTGGCGCTTGGGCAAGACCCATCGTGGCGGGCCAAAAGGCTACGGGTGCATTCATGACCATCACATCAGCCAAGCCCTTGAGTTTGGTGAGAGTGAGTTCGCCTCTAGCGGGCGTGGCCCAATTGCACAGCATGAGCATGGAGGGCAACACCATGAAAATGGCACCCGTTGCCGAGATGAAACTCGAACCTCAGGTGCCCCTTCAATTGGCACCAGGAGGCTATCACTTGATGCTCATGGATTTGAAACCTGAATTTGCCAAAGCGACGTCTGTGCCATTGACTTTGACCTTCAAAGACATGAAGGGCGAGGAAGTTCAAAAAGAGGTTGAAGTGCCCATTACGATGAATCCTCCTCAGGCTCCAAATGCTGCGCCAGAGCACATGCACATGCACATGTAACATTTAAAACTTTGAACCATCCAACACAGGCCACTCCCAATGAATGAATCTTTCGATTATTTGAAGTTCGTACCAGGCTTTGATTTTTTAAAGCAAATGGCCCAGCCTGGACAAAACGCACCAACTGCTAATCAGTGGGTGGCGCCAACTTTGGAGCCTGAGGAAATTGAAAAACGCATTCAAGAGCTCAAAACCGTGCAATTTTGGTTGGAGCAAAACACGAAAGCGGTTGGGGCCACGGTTCAAGCCTTGGAAGTTCAGTTGATGACTTTGAAGACCTTGAAGGGCATGAACATGAGCATGGGAGATCTCTTTAAAAGCATGGAGATCAAAACGCCCGCTGCAGATGAGGGTGAAGAAGCCAAGGAGCAAGGCTCCTCTGAGAAAAAACCCAACCCCTTTGCCGCTTCCTTTGCGCAGTCTCCATCTCGTGAGGGGTTCCAAGCCAAGTCAAGTGCAAATCAAAGTGAGAGCACTCAGGCCACTTCACAAGCAGCAGATGGCGCCCAGTTTTTGAAAGACGCACAGCAATCTTGGATGAGCATGCAAGAAAAAGCGGTTGCCATGTGGCAAGAGGCCTCCAACAAGGAACACAGCGCTCAAAAACCAAGCTCCACTCAAGATGCAAAAGAGGCAGAGCACAACACAATGGAGGAGCGCCAAGCTCAACAAACATCAGCGGCTAAAGCGAATCAAGAAGCCCATAAAGAGGCCCATAAAGAGGTCCATAAAGAGGTCCATAAAGAGACACATCAAGAGGTCAAGAGCACCCAGTCAAGAAGCTCCGCCTCAGGCCTTGCGCCCGACCCCATGCAGTGGTGGGGAGCTCTCACGGAGCAGTTCTCAGAGATTGCAACCAAGACTTTGGCGGAAATTCAAAAGCACAGTGCGTCCTTGCCCAAGGAAGCAGATGCCCCTCTTTCACCTCAAAGTCCTGAAAAAACCAAACCAGCCGTCAAAGCCAAGGCGAAGGCCAAAGTCAAAGCAAATGAAAACGTAAATGGCAAAGCAAAGAGCAACGCAAAGGCCAACGCAAAGGCCAGCGCCATTGAAAGGGTGCCCTCACAAGTGAGCGCGCCATCTAAAGCGAAAGCGCCAACCAAGAAAGCTGCGCCCAAGTCAAGAGCCAAACCAGCTGCCAAATCAAGCGCTCGTCAGCTTGCAGCCAAGGGGGCCACGTCCTCCAAGGCCAAGGTGACCAAGAGCGCTTTGTCCAGTGTGCTGGCCAAAACCATAGCCGACTCCGATGCCAATCCCATTCAAAACAATGCGCGAAAAAATGCTCGCTAGTGCAGTGGCCAAAGGATTGGAGTGCCACTTCATCGGGGCCTGCTGAGATGCCTCAGGCTTTGTTTCCTTTTGCCCATGCAACGCACCCCAACTTCGGGGTGGCCTGTGAATTGGTGTTGGCTCAACTCAAGTCACAAATGACGCAGGCCCACTACGCCAATGCGCCAACACTGGGGGTTCTCTACATCACCGATCATTATGCGCAGCAAGCCCAAGAGGTTCTTGATCAATTGAGCGCAGAACTGCCTTGGGTCACCGATTGGGTGGGTAGTGTCGGCGTGGGCATTGCGTCAAACAATGTGGAGTACTTTGACGAGCCAGCCCTTTGTGTCATGCTGTGCGAAGTCTCCAGCGATCAGTACCGAGTTTTCAGCGGCGTCACGCCTTTGGCTCAGCTAGAGATGTCGGGCTTTGAGGCGCACACGGCGCTCATTCATGCGGATGCCCGCATGCCCGATTTGGGTGAGTTGATCCAAGAGTTGGCCGCGCGCACCCAAAGCGGATATGTATTTGGCGGCTTGTCTTCGAGTCGCAATCAACAAGTTCAATTCGCACTCAGTGGTCAAGGCAATGTGCAAGGACAAGGCAGGGTAAGGGGCGTCTTTACGGGCGGCTTATCTGGCGTTGCATTTGCAGAGGGTGTCGCATTTGTCTCGAGACTAACGCAAGGGTGCATGCCGCTTGGACCTTCTCACCAGATCACTGCCTTTGATCAAAATTTGATTTTGGAGTTGGACCATGAACCTGCATTGAGCGTCTTGGAGCGAGAGTTGGGGGTCTCCATGGACGAGCCCAAAAAACTCGTGTCTCGCTTGCGCCAGACCTTGGTGGGCTTGAGCGAAAACAGCCAAAATGCGTTTGAGAAAACAGGTCACTACAAGGACGCGGTGACAGTGCGTCACATCATTGGCGTGGACCCAGCCCGCTCCGGTGTGGCGGTCGCTGAGCTCCTTCGAAGTGGACTGCAAATGTCCTTTTGCGAGAGAAATGCGCAAGCGGCCAAAGCCGATCTCACGCGCATCGGGACCGAGATCAGGGCGAGTTTAGAGCCCGATGAGTTGAGCGAAGAGATGGCCAGAGAGTTGACCCATGGAGACTTCTCCGAGCCCCATCCAGATCGGCGTGTGTTGGGTGCCATTTACGTCAGTTGCGCGGGAAGGGGTGGTCCACATTTTGGCGCTCCAAGCGCTGAGCTTCAAGTGCTCAGGCGTGCGCTTGGAGACGTCCCCTTGGTGGGCTTCTTTGCAGGAGGCGAGATTGCAAATCAAAACCTCTATGGCTACAGCGGTGTGCTCACCGTGTTCACGGGTTAAGCCCAGTAAGTCCTAAGCCTCAACCCCTGTTCAAGGGCTGCTCGACTGTTTTTAGGGATCAAACGCCTCGGGCGCGGTTGGTGTGGAAACTGCTCACAAATTGCTCAACGCGGTCTTCGTCCAAAGCCTCACGAAACTCGCGCATGAGGTTCAAAAAGTAATGCAGGTTGTGAATGGAGTTGAGCATGGAGCCCAGCATTTCCCCGCATCGGTCCAAGTGGTGCAAGTAGGCTCGACTAAAGCCCCCGCTCGTCGTGCCGTCGTCCCGTTTGAATCCGTGACAGGTGTAGCATGTGCAGGTTTCGTCTAGGGGGACATGATCGGTTTTGTGTCTTGCATTTCTGATTTTCAAGTCTCCAAATCGCGTGAACAAGTGTCCGTTTCTCGCATTTCGGGTGGGCATCACGCAGTCAAACATGTCCACACCGTCTAGGACACCTTGCACCAAGTCCTCGGGAGTGCCAACACCCATTAGATAGCGCGGTTTGTTCTCGGGCAGGCGGTGAGGGGTGTGGGCCATGATTTTGAGCATCTCGGCTTTGGGCTCACCCACACTCACGCCACCAATGGCGTAGCCTGGAAAGTTCATCTCCACCAACGCGTTCAAGGACTCTTCTCTGAGGTTTTCAAACATGCCGCCTTGCACAATGCCAAAGAGTGCATTGGGGTTGGAGAGTTTTTCAAATTCGATCTGACAGCGTTTGGCCCAGCGAAGGCTCAACTCCATGGAGGATCTGGCATCTCGCTCTGACGTTGTGACGCCGTGGGTTTCGTAGGGCGTGCACTCATCGAATTGCATGACGATGTCACTATTGAGCACGGTTTGAATTTGCATGCTCACCTCTGGGGTCAACATCAATTTGTCGCCGTTCACGGGAGAGGCAAAGCGCACCCCTTCTTCCGAGATCTTCCTCATTTCGCCCAAAGACCACACTTGAAAGCCACCGCTATCGGTCAAGATGGGCTTGTTCCATCTCTCAAATTCGTGCAAGCCGCCAAAGCTTTTCATGATCTCCACACCGGGTCTGAGCCACAAATGGAAGGTGTTGCCCAAAATGATTTGAGCGCCCATGGACTCCAGGCTTTGGGGCATCACGCCTTTGACCGTGCCGTAGGTGCCGACCGGCATGAAGATGGGGGTCTGAACCACGCCATGGTTCAAGCGCAATGTGCCCCTGCGGGCGTGGCCGTGGGTTTTCAGAATTTCAAATTCAAGCATGAGAGGACTCCAAGGGTTTGCGCTTGAGGAGCATGGCATCTCCGTAGCTGAAAAAACGGTATCGCTTGGCGATGGCATGGGCATACAAGCGGCGGGTGTGTTCGTAGCCACAAAAGGCGCTCACCAGCATCATGAGGGTGCTTTTGGGCAAGTGAAAGTTGGTGAGCATGAAGTCCACCCACTTGAAATCAAATCCAGGGGTGATGAAGATGTTGGTGTCGCCCTCAGCCAAGCCAGTGGCAGCCCAAGACTCCAAGGTGCGAACACAAGTGGTGCCAACCGCAATGACACGCGATCCTCTGGCTTTGCAAGCGAGCAAGGCATTTTGGGTTTCTTTGGAGATGCTGTAGCGCTCGCTGTGCATGTGGTGCTCGTGAATGTTTTGGGCCTTGACGGGCTGAAAGGTCCCGGCTCCCACGTGCAAGGTCACGGCTGCTCGCTCCACACCCATGGCGTCTAAAGAGGCGAGTGTGGACTCCTCAAAATGAAGGGCTGCAGTGGGTGCAGCAACTGCACCCAAATGTTTGGCAAAAATGGTTTGGTAGTTTTGCGCATCATCTTCGGTGTCCGCGTGCTCGATGTAGGGGGGCAAGGGAAGGTGCCCATTTTGTTCCATGATGAGGTAGGGGTCTGCAGAGAGCGCCATGCGAAAGAGGGGGCCCTCTTCAAGAGGCCACCTCGAGAGCAGCCGGGCTTGGTGGCCTCCACGCAAATGGATCACACCACCAATGGGTGGTTTTTTACTCACCCGCATGTGAACGGCAACTTGGTGAGGTGGCTCATTGGGGTTGGAGTGGGGTGGGAGCACGCGCTCGATCAACAATTCGACCTGACCGCCCGTGGACTTTTCTCCAAAGAGGCGAGCTTTCAACACCTTTGTGTCATTGAAGATCAACAAGTCACCCTTTTGCAAGAGCTTGTGCAAGTCATAGAAATGTCGATCCACAAATTCCTCATTGACGCCGTCCAAGAGTTTGGAAGCACTCCTGGGGTGAGTGGGGTGTTGGGCGATCAACTCTTGGGGGAGTTCGAAGTCAAAGTCCTTCACTTGCCAAGGGCGAGCTGGGCTCACAAAGGTGTTGAGTGACAAGGGGGAGTTGGGGTGAGAGGCGGCGCTTAACGCGTGGGTCATGGTGCTTGAGGGCTTGACTGGCCCATTCCAAGTTGGTTCAGTGAAAAAAGTCATCAATGTTGAAACACTGATGATGTATCACATTGTAACGGGGGTGAGCACATTGGGTCTGAGATCAGGGTCACTTTGAGCATGCCTTGACCGGGTCTTGGGAGCGTGCACAATTGAGTCATTCATGGAAAACAGCAAAGCCTTATCTGCCCCACAAAAAGCCCTCTTGCGCATGGGGCTCACCAGCCCCACAGAGCTTGCGTTGCATTTGCCTTTTCGCTATGAGGATGACACCAAGCTTGCTCGTTTGCGAGAGGCAAGAGAGGGTGAGGTCATTCAATTTGAGGCGGTCGTGAAAAGTGTTGAAGTTGTTCATCGCCCAAGGCGCCAACTCAAAGTGGAGGTCAGGAGTGAGGAGAGCGACTGCACCTTGCGCTTTTTCAATTTTTACCCCTCACAGTTGAAGCAATTTGTGGTCGGCGAGACACTTCGCTTCAAAGGCGAGGTGAGAGGTGGCTTGATGGGATACACGGTGATGCATCCCAGTGTTCAAAAAGCGGGCGGCCCACTGCCCGAGAGTTTGACTCCTGTCTACGCGAGCACGCAAGGCTTGCCGCAAAGTTACCTTCGCAAAGCCGTGCTCTCAGGGTTGAACCAAGCCATGAAGTCCACTCACTTTGAGCCCACCATTCCCCAGGAGTGGGAGCCCAATTTGTCCTTGAGCTTGAAGGAGGCGTTGTGGGCATTGCACTGCCCAAGTGCCAAAACGCCCATTGAGTCGCTTGAGTCGCATGAGCATCCTGCATGGCAAAGGTTAAAGGCCGAAGAGTTATTGGCCCAACAACTCTCGCAGCACAAGGCTCGCCAAGCGAGGTTGGAGCTCAAGGCGCCTATATTGAATGGACACTTGGTCTCAGGAGGGTCAGGAGAGTCCTTGGCCCAAAAGTTAAGGGAGGCTCTACCCTTTGAGCTCACAAAAGCACAGAGACGGGTGAGTGAAGAAATTGAGGCCGATCTCAAAAGTTCTCAGCCCATGCACCGTTTGTTGCAAGGCGATGTGGGTTCAGGCAAAACGGTGGTCGCAGCCCTGGCTGCAGCGCATTGCATTCAAGCCGGATGGCAGTGTGCGCTCATGGCGCCCACAGAAATTTTGGCGAGCCAGCATTTCGACAAATTGCTTTTTTGGCTCGAGCCTTTGCTCTCCTCTCACGGACTCAAGGTGGTGTGGCTCACCGGGAGTCAGAAAAAAAAGGACAAGCAAGCTTCTTTGGCCCTCATTGAAAGTGGAGAGGCCGCTTTGGTCATTGGCACCCATGCTGTGATTCAAGAGAGTGTGCGCTTCAAAGCTTTGGGGCTTGCCATCATCGATGAACAGCATCGCTTCGGGGTCGCGCAACGCTTGGCCCTACGACAAAAGAATAAATCAAACACAGACGATTCCAAGAGCCTATCTGCCCAAGAGGATCTTGAGCCTCACATGCTCATGATGACGGCCACACCCATTCCCAGGACCCTGGCGATGAGTTACTTCGCAGATTTGGATGTGTCCACGTTGGATGAATTGCCCCCGGGGAGAACACCTGTGATGACCAAGGTGCTGAGCGAGCACCGAAGGCTTGAGGTGATTGAGCGCATCAAACATCAATTGGCCCTGGGTCAGCAAGTCTATTGGGTGTGCCCCTTGATTGAGGAGAGCGAGAAGATTGATTTGGTCAACGCGACCGAAACCCATGCCGAACTCTCACAGTTGTTGGGTCAAGGGTTGAGCCCCAAAGAGGCGCCACAGGTGGCCCTTTTGCATTCCAAAATGACCGAGCCCGACAAACGAGAAGTCATGCGCGCCTTCAAAGCCGGGGAGACCCAAGTGCTCGTGAGCACCACGGTGATTGAGGTTGGGGTGGATGTGCCCAACGCTTCTTTGATGGTGATCGAACATGCGGAGCGTTTTGGTTTGAGTCAGTTGCATCAATTGCGGGGCCGAGTGGGTCGGGGACAAGCGGTGAGTGCTTGTGTCCTCCTTTATTCAACGGGGGATCATCAACGCTTGAGTGACACGGCCAAAGAGCGGCTCAAAGCAATGGTGGAGACACAAGATGGGTTTGAGATTGCGAGAAGAGATTTGGCCATTCGAGGGCCGGGGGAGTTTTTAGGAGCCAGGCAGTCTGGGGCGCAGCTTTTGCGGTTTGCCGATCCGCTGGTGGACGTAGAGATGATGGAGTGGGCGCGCGAGACTGCTCCAAAAATGTGGCGAGACCACCCCGAAGCAGCCAGCAGGCACTTGGCACGTTGGCAAGGCATTCGAGCCGAGTACTTGAAGGCATGAGTTCAGTGTCAAATTCAATTTTGGTTAAACTCCAGCTCAAATCTCAAGGAAGTGGTTCATGACGTTAACGGAGCTCAAATACATTGTGGCGGTGGCTCGCGAGAGGCACTTCGGACGCGCTGCAGATGCGTGCTTCGTCTCACAGCCGACCCTCTCGGTTGCAATCAAGAAGCTTGAAGATGAGCTTGATGTCAAGCTCTTTGAGAGAAGTGTCAACGAGGTGAGCTTGACGGCGTTGGGAGAAGAGATCGTGCGACAAGCGCAAAGTGTACTGGAGCAAGCCGCCAACATCAAAGAGATCGCCAAGCGAGGCAAGAACCCTCTTGCGGGTCCTTTGAAACTTGGAATCATCTACACCATTGGCCCCTATTTGTTGCCAGAGTTGGTTAAAAACGCGATTAACATGGCCCCTGAGATGCCGCTCATGCTGCATGAGAACTTCACCGTCAAGCTCTTGGAGATGCTCAGAACGGGAGAGATCGATTGCGCCATCATGGCAGAACCTTTTCAAGATGCGGGCCTGGCCTGTGCGCCTTTGTACGATGAGCCCTTTGTGGCGGCTTTGCCAGTCACGCATCCTTTGGCCAATAACAAAAGCATTGGCGCTCAGGAGTTAAAGTCAGAGACGATGCTCTTGCTGGGCAATGGGCACTGTTTCAGAGACCATGTGCTCGAAGTTTGTCCTGAATTTGCTCGATTTTCCAGCAGCACCGAAGGCATTCAAAAGAGTTTTGAGGGCTCTTCTTTGGAGACCATCAAGCACATGGTGGCAGCTGGTATGGGTGTCACCTTGGTGCCCAGGCTCTCGGTGCCCCAAGGCGCATTGGGCATGAGCGCGAAAAAGAAAAAAGACAACCATGTTTTTGTGAGTTACTTGCCCATCGTCGATGGGAAAGACAAACCACCTACACGCCGTGTGGTGCTTGTGTGGAGAAAGAGCTTTACCCGGTACGAGGCCATTGCCAGTTTGCGCAAATCCATTGACGCCTGTGAGCTGGTGGGTGTGGAGAGGTTGCGCTGAGTCCGAGCGCAGGATGTTTTCACCATGAATGACGCACACTTGCCCCAAGACCCAAAGCCCATCTCGCGTTTGGAGCTTTATTTGGACTTGATCCGCTGGAATCGCCCAGCGGGTTGGCTGCTTCTTTTGTGGCCCTCGCTCTCAGCCTTGTGGGTGGCTAGCCAAGGGTGGCCAGATCCCCAATTGGTGGTGACCTTTGTGGTGGGGACCATCTTGATGAGAAGTGCCGGGTGTTGCTTGAATGACGTGGCCGATCGAGACTTTGACAAGCACGTCAAGCGCACTGCAAATCGTCCTGTCACCAGGGGTGCTTTGGGCGTCAAAGAGGCTTTGGCGGTCGGGGCGGTGTTGGCCCTTTTGGCTTTTTCATTGGTTTGCATGATCAATCTAGCCGCCGTCATTTGGTCGGTCTTGGCGTTGATGGTGACCTTGGTCTACCCCTTTGCCAAGCGATACGTGTCCATGCCCCAAGCAGTGCTTGGCATTGCATTCAGCTTTGGCATACCGATGGCTTTTGCGGCGGTGATGGGCAACGCACATCCCGAGTGGGATTGGACACAAGTGGTGCCAATGCAAGCTTGGATGCTGTTGTTGGGTAACTTGGCTTGGGTTTTGGCTTATGACACCGAGTACGCCATGGTGGACCGAGATGACGACGAAAAAATAGGCATGAAAACCTCAGCCAGAACCTTGGGCTCCTTTGATGTGGCTTTTGTGATGCTTTGTTATGTCGTTTACCTGTTGTCTTGGAATTGGATCTTGCGTCCTCTCGAGCTCTCTTGGCCCTGGGATGTGTGCCTAGGTGTGGCTGCTTTGCAAGCGGTGGGGCACTTTTATTTGATCAAAGGGCGCACCCGAGAGGGGTGCTTTTTGGCCTTCAGGCTCAACCATTGGTTGGGGGCGACCGTTTTCTTAGGCGTGGTGCTGGGCCTGGCCCTCAAATGAAAAACCCCATAGGACCCAAGTGTTGAGGTCTATGGGGTGAGGGCAAAGGCGAGCACACTTCAAGTGGGAAGAGCCACTTTGCGTGAGCTCGCTGGAGCCTTTGGGCTTACTCAGCCGCTTTGTGCTTTTTGCCGTGTTTTTTCTTGTGTTTTTTGGCTTTTTTAGGTTCAGTTGCTTGAGCGTCTGCTTTGGCTGGTTGTGCTGCGGGTGCTGCCATTGGCGCAGCGGCTGGAGCGGCAGCAGGAGCTGCTGGGCTTTGTGGAGCTGCAGTTTGAGCAAATGAAGCAACGCTGGCCAAGAGGCTCACTGAAGTCAAGAGAGAAGCAAGAAGTTTGTTCATGAAGTCACCAAAAGTTAGTACACCCGTATTTTCGCATTTTTATGGCTTGGGTTCAGATCCACTTTACACAAAGACAGTAAATTCTTGACCATTAGGCTCCGAATTCCTCACCCAGTGTCTTGGCTCTGAGACAAGCTGCGAGCACAGCTTGCTCGATGTGTGCGCCCACTTGCAATTGATGCATGGTCTCAAGCGCGGCTTGAGTGGTGCCCCCCTTGGAGGTCACGCGCTCTCTCAGAACAGACGCGGGCTCGGAGCTTTGTTGACAAAGGGCGCTCGCACCTTCAAACGTGCCAATGGCCAACTGCTTGGCCTCTTGCGCTGAAAGCCCCATCGACTCTCCGGCACGACAGAGGGCTTCGATGAAATAAAACACGTAGGCAGGACCTGAACCTGAAAGAGCCGTCACTGCATTCAAGAGCGTTTCATCGTGTACCCAGAGATAGGTGCCCGTGGAGGAGATGATGGACTGAACGCGTGAGCGGTCATGAGGGCTCACGCCTGCTGCGGCAAAGAGGCCGGTTTGGCCTTTCCCAATAAGAGCTGGGGTATTGGGCATGGCGCGCACCACTCGTTCGCTATTGAGCCAATGCGAGATGCTGGACGATGGAATGCCGGCGGCAACGCTCAAATGAAGGGCGTTTTGGCAAAAGGGTGCTGCGTCCAAGGCTGCAAGTTTGAAGATTTGGGGTTTAACCGCCCACACCAGTGTGTCACATTCCCTCAAAAAGTCACCCGATTCACTCCAGACGTGGACCCCAAAGCGGCTTTTGAGGGACGAGGCGGCGCTCTCGTTAGGCTCTTGGACGTGAATGCTGTCGCTTGAGGCGCCACTTTGGAGAACGCCTTGGATCAAGGCGCTTGCCATGTTGCCGCCACCAATGAAGGCCAGGCCAGTGGGAGCGCTTGAGGAGGGGGTAGTGGAGGAGGTCATATTAGTAGAGAGAAAGAACGAAGGTAAAATCAGAGTGGCCACTTAGACCAAATGAGCTTTATCGGCCATTTAGAGTGAGAAACGGTGGGGTTTGAGAAGGCTTGAGTCCTTTTTGGCCGCCAAAGTGTGTCATTTATGCTCATTATCCACCGCTTTACCCGTCAACTTTTTATTCAAAGGGGTTGACGCACCCAAAAATAGGTGACATAATTGCGGGCTCTGCTTAATTTTTTGAGCAGGAAGTTTCTTCCCTAACAGAATCTTCGCAAATGGTTTGTGAAGAGGATGGCGGGTCCAAGACTGATCAGCGGTATGTCCAGGCAATGTGTTTGGATGGCGTTTGATACAAGTTGGGAATTTAAAGACATGATCCAAACTGAATCTCGATTAGAGGTTGCCGACAATACGGGCGCCAAGTCCGTTCTTTGCATTAAAGTGCTTGGTGGTTCCAAGCGCCGTTATGCAAGTGTTGGTGACGTCATCAAAGTAAGCATTAAAGAAGCTGCTCCTCGTGGACGCGTCAAAAAAGGCGAAGTCTACAGTGCTGTGGTGGTTCGTACCGCCAAGGGCATTCGTCGTGGAGATGGCTCTTTGGTCAAATTCGATGGCAACGCAGCTGTGTTGCTTAACAACAAGTTGGAGCCCATTGGCACCCGTATCTTTGGCCCAGTGACGCGCGAGTTGCGTACTGAGCGCTTCATGAAGATCGTGTCATTGGCACCAGAAGTTCTGTAAGGAGCCAAGAGCCATGAACAAGATTCGCAAAGGCGACGAAGTGGTCGTTCTCGCAGGACGAGACAAG
>Ga0164297_10004353_pt1 | contig 12724 bp, 7 predicted proteins | sample GEODES058metaG_FD_113539 | JGI IMG/M metagenome (GOLD analysis project Ga0164297, IMG submission 113539) | Dystrophic lake water microbial communities from Trout Bog Lake, Wisconsin, USA - GEODES058 metaG | ecosystem: Environmental > Aquatic > Freshwater > Lake | place: USA: Trout Bog Lake... | reverse complement strand
GTATTAAAACTGAAGAAAAACAAAAAGCTGGTAAAGTTATTCAAGATAAAAACTTTAAGCCCACAGCCCCTGCCGATTCAATAGAAGCGTTGGATGAAAGAATATCTAACGCACAAAATGTTGTAGATCACTATCAAAAAATGATAGATGATAAAACATACAAGAGTGAAGGCCACTTAAAAAACATACAGAAGATTGTAGATGACCACAAAAGACAAATTGATTCTTACCAAGGGGCGCTTGACCAAAGACTTGCAGCAGGAGAAAAACGTGTTGAACAACCTAACAATCAGCCAAGTGGAGCAGGCGCTGGAGTACCTAGCGGACCCAGTACAAATATACCCCCCGCCACAGGAACTCAAGGAACTACAACCAATGGAGTGGTTTCTCCTGGAACGAATGCTCCAGCACCTAATGCTGGAACGCAAGGGACAACCACTACAGTAGGACAACAGAATGGCACTCAAACCACTCAAACCCAGCAAACAACGCCGCAAGGACAAACATCAGCATCCCCTCCCAAATCAGTCGTAAGAGACGAAATAAGGGCGCAAGAAAACGAGATTGGTAAACGCTACGATGAAGAGCGTGATCTATCTCGTTTTGCAGACGATAACTCAATCAACTTGTATGAAGCTACAAGTAAAGGTACATTACCACCTGACCAACAATTAGGGACTGCTCGATTAAGTGCCACATTAAAAGCCAACGGTTTAAAAGAGCCAGAGCTGTCAGATGACTACGATGAAATGTCTCCCGAAGAACAGGAGAAAGACCGCAAGCGTGTCATTGATGAAATAGCTACGCGGCTTGATGCCAAGCGCAATGTGTTACCTAGTTGGGGCGATAAGGACTTAAATAGAGATGCCAAGGATGTTTATCTTGCTAACATGAAGAGCAATACGCCTGCTGAACGTGAAAAAGCAAGAGCTGCGTTGTTAGATTATTTAGGTAAACTAAGAGAAGTTCAAGGCCCAGGTGAAGAAATTAAAGCTGCTCCTGCGGCAGGTATTTATGAGCGCAACCGTCAAACATATAAATCAAAAGACCGTCTTGAGTACCCCACTTGGGACCAATTGACTGACGAGCAACGCCAGATATATACAGACAAACTTGAAGAGCTTGCGCCTAAAAACGAAAAAGGTAATCCATTATTAAATAAAGCAACTGCCGAGCATCATGACCAAGCGTTTGAAGCAGTTGCAGATAAACTGGTTAATGAAGGTTATATACCAAAAGCGGGTATGACTTATGCCGCTGTGCGTGAAGCGCAGTTAAAGCATTCTGAAAGACTGGCGCTTGAAAAAGCGCAAAGAGAGATTGAAGAAGAAAGAATAAAAAGAGAAGAGCAAGATAAGTTAAAAAGACAAGGCGCACCCACCGATACAAGCGTGCCTGGTAATAGACCTAAATTTATTCCTGATTCTTTGATTAAGCAGCTTCAAGCAAAAGAAGGTGGTATACAGAACCTTTTAAACTATCTAACAAATGTAACTACAAATAAAAACTTTAGGGCTATAGCAAAAGAGATCCAAAAACTCGGGCTAAAAACTAAAGTAAAAATTGTAGACAAGATACCCAAAGAGCATAGGGTTGGCAATGCCGTTGCTGTTTACGATCCTAAGTCTGATACGATCTTTGTAACCACTGAGGGTTTAAAAGATGATGTGCTGATGCATGAAGTAGTTCATGCCGCTACGACCAATGTCTTGTATAAGTATTTAAACTTGTACAAAAAAGGTAAAGCAAGTGGCCTAACTATGGATCAGATAGAGGCTGCCGAACATCTTGAGAATATCATGGAAGCCGCCAAGGATGAACTTGGCGCAGTATATCCTGAAGCATTTAAGGATATATACGAGTTTGTCAGCTATGCGATGACAGACAAAAACTTCCAAGAGATGCTGAGAGAACATGGCACTGAAGGTTTAGACAACACAATGATGCCTGAGTCTAAGTCGTTGTGGTCAGAGTTTATGATGAGCATCGTCAAGTCTCTTGGCGCGCTGAAAAATTTCTTTGTGGGTAATGAGCCCGCAACTACATTAGATAATCTATATACAGAAGCCCATTTAGCTTTTGAGAAAATATTGTCCCCACCACCAGATGGGGGCATAAATTTAAAAGCCCTTCCTGTTACTAAAACTGCTGGGGCTGTTAATAGCGATCGTAGTATCGATGAGTTAGTTGCATCACGCAATACTGCAAAAGAAGCTACCAAGCCTGGAATCTTAAGATTGTTAGCCTCTCAAGCTGGCAGAACATTGATTGTGCAAAAACTTCAAAACTGGAAGTATGCTGCCAAGATAGAAGAAGATGCAAGGATGCGGGCTGGTTTAGTTATTGAGGTCGGCCCAAATAGAAATGACGCCTATGGCGCTAGCAAGATGGCTGGCGGTAAAGCAGTGTACATGAGTAACATGCGATTGGCTGCTACTGATGCTAAGATTAAACAACTATTCGGCATGTATGTAGATAATACTAAAGCTGCTGTGGAAGAGGCCGTTAAAAAAGTTAACTTGTATATGCAGGCGTTCCACGAAAAAGAACGTAGAGAAACATTATTCATTAAAAATGTGCCATTGAATAATACAACAAAAATACCTGGCATAAATCTTACGCCTGCTGATTTCCGTAAAAAAGCTGACGAGCTAGTAGAAAGTAATAAAGTGTCTGTAGCTGAAGCAGACCGGCTTGGAAGAGAGCTGCAAAAAATTGCACTTGATCCTAAATATCAAGATGCCTCTTTAGGTGAAAGTCCTGCTGGGCACAAGGGGCCTGATTCTGTCAATATGGATTCTGATCTTTATAAAGTGACTGACTTGTCTGTAAAAGAACGAGACAAAGTATTAAATCATTTTAATACTAACGAACCGCATAAAATTATTCTTGAAGAACTATTCAAGGCAGTACAAGAACATATAGAAGAAACAATTAAACTTAATTCAGAATCAGGATATTGGTCTGAGCCAGTTGATAAAATAAGAGCATTCTATGGATGGAAAAACTATGTTCCATACAAGGGCCCATCTATTGCTAAAAATGCGGATACATTAGATTTTGATCATTACAAAATTCAAAACAAGCCAGGTAATATAACAATTTTTACAGATAATCAGCAATCGTTTCTCGGTGGCAGCAATACGCCTGGAGATATATTGACTCAAGTATTAGCTGATGCCCAACGCTCCGCGTCTAGAACTGCCTTACATGATATAACAACAGCAGTTAAAAACTTAATTAACGACAAAGATAATGATTTGTGGCAAGGAAAAATAACCACAGTTAAGTTTAAAGATCGTAGTAAAACAGACTTTAGTACAATTGCTGGTAAAAATTCAATGCTCCATTACAATAAAAATGGAGATATTGATGTTATCAATATTGCTAATGTAAGTGAAAGGCTATACAACGGCGTGCGTAAAACTTATAGCAGATCAAATCCAATCATTGAGCGTGTCAACACCATAACCAGTACGATTGGCATGGGTCACACCAGATACAACATAGCATTTGCGCCAGTTAATTTTGTACGTGATGCCTTGATGAACTCTTTGATCATGGCAATTGATACAGGCGATGTCAAGTCTCCCACTAAATATATCTGGTCTATGGCTACAAAAGTAGCAACGGGCGGTATGTTCAAGGTGGGTAAAGCCATGTACTACTACAACCAAAAAGACAAGACCGACTTTAATAGAATGGTCGCAAACGATAAATCAGGGTTCTTGAAATCGATGCAAGAATATCTTGAGTTGGGGGGAGATATTTCTTTCCTAGAAGGTATTACTACCAAGAATAAATTCCAAAACTTAGAAAAAGATATTAAAAGAGGGGCGTTTAGAAAAGCGGGAGATACAATAAATCAATTCTTTGATACATACTCCGCTATGTTTGAAATAACAAGCCGCACTGCGGCGTATGAGGCATTGAAGTCGTACTACGGTAAGCAAGAAGAATATACGAATAACCCAGAAGCTGTAAGACAACGCGCCTCATCCTACGTAAAAGGGCTGGCTAACTTTGAAGAAACAGGTGAGTGGGGTAAAGGGCTAGGCGCTGTTTTTATGTTTGCGCGCCCCGCAGCAGTGGGCGCTGTCCGTGCGATGGAAGCTCTTGGGCCTATGCTCAGAGATACAGAAACTGCATTGAAAACTGATCTTGCCCCTGGCCTCCAAAAGAATAAAGCTGCGGCTGATAAGTTCCGCGCTAGCCATATACGCCAACGTAAGATGGCGCAGGCGGTCACTATGGGATTGCTTGGTGCGGGCATGGCGATTTACTACATGTCACAAGCCCTGGCAGATGATGATGACCAAGGACGTAACAAAGTAGCATCGGATGATATTAGCCGTTGGACACGTTATGCTAGATTCTTTATTCCTGGAATGGAGACTCCAATCCAGATGCCTTGGGCATACGGGCCTGGCGCTTTTGCTGCGGCTGGCGCACAAATAGCTGCCGTGACTGCTGGTAATGCATCATTAAAAGACGCAATAGGTAACATTGTTGGTATCGCTGGCGATTCATTCCTGCCTATTCAACCCTCACGCATCAACATGTTTGACAACCCAGGCGCTTGGCTTGTAGATACGATAATGCCTTCTCCTATCAGACCAGTCGTTGAGTATGTAATGAACACTGACGCTTTGGGTAGGCAGATCTATAACAACCGCACAAGTAAGTACGCAGATGCATACACTGGTGGAGACAACATCCCTGAAGCCTATAAAGACGCGGCGCGTTTTATGGCGAACAACTTTGGTTGGGATATCAGTCCAAATACACTTTACTTCTTTGCCAATAACTACGCCGATGGTATAACACGTATTGGTCAGGACTCCTACAACTTGGGGCTGATTGCATTCGGGCAAAAGGAATTTAACCCTAAGACAGATACTGTATTCTTCGATAGTTTCTTTGGCGCGGCGTCTAACTATGACGCTAGAGAGTTCACCAGTGTAGAAACTAAAATTCTAGATATGGAGAAGAAGCTGAAGACATTAGAGACAACAGATCCTGTTAGGTACGCAGAGTACGTAGCTGAGAACCCTACGGCGCCAGACATTGTTAAAGCTTATAACACAGGCATAGGTGGGCAGTTAAAAGAGCTACGTGCTCAAGCGCAACAGTTCCGCTTAATGCCAGGACTAACACCTAAAGATCGCACACAGATATTAAAAACTATTGTGCAGGGCGAGAACCTAGAGAAAGCTAACTTGGTACTCCAGTTCAAAGGCTTAGGTTTAACCGACTAGCCAAGGCGCCAAGTGCGTATACCATAGTACCCTTCCTCAGTTGTTATGTACGACTTAACTTTTATGCCGTACTTTTTGGCAGAGGTATCTATGATATACATCAACTTGGCAGGGCGCATAGTGGGGATAAAGAAACTATCGCCCACTTCCATTGCCATATAAGGTAGCACCCACTGAGGCTCTTCAGGTAGCTGGTGTTTCATCATTAAACAGATGTTGTATAGGCATTTCTATTCTGTATGCGTATACGTTTGTAGAACCGAATGCAGTCTTCCAGCCAGCCGCCATCTGCTTCTTGACTTTTTCTTTCAAGATACCTTGCTTCTCTAGCTCAGTCTCGAACCATTTTGGCGCAAGCCTTTGTAGTTTAAGATAGTCTTTGATGGCACTGCATGATATCCACATGACGTTATCGTCTACGTTGGCAGTGATATAAAGAGCAAGATTGGGCTCTGATACCCACTTATTGTCCCGCATGATCAAGGCGTTCTTAATATTTCTATTGATGAAGTCACCCAGCATGCTCTCAGCTTTATTGACTTGCTCGTAAGTTTTGCCAGCAATAAACTTTTCATACTCTTTGCCAGCTACGGATAGTATGCGGTCTATATCCCAGTCCAACAAACCTAATGAGTTACATATATTTCCAGCTTCCTCGCATCCAGCAAACATATTTGATAGATATCTGTACTCAGCGTTGGTTGTAAATTTAGCGCCCATATTTAAATATCTACTGCGCAGGCGGTTAGTAAAATGTTCTGGGCCTATTCTTAGCACCTCTTTGATGAAGACTGGCCCTGCATAACCATAGTTGAATTTCAAATTATCAAACATTTCAATACCACGTTCAGCAGTCAACTCGTAACCTGGAACCATTGGCTTGACAATATCAGGTTGAAAGTATCTTAGTTGTTCTGCGTTGGTGTCGCCCTTGAACATCTCCATCAAATCTTTTGGATCTGTATTGGTGGTAATAATACCGATGAGTTTGGTTATGAATGCTTGCTCACGTTCTTGCCCTAGCAAGTTTAACCTTAACCTAGGCTGACCATTTGATATGTTATACATCAAATGAGAGATCACCTTGCCATCAGTATTCGATTGCTCGTCCAAGCCGTAGGGGTTATTTTTAGATATAACCATCCTGTTCATCAGCGCGTTTCCTGTGGCATCAAACACAGATAAGTTCTCGGGATGCCCCCATATACTCATCGCGCCAAATAACGCGCCTGACTTACCTGCTCCTGACCCACCGCACAGTACTAAAGCCATGCCGTTTACATTCATAAACTCAACCAAGGGAGAAGCAAATCCGCACAGAACAGTGAATGCATGTATCTCGTACCCAGGGTCATTATAGAGCTTCATAATTTTCTTCCACTCTTCCAAGCTGCCCTTCTGTCCAATATGCCGTACGACATTCTTAGCCAATGGAGAAGGCGGAGTATACCGTTCTGATCCATCTCTGCAATATTCGGTTGTACCGATTACATAAGATTCATGTTCTTCTGTTGTCCACCCTTGTTGGTGACGCATAATGTCAGCACGCTTGATGTTTGTTAAATAGGTTGCCCACTTCATAAGATAACTCGCTAGTTTTGGTGCATTTACTGGCTCAAACTTTAATCCCTGACTAAAGAGAGCTGCTTTTAATTTATCGATTGCGCCTATCTCTTTCATAGGCAATAGAAATTCTCGTGACGCATCCTTTGGAAAATCTATCTGCATAAGCATGCACTCCCCGTCATGTGTACTGAACACACGTTGGGTGGGGTAGATATCAAACGGAGTAATCAACTCAGGATCATCCTGCACAGTCTTGCCGTTTTTGATATGCCTTGGTGGGGGCATGTAGTAGATGCCTCCATTTACTCCTCTGAAGAAGGGTTGGAGGAAGTCGGGGAAAAATATTTCGTTGTTCTCCTCCCGTACTGCGTCCTCCGTGTGTTCGGCAGGGGGTTGTTCTGCTGTTCTAAGAACTTTTCCAAGGACAATAGGCCCAGAGATTGTTCCTCTAAAGGCGCAGTTGGCGCAGACTCCTGGATTAAGTTTGTCAAAGGACTCGCATCCAAATGCCCAGTTCGCCGCGGTTCTAGCTTGTTCGGCCTTTCGCTCCGTGTTGTCATAGTCGTAGTCTGGGTGGTCTTCGGATAATAAATGTATGGCAGTAGCGCCATCATTACACCTGCTGGCGACAGATAATCCAGCGTACCACAATGGCTCTGGCAGACTAGCCGCGTTGATGATAATGTTCTTAATTTGGTCACAGCCGTTATCCTCTAAACTTTTCTCTGCGATAGTCGCAAAGTTGTATTCAAAATTATTGTTGTACTTTTCGTAGATAGCTTTGGTGTCTTCATCCAAACCTTTTTCAACATTAGCGATGTTGAATAACGGTTTGACTTCACCAAACAGTTTGGTCAGTTCGTCAAAGTCAGTAGGCTCTGCGTCCTGTATGACTGCAACAGGCAGTGGATCGTTGATATCTTTGAGGTTACGACTTCCTGGGGCCCTAAGCACTCGTGCCGCATCAGCAGTAACAACAGAATCCACAAGGAACGCGCGATCTGCGCACAGCCCAAGTAGAGCTAGTGCATATGGTTTCCATATATCGACAGGCACTTCTTCATTGAAAGGCCAGTAAGCATGGATGCCATGCCCCGAGTTGACAATGATCGGCTTGGGTAGCCCAGTGTCATCCACAAATTTATGTAGCGCAAACAAACCTTTCTCCCACTCAGGATACGGCTTGCCCTTACCACAATCTATATCTACAAAGAATGAACGCATGAACATGCACTCATTAGCCTTACGTTGCAACCCCTCAAATGTGCCTAACGCAAAAAATGTGTTGTAGTTACCTTTATCAAACTCGTCTATGAGCTTCATTAGCCCATCAATATCTTCTGCCCACTTGGGTTTGATAACGCCATCAATGATACCTAACACACATAAGTTGCCCTGCGTTGGCAATACTTTCTCAAAAAATTGTTTAGTCATAATCGCAGAGACAAAAAGGGCGCGATCCAGTCGCGCCTCGACAATAAAAAATTACTTGATGGGGTGACCGATCATGTCTTCCACATAAGTACGTGCTTCTTTGAGTGTCTTAGCAGGTAAGACGCCTCGTTCAAAATCTTCCTCCATGAGTTCAATGAATACTTCAATCTTTCTACGCTTGCTGAAACGTATAACCCCACCCCTGAACCATGCATGGATCGTCATGCGGGTCGTATTAAATACTTTTGCTACATAAGTAGCAGGAATATTGGCCTTGACACAAGTCTTGCCTAAGTCAATGCCCAACGAATAATCTCTTTTGGAGTTTATTAGTTCTTTGTATTTGGGGCTATACGTTCTAGACATTACTTCTTAGTCCACTTCTTAACGATGTTGCTAACGTCCTCTGCCTTCTCAAGCGCAGGCTTTTTCACCTCGCGTTTTGTAGGCTCAGGGATTTCCTCTTGAGCAGTCTCATCCACAGGAGCGTCTGCTTGGTACACAGTCAACTTGATTGCGTTCTCAGCCGCTTGGGACTTGCTCTGTCTCATGATGATGGGTTTGATATCATCGTCCACTGCGCTAACCGCAGAGAACAACAACTTGGGAGTTGATGAGTTGATATCGAATTCCATCTTGGTCACAACGCGCCCAGCAGACACATTGTTGTTAGCCAGCATTTGGACGTAAGGTCTGAATGGACGCTTTCCATTTACTTCTTCACCGAATGCGCTCGTGCCAGGAAGAACCAACTGATGAACTTGTCCTGCTGGATCATTAGGCAATACAACTGCCGTTCTCCATGACAAGCGACATGCTGATCCAATACCACCTTGGCCTGAACCCTTTACCGAGTTCGGACAATTTTCGCAAGAGTCGGCGATCGGATTCTTTACCTCGGGGTCAGGGTGCTTTGAGTCGTTAGACCAGCACGCAGGAGATACTCTTACACCCTTCTTGTAGACAGAGTTGTAGAAAGTACGTGATGGCGTGTGGGCCATCTTAACAAAAATAACATTCATGTTATTTTCTGTGTTGACGCTAATCTCTTTGCCGCCAACAAACTTGCGGAATACCCTACCATCGATAGAGATACGCACGTTACCTTTGGTTGCGCCACCTGCTACTGCAAGTGTGTCTTCATCAAGACCAAGCTCTACCAAATTACCACTACCTAAAATGTTTGCGAGTTCGTTACTCATTTTTACTATCCTTAAACTAAAGTTTCACTGGTTGCTGATGCCTTACGGACTACGATATCGTATTCACGTAAGTTATTTATTCCAGGAGGTAAGCCATCGCCTGCTCTCTCAGACATAAATTCTTTAAAGTTCTTTTGATGTATGCGTCTCTCAAGCAAATCAATCGAACCTTCTGTTTCTACAAACTTTTTAAAGTTGTCCCAATCGGTACAATAAAAACGATCCTTGACTTGGCGCGTTACTGTACCGCTATCTGTTTTAAAACCATTCTGATTATTCTCATTGCAGATTGCCAAGAGAGCCATCTTTATAGTTTCCATTGCTTCTTTCAGTTCCTCATCTTCCGCTTCGTAATCACGCTTGAGTGCATCACGCGCTCTACGAATCTCAAGATAGTCTGCTACCAACTCCTCTGTATTATTCACTGTCATCATCTAACTCCTGTTTGTATAGGTCTACCAATTTTGCGTGCATATCAACCTTGCCTTGTAGCATGCGATACATACGTCTTTCCACCTCAGACCCTTGAAGGTGAATTACTGTCATCTTATTCTTTTGGCCTACTCGATCTATACGAGCTACGCATTGTAAATATGTTTCAACCGACATAACAGGCGACCAAAAAATAATTGTGTCTGCGGCAGTTAGGGTAACCCCGTGGGATGCGGCTTGTGGCTGTATCAACAGCACATGAGGATCACTTGTCGTTTGAAAATTATTGAAGATACGTGCCCTCTCGTTGGCTGACACGTCTCCCGAAATGATTGCACTAGTTATGTGGTTCTTTATCAGATGGTTCTGCACCAACTGGATAGTGTGTCTGTAAGGGACGAAGATGATTACCTTGTGCAGGGCCTCGTCCAATACTTCCTGTAATATATTTAATCTATAAGAGATATCAAACTCTATGACGTTGCCGTCATCGGTATAGACTGCGCCACCTGATAGCTGTAATAGTTTAGTTAGAGCGGCTGCTGCATTAACAGTACTAATTGTTTCACCTGCTGTTTGAATCTGCATTTCTTTAACTAATTCTTTGTAATATGCAGTGGCTTGTCCTGACAGTGGTACTTCTCTTGTCTGATAGATCACCTCTGGTAGATCCAAACATTGCGCTTTCTCGTAACGGATGGCTGGTTGAAGTGCTTTGAATACCGCATCCTTCGCATCAGGCTTTGGAATCCATTTGAACGGCGAGATCTGCGTCATCACTTTATCTCTCCATGCGGTGATAAATCTTGGCACACCTGATGGGTTGATGATTCTTGCAAGACCAAACGCATCTTCTGGAGACTGAGAGGCAGGAGTTCCTGTCATCATCCATACATAACTGCTTGGACGAACCAGTTTGTTGAGAGACTTCCAACGCAAAGTGCTTGCGTTCTTGTATGCGTTAGCCTCGTCAACGATAATCAAATCAAACTCTTCTTGCTGAAGTGTGGCAAGCTCTGAGTTAACACCATCGTAATTGATGATCACAAACTCGTAAGTTCCTTGGATAACTTTCTTGCGTTTCTTTGATGAGCCATGCGCGATGGCAGATGTTCGGTGCATGGTTGTTTTGAATAGGTCTGCTTGCCATGCGCTTTGCATGATCGACAAGGGGCAGATCACCAACACACGTTTAACAACACCTAGATTCATCAGATAGTCTGCCGCCCATATAGCCGCAGATGTTTTGCCTGTCCCTGCTTCATTAAAGCAGAAAGATCTTTTATTGATTGTGAGAAAGCGAGCCGTGTCTTTTTGATGATCAAACGGCTTGAACATCCCAGGCCAGTTGTAGTCGCGCTCGATGGGGGATGGTACTTTGAAGTTAGGGTCTAGGATACGTGAGAGCCTCTGCATCTCTTCTAGGCCCCAATAGACGACCATCTCACTGTGGTTGCCCTTCGCGCCTATCACTTCACTCTTCTCAATCTGAGAAGTAATGTATTGCGCTGTGTCATGTGCGCAAAAGAATCTTATCGCTGTGTCATCTACAATCTGCATACTGTCCTTAACTGAATTAAAACTTTTAACGGATGGGGGGAGCATCCCCCCATACGGCTAGTCCTGACGTAGGTAAAAGGTCTTTTGAGGAGAAAGCCTACCGACTAGCTGATGCGGTTATGGGTCTATTTGAAAGCAACTGCACCCTAACGATCCACTCACACCTTACGACCGATCGGTTTAAGTCCGATAACTGGATAACTCTATTATGGGGGCAATTTTTTATTTGTCAAGTTTTATTTCATAGATCCGTCTGAATTTCTTTTGAACGAACGATTTTTATGTGGCGACTCTAAGCGTACTCCATCTTTGTTAGAGCCACCCTTGCTGAGTGCCTTGACGTGCGCCACGTCCTTGCCCTTGCGTGCTACGCCCTTGGCATCTAACTTTCTTCGCGCACGTTGACGCTCCATGCGATCTGGATGTTCACCGCGCGCTTTCTCTTGTTGGTACTCTTTTTTATAAGGTCTTGGCTTGTTGACGTAAGGCATCATCGTTCCTTGTGAAAGTCGCACGTTCTGACTGGACACCAACCGCACAAGAATGTGGGGTTCGCTTGCCATGTGTCGTTCTCGTATGCGTGGCTAAGTCTCGTTAAGTCTCTCTCGAAATTACCCCACAGATCATCTATGTCTTCACGATCATATTCTTCTGTGATGAAATGGTTGTGTGCTACAAACAGCAAGCCCGCGCGGATGTTATCCAACTGAGGGAAATGTGCGAACGCCATGAGAGCCATCAACTGCAACTGTCTCGTATCAGCATATTTATTGTTGCCTGTTTTGTAGTCAACAATAAAACCAACATCGTCATTCACTACCAGCAAGTCTGCGATACCTCTGACCCAGTACTCTTTCGATCCATACCCACATGGATTTCTGTCAAAGTCTAGCGCCATGTGGTGCTCGGGATATTTATCTCCCTCCATATCACGCAGAGGATCTACTTGCGCTTGGTAACGTTCGTAGTTCTTGTCAAGTGGTGTGCCGTCCTTGACATAATTCTCCAACGCTTTGTGCACCACGTTGCCGTAGATTGTCTCTTTGGTTGGAGCTTTGACAAATCTTTTAAGTACTTTAACCTCGTGATATTGCTTGGGGCAATTGACGAAATCTTTTAGACCTGAGTATGACCACTTGATGTTTTGCATGACTGTATTTAACTGAGTTTCGATGCGCTATCTTATCAGCAATCGCCGTAGGTTGCACCTACTTTTGCTTCACAAGCTACTGGTAAACCATTAGCCCACGCTGGCGGTCTGGACATGAAGCC
>Ga0164297_10004352_pt1 | contig 12725 bp, 14 predicted proteins | sample GEODES058metaG_FD_113539 | JGI IMG/M metagenome (GOLD analysis project Ga0164297, IMG submission 113539) | Dystrophic lake water microbial communities from Trout Bog Lake, Wisconsin, USA - GEODES058 metaG | ecosystem: Environmental > Aquatic > Freshwater > Lake | place: USA: Trout Bog Lake... | reverse complement strand
CCCCTCATCGGCCTGATAGATCTGTTCCGGTGGCGCAGCGGCGGAGACAAAGAGTTTGACGCTGCGATCATAAAGCGCGTCGATCAGCGCGATAAATCTTTTGGCCTCATTGTGATTGTTCGCCGCGATGATCGGGATATCGTCGATCATCACCGTATGAAACTGCTCGCCAATCGCGATGAAATCATTCGCGCCCAAAGCCGTTTGACACAGATCGCGATAGGAGAAGCGCGCCACGCCTTGGCACGCCAACGGCACCGCGACGCGATGTCCGAGAACCATCAACTCCATCGGCGTCGCGGATTCTGGCTCCGTCAGCGCGGTAAAGATCGCGTCAAGCGATGCTCTCGCTGCGCTGTCAGCGGGCACAAAATAAGTTTGATCCGTGTGCGATTTTCCGAGCCGGTAATCGACCGCCGCATCAAGTTCAACGGTTTCGACATGCGCTTTCAAAATATCGACGAAGGGCAAGAACAACGCGCGGTTGAGGCCATTCTCATAAAGCCGATCCGGCGCAACATTTGATGTCGTCACCAACACCACACCATTCTCAAACAGCGCCGCAAAAAGACGCGACAGGATCATCGCATCGGCAATATCGGTCACAGAAAATTCGTCGAGACATAACAGCGTGATGTCCTGCGCGATGGCGGCGGCGACAGGGCCAATCGGGTCCGTATCCTTCACCAGCCCATTCTTGACCTGCTGCCGAAAGGCATGAATCCGCGCATGCACATCGGCCATAAAGGTTTGAAAATGAAGCCGCGTCTTCTTCTCAAGCGGTGCTGATTGCAGCATCAAATCCATCAGCATGGTTTTGCCGCGCCCGACTGACCCCCACAGATAAAGCCCGCGCGGCATTATGGGCTTGCGCCCAAAAAGCCATGAAAGCCCGCTCTTTCGTGAAGGCACTTGTCCCAGCAAATCACACAGGCGATCGAGATGGTCGATCACGCGCCATTGCGCCGGATCCGAATCGATCTCGCCAAGGCCGATCAATTGCCGATAGGCGTCACTGGGCCGTTTGAGTGGCACGATGCCCACGATGTCCGAACTCCTCACCCGCTCACAGCAATTTCAAAAGCCGTGAAGCATGATCTTGGCTAGACCGCAAGTCATGACGCCATGAACCGCCAGCGTGTCCCGCGCGTAGGTCTTCCATATCGGAGGTCGTGACATGCCTATTGCCGCTTGGTGCCTTTTGGCCATGGTTATCATTCCTTATGTGGCCGTTGGTCTCGCCAAGGTCGAGCGAGGCTATAACAATCACGAGCCGCGTCTGTGGGCGCAGACGCTGGAGGGTCGGGCGCGTCGCGCCCACGCGGCGCATGCGAACAGCTTCGAGGCACTCGCTGTTTTCGTCTCCGTCTTGCTGATCGCGATTTGGACGGATGCCCCGAGCCCCGTCGTCGATGAATTGTCGGTTGTCTATGTCCTGTTGCGGATTTTCTATGTCGCCGCCTATCTTGCCGATAAGCCCGTGCTGCGTTCGGTTTTGTGGAGCGTGGCGTTTTTGGTTGCCGTCGGAATCGCGCTGAGCGGATTTCTCCCGCACGAATGATTATCGGTGCTAAGGCCGAATTTGACCCGTGCCATGCACCCGATAATTGAAACTCGTCAGCTGCTCGACACCAACAGGACCGCGCGCGTGCATTTTGCCGGTCGCAATGCCGATTTCCGCGCCAAAGCCGAACTCGCCGCCATCCGCGAATTGCGTTGAGGCATTGTGCAACACAATCGCTGAATCGACTTCCGCCAAAAAGCGCCGCGCCGCATCCGCATCATCGGTGATAATCGAGTCGGTGTGATGAGACCCGTAAGTCGCGATATGATGGATGGCGTCATCAAGATTCTCGACGAGTTTCACGGCGATGATCGCATCCAAATATTCCGTGCGCCAATCCTCTTCTGTCGCAAGGCTCGCATGTGAGTCGATCGCCACAACATCCGCATCACCTCTGATCGCGCAGCCTTTCTCGCGCAACGCGTTGAGCAAAGGCCTGAGATGCGTTGCGGCAATCGCGCGGTCGATGAGCAAAGTTTCCGCAGCTCCACACACACCTGTGCGCCGCAGTTTCGCATTCACGACAATGCGCTCAGCCATTGCGAGATCGGCTTTTGCGTGAACATAGACATGGCAGATGCCTTCGAGATGCGCGAAGACCGGCACGCGCGCTTCGTCCTGCACACGCGCAACAAGGCTTTTGCCGCCGCGTGGCACGATGACGTCAATCGCGCCATCAAGCCCTTTGAGCATCATGCCGACAGCGTCTCTGTCTTTCACCGGCACGAGCTGAATTGCATCTTGCGGGATGCCAGCCCGTCCGAGCCCTTGACGCATCGCATCCGCAATCGCTGACGAAGTGCGAAAACTGTCCGACCCCGCACGCAAAATCGCGGCATTGCCACTCTTCAGACAGAGCGCCCCCGCATCGGCGGTCACATTGGGGCGGCTTTCAAAAATCACACCGATGACGCCGAGCGGCGTCGCCACGCGCTCGAAGCGCAACCCATTGGGCTGTGTCCATTCCGCCAGCACGCGCCCGACGGGATCGGCCAATGTCACGACATCCTCGATGGCTTTGGCGATGGCTTCAAGCCTTGCATCATTGAGCAACAAACGATCCAAAAAAGCCTTGCTCGTGCCGTTCGCTTCAGCCTCAGCAACATCCTGCGCGTTCGCTGATAAAATGACCGCTGCGCGATTGCGGATCGCAGCGGCTGCCGCGCGTAAGGCCTCGTCTTTCATATCGCGCGAGGCAATTGCAAGCTGACGCGCTGCAACGCGCGCCTTCGCGCCGAGTTGCGTCATGATCGCATGAAGAGTGGTCTCGTCCGTCATTGTGTCTCTTACGCGCTGCCGAGCGCCATATCGTCGCGATGGATGAGTTCCGCGCGCCCGTCATATCCCAGAAGCTCAGAAATATCGCGCGAAGAGTGGCCTGAAATCAAGCTGACTTCTGCCGAGTCATAGCCAATCAAACCGCGTCCCACTTCGCCGCCATCGGGCGCGCGCAAAATCACCGCGTCACCGCTTTCGAATTGCCCTTCCACGCGCGTCACACCGGCGGGCAACAGGCTTTTGCCGATGCGAATAGCATTCGCCGCACCTGCATCAAGATGCAACACACCTTTCGGCTCAAGCGCGCCTGCAATCCATGTCTTGCGCGCAGAGACGGGGTTGGAACTCGACAAAAACCAGCTGCAAGGTTTTCCGGATTGGATTGCTTTCAAAGGATGGGTCACGCGGCCATCGGCGATGATCATATGGGTGCCGCCGAGCGTTGCGATTTTCGCCGCTTCGATTTTCGTGCGCATGCCACCGCGCGAGAGCTCGGACGCTGCTCCTCCCGCCATCGCTTCAATCTCCGCCGTGATGCGCGGAATGAGCGGGATCAGTTTTGCATCGGGATCATCAGCGGGCGGCGCCGTGTAAAGCCCGTCAATATCGGACAACAGCACCAGAAGATCAGCGCCCGCCATTGTGGCCACGCGCGCGGCGAGACGATCATTGTCGCCATAGCGAATTTCATTCGTCGCCACCGTGTCATTCTCATTCACCACGGGGATCGCTTTGAGATCAATGAGACGCCCCAAAGTTGCGCGCGCGTTGAGATAGCGATGGCGCTCTTCCGTATCACCCAAGGTCACGAGAATCTGGCCTGTTGTGATCGCGTGATGCCCGAGCACTTCGGCCCAAGCGCGCGAGAGTGCAATTTGTCCCACGGCGGCTGCGGCTTGGCTTTCTTCGAGTTTGAGCGGCCCGCGCTTCAACCCCAACACGCCGCGCCCCAACGCAATCGCGCCTGAGGACACAACGAGAAGATCTTTGCCGGAGCGATGCAGCGCCGCCAAATCATCGCCAAGCGCCGAAAGCCAGTCGCTCTTCAACCCGCTCACGGGATCAACCAAGAGCGAGGAGCCAACCTTCACGACAATCCGGCGAAAGGCAGAAAAGTCCGGCAGCCCTGTCATGGATGCCATGGCCCCTGTTCCGCCATGTTCGCCTTGTTCTCTTCCGCCTGCGCGCGCCCCATTTCGGACGCAAGCGCCCGCAAAGCGGCTTCGATGCCCTGGCCTGATGCGGCGGATAACAGCAGCGGTTCTTTCTTCGCCGCACGCTTCAACCGCGCTTTTTGTTCTTTGACCACCTCAGCGGTGACGGCATCGCATTTCGAGAGCGCGACAATCTCGGTCTTGTCCTCAAGCCCTTGCCCATAGGCATCGAGCTCTTCGCGCACAATCTTATAGGCCTTGCCTGCATGCTCCGAAGTTGCATCAATCAAATGCAACAACACACGGCATCGCTCGACATGACCGAGAAAACGATCTCCCAATCCATGCCCTTCATGCGCGCCTTCAATCAGGCCCGGAATATCAGCGAGGACAAATTCCCGCCCATCAATCCGTACAACACCAAGGCCCGGATGCAGGGTGGTGAAAGGGTAGTCCGCAATCTTGGGCTTTGCCGCCGTGACAGTGGCGAGAAAGGTCGATTTTCCGGCATTTGGCAGACCAACCAGTCCAGCGTCGGCAATCAGTTTCAAGCGCAGCAAAATCCAACGCTCTTCACCTGCAAGGCCCGGATTGGCGCGGCGCGGGGCGCGGTTGGTGGAGGTTGTGAAATAGGCATTGCCGAACCCGCCATTGCCGCCTTTGGCGAGAATGAATTTTTGGCCAAGCTCGGTGAGATCCGCGATCAGCGTCTCACCATCTTCGTCATAAATCTGCGTGCCCTTTGGCACTTTGAGGACAACATCATCGCCGCGTCCGCCAGCGCGATTTTTGCCCATGCCATGGCCGCCGGGACGCGCCTTAAAATGCTGCTGATAGCGATAATCAATCAGCGTGTTGAGGCCATCGACACATTCGACAACGACATCGCCGCCGCGTCCGCCATCGCCGCCATCAGGGCCGCCAAATTCGATAAATTTTTCGCGCCGAAAGGACACACTTCCTGCGCCACCATCGCCCGAGCGAATATAGATTTTTGCTTGATCAAGGAATTTCATGCCGTTCTCTTGGCATGAAATCGCCAAAAAGGGGAGCAGAAAGTCGCTTAACGCGACTTCCGTGTCATTGTGAGGTCAACATCGCCAATTTTGATGAAGCCTAGAAAATACACATCGGCGTGATTTTGCACCGTCTTGGCATCAATCAGTTTCAGGCTGTCGTGGAAATCGACATCGATCCCGCCGAGCTTGGCTGTGTAGGCCATCGTCACGCCGTCGTCTGAGGTCGTAACCACAGCATCTTTGACAACATCCTCGCGCGTGCCCGTGTAGCGGCCTTCGCCGACTTTGGTGAAAACCCAAGTTTTTGTGTCTTTTTCGCCGTCGGAATAGGTGAATTCTTCCTTGAGCGTCAGAAACACGCCATCCCAGCGGCCATGCATTTTCACCGTGAGATCGCGCCTTTGCCCCGTCCAGCTGTTAACGAAATGGCCTTCGGCCACGCAATCGCCAACAAAGAATTTTTCAAGCGCAAAGCCTTGTTGCGCCTCTTGCGCATGGCTCGGGGCCGCGAGGGCTGACAAGAGAGCAAGAGCGATCAATCTGCGGGTCATAAGAGTGCCTCCAAGATTCACCTGCACTGATCTTACGTTGCGTTCGCTGCGGCGGACCATCCCGGAATTGCTGGCTTGTTGATCAGATCACGCGCCAGCCATTCGGCACGATCAAGACGAAAGCCTTCGACCGGGAATGTGCCGCCCCGCGCCGGCATAAAGCGCTCGCCGAGTCCTGTGGCATGAAACCCGTTATTCTCGAGCACTTTTTGCGAGGCGACATTGCCCGGCTTGATTGTGGCGACCAGCGCTTCCGCGTCAGAGAGCCCGAAGCCCGCATCAATCATCGCGGCCACCGCTTCCGACGCATAGCCCTGCCCCCAATGGGGAACGCCGATCCAATAGCCGAGTTCCAACGCGGTCTTTCTTTCGCCATAGCCGAGGCCAATCGCGCCGATCACCTCATCAGGCCGCCTCTTGGGCGTCATCACAAGGCCGAGTGCGGTGCCCTCGAGATTGCCTTCGCGCGTGCGCAAGACATAAGAATCCGCCTCGCCCGGAGGATAGGGATGCGGAATCCGGCCCGTCATAGAGGCGATGGCATCGGAGGCGAGGAACTGCGCGACTTGAGGAGCGTCAGCGCGCTTCGGCCAGCGCAGCCACAGCCGCGCTGTCTCGATCCTGAAAATATCGTCTCGTGCGAGTTCGTTGAACATGCGCCACTCCATCAGTGGGTGTTTTGGATCGCGTTGTGCGCATCATGTGTCTGTTGTCTCGTGCCGTCGGTCTATGGGCTGATTTGGTGACCAAAAAGCGACGGGCCGGTGAGACAGGTAACGATACGAAAAACGCGACCAAAAAGAAAAAGGGACGCCGGTCTCCCGACATCCCTTTGAAAAACTCCTCTCTGGGAGAGGATTGGATCAACCAAGAAGGAGATCCGCCGGGATGATGGGTCCGGCGGAGCTTCGAAGAAGAATCCGCCTTATTCGGCTGCTGCCTTGGCATGGACCGTGACAAACATTCGGTCATTAGCCTTTTTCTGGAACTCGACGGTACCAGCTGCGGTTGCGAAGAGGGTGTGGTCCTTGCCAATCCCAACATTCGCGCCCGGATGCACTTTCGTGCCGCGTTGACGAATGATGATATTGCCCGGAATCACCGCTTCACCGCCAAATTTCTTGACGCCAAGACGGCGGCCGTCGGAGTCGCGACCGTTGCGGGATGAGCCGCCTGCTTTTTTGTGAGCCATTGTGTGCTCCTGATCCTTGTTCGGGCCAAAGCCCGGAAAAAACTGTCTAACGAAGTTAAATTAGCCTCAACGCCTTATGCGGCGTTGATGGCCGTGATGCGAACGACGGTCAGCTCTTGGCGATGACCCTTCTTCCGCTTCGAATTCTGGCGGCGGCGCTTGACGAAATGGATCGTCTTGGCCGAACGCGTTTGCTCGACGATTTCGCCCGTCACTGTCGCACCCGCAACCGTCGGGGCGCCAATTGTACTGCCGGCGTCGGAGCCGACCATTAGGACTTCGCCGAAGGAGATGGCTGCACCAGCCTCGCCCTCGAGCTTTTCAATCGTAATTTTGTCGTTGGCGGCAACTTTATACTGTTTGCCGCCGGTCTTGATAACTGCGAACATCTTGTCCTCGTGTTCTAACGGCTCTGACCGCCTCTTCAAGAAGCGACCGGCCGCCTTTTTGGCAGTGGCCCGGCGACCGTCCCACATGCCCGTCATGGGCAGGTTTCGCGGCCTCAATAGTCTTACGCGCGGAACCAGAAGCCCCACGCAAGAAGGCGCGTTCCTACTCCGAAGGGGGCGATGAGTCAATCCGCGGCATGGCTTCGCGTCGTGTTTCGCCTTGTGAAACCGAAACCATCATGCTATTGCGCCCGCCGACCATGGGTGTGAGCAGGGATCTCGGGGTGCAAGCACCCATCCTGCGGAGAGGTGGCAGAGTGGTCGAATGCACCGCACTCGAAATGCGGCATAGGTGCAAGCCTATCGGGAGTTCGAATCTCCCCCTCTCCGCCAATTGTATCCTTTAAATTATTGAAAAATATCGATTTTACTTTTAAAAATAAAATTATCCCTAATTTCATCCCTAATTTGATACCCGCACTCGATTAGTTAAACGACATATCAATTGTCGAGCAGGGAAGCCTCAAAGGCCTGCTAATGGTCCACGGGGGTGGTGCGTAAGAGATGCCCACCTACCGTTCGACCCAGAAAAATTTTCTGAACCCAAAGTCGCTGTCAACTATCGGCAAATAGGTCGCTGATCCTACAATTTAAGGCGTCAGCCAAAAGGCAGAGAACTTCAAGGCTGGGATTGCCAATGCCCCGCTCTATTTTACTCGCATAGGTTCGATCAATCCCTGCCTTGGCTGCAAAAGCTTCTTGAGAAACCCCTGAGGCAACTCGGCGCCGCCTAACTTGGGCTGCAAGGGTGATTTTTATCTGAGCGATGTCGTTTGCCATACTCCCTTAACTAATCGACGTAGTCTCGCGGTCTACGGCATTAAAGCTGTGGCTTGGCAGGCCACGGTAAATAAGCTACCAAATGCAACTCTATGCATTTTGCAGATCTTCGTCAGGCGGGGACCCGGATGAAAAAAACTTTCGTCATCTTATCCATTTTGATGCTTTTAACGGCATGTGGTCCGGAAGCTAGGCCGGCGCTAACGACCTCTAATTCCGCCGAACTGTCAGCCTTTGTGCCTAATCCGAGCGTCGCGAGGGTCTATTTTGCTTTAGGCAAATGGCACCAGCATCACATGTTAACTGACACCGCCGTGGACCATTCTTTCCGGGGCAAGATCATCATTGATGGCAAGGAATTTGCCGATATAGGCGCGAAAGAAATCGTTGCCGCTGATCTTAAAGCTGGTCACCACGAGATGTCTTGGCTGTCGATTAACGATAATCCGACAACGGTGAAGCCGAAGACTATCAACGTTAGCTTATCCAACAACACCGTCAGAGTTTTTACGCTGGAACTGTTTGATGAAAAGTCGTCAGGTACTGATCTTCTTATGGGATTTGGCGCAATCGGCGGCGCCTTAGCTGGCTCTATGGCCGAATTACACACGGAAATTACTCCGTCCGAATCCACCGACATTCTGACTGGTCGCACCCTCGTTTATTACAAAAAGCTTTGAAAGGTAAATACTAATGAAAAAGCTCGCGATAGGTCTCGCATTTGCCTTAACTTTTCTGTCAGTTAGTCTGGCTCAAGCTCAGACAGTTAAGAAGAAAAAGCATGTTCCGCCTGATACAGCCGCTGTCACTGTTGTGCAAGCGCCAAAGCCAGCTTCTTGGACAGGTCCATATATCGGACTATTTGGCTCATATACCGCCAGCGGCAAGATCACTATGGGATATAACGGAACCAGTGGCACTGACAGTAATCTTGGTGGCTTTGGAGGCGGCATCCAAGCAGGTTACGATACCCAGCTGGAAAATGCTGTTATTGGAGCAGCGGTCGAACTGAATATGTCCGGTGCAAACGACTCTTATAGTGGTACCGTAGCAGGCTATTCTTATTCAGATAGCTACACCATGCCTACAACTTGGGTTGCCCGAGGTCGTTTGGGATTTTTAACATCAGATAATATGCTTATTTATCTGACTGGAGGTTTAGCTTACGGTTCCAGAAAGGCATCTCTTACAATAAGTAATGTCAATTTCAATGATACTGAAAACCAGACTGGCTACCTTATAGGTGGTGGTTTGGAGTATAGATTAACATCCAATACGAGCGCCTTCGCAGAATACAGATATTACGGATTTAATTCGGCAAATTATACAATCGCTACTCTCCCTTTAAGTATTCAAGATAACGAGAATGAAGTTCGCTTGGGATTGAATTATAGATTCTAGAGAGGCATTTTGTTGCTAGAAGTTCTGTCTCAAGAGCAGATCCGGATAGCCCTGAAGACTCACCAAAGACGTCTAAGGGCAGGGGATGATTTGCCTGCTATTACAGAGATCGCCGAATATGCGGGATGTCACCGAGACAGCATCTATGCTTTGCTAAATGGCGATCAAATCGCATATCGTACGCAATATGCGCTGTCGAAGGCAGTAAAGCATTTTGATGAAGTAGGCCAACAGTTGGCAAAGACGAAGTTGATGCATATTAGCTTAAGATCAGGCAGTCTGAAGCTAGGGTTTGGCTTGGGGCATCGGGCGCTACTTACGCGGAAGTGAAGACCGTATGCGGCATTTTTGCTTGGCTTTGGCAGTTGTAAGTTCTGCTTCTGTTGTGTCTCCGACTGTTGGCTTTTCAGCAGACGCATCACGCTGCTACTCAGTTCAGGATCACGACCGTCAGAATTACTGCTTGGCAACAGCCAAACGTGAGCCGTCATACTGCTACTCGATACAGAACAGGAATTTCCAGCAGTTTTGCCTCGCCCAAGTCAAAGGCGAAAAATCCTACTGCTATTCCATTCAAGAACACGACCTTCAGAACGAATGTCTGGCTTCATTTTGAGTGTCGGAGAGCTATCTAAATACCTCACACTCCGCGCGGCGCCATTTCTGGAAGGCATGTTCTAATATCAACTACACGGCTAAAACAGCTAAAATGGCTACACTTATAGGTTAGATCAGTAGCCACTTAGCCACTTTAGCCAGATGCTGTAGTTTGTACGGCTAGAAAGTGACTTCATCGGTTTCTTCCGGAATGACCCTAAAAGCTTTTGGCTTTTTCCCTATTTCTTCAATGAGACCGTGCTCAATCAACTTGCTAAGCAGCGGCTCAATAGCAGCTTTTTCACGACCGCAAGAACGAGGTCCATACTGATAAATATCTTGGAAAAGAATTTCGCTTTCCGGTTGCCTCGCCATCCAGTCATAAAGGGCTTGTGCCTTCGAAATGATGGGCGAGATCTTGGACGACTGAAATAACCTCAGATACTCGTCAAGATACCAATCCAAAAGATTGGTAGCGTTGAGCATCGTCACGCCATCGATCTGCATCGTGTTAGGATCGGCAAAAACTGACAATACCCCGGCTATACGAATAGCGTGCTCTGCCGATTTTGAAGCAAATGGTCGGATCTCCGAGTATGCACCTGTCACTCCCGATTGAGCTTCAACATGATTATAAAAATCAATCCAACGTTCTTTTGCTTCGGCTGATAAGGTAAGGACTGGAGGCTGAAGTTCGTTCCTCTTTCCTTCGGCCAGAGTAGCTTTTTGAGCTAATAATGCTTCGACAGACTTCCCAAATTGATGCAGGGTACGGCCATCTATTGAGGGTTCCCTAAACATTCTGGTTCCGGCTAAACTTTCTGTTCCAGCAATAAGAAATCTAGCCGATAGGCCCTGATCTTGAATGATAGAATCTCCTAGAAAACTCTGAGCAACTCCAGGTTGGCACATAAGATGAAGCGTCAATCGACGGCCATAAAGCATTGTTAGGCCATCAGCCGCACGCATCCTTCTTGGTGGCTCACCATCCCACAAGTGTGAAAATGCAGCTGCAGAGGCCATACGGCTGTCATCTCGCATTGAATGACCGGCTAAAAAGCTACCGCCCTCATCCGAGAACAAGCCCAGAGACGCTGGCAAATTGACCCAACCCTTTAATAATCCCTCAATGGTAGGTTCTGGTACTGTTAAGGCTGGCTCTAGAGGCTTTAGCGGTTCGCTCCCGAGCCCTCTTAATTTAGCCTCGCGCTCGTCACTGGTGAGCTTTGTATTACCCTCAATCTTACGCTTTTCGGCTTGATATGCGGAATGTTTGACCCTCCACGCATCCAAATCTGTTTCGTATTGTACCCGCAGTGATAGCTCATGTTTTCTCACAGGTGCTAGCGCCTCCCGATCGGCAGAAGTTTTTCGGTCACCCGAACTCGCGATTGTGAGAAAGAAATTTGAGATTGGCCTTACTTGTCCATTCAACAATCGTACATCACGATAAGCCTGTGCGGCTAAACTGGCGACAGCGGCTACACTTTGAGCAGCCAGCACTACCGGAACTTGAACCTTTTCGGCAATAGCTCTAGCTGCTTCGGACAATATGGGACCCAAAGCATCTATCGGATATTCTTTTTGCACCCTTATTTGAGGTGTTAGTGGAATTCGTTCCACCATCGCTCTTGGAGGCGGATAGCCTTTATTTTCAGACGCGGTATTTGAGATAATTACTCGCTTAAAACTGGTCATTTATGCCCCCCATCTTCGTCGGGGATAGGGTAGATTACCGTTGGTTGATAAGAGAGATCGCGCGCCAGTTCCTCGCCATGCTCTTTATCCTCCGCTAAGAGGGGACCAGCGCATTCTAACGATATTCGCGATCTTTCCTTATCGAGGACAAAAATTCCGCTTCGAGCCGCACGATAATATTCTAAAAATGTTCGGTGAACGGGTAACCCTTCCGACATCCTAGGCAAAAGAGCCTGTTCAAGCCCGAGCACTGGAACTCGACCGAGCCAGACAGCCCATTGTCCGTTGCTACGAAATGCCAGTAAATCTACTACATCGCCTACTTCATTTCTGACTTGAATGATTAGGGCGGAGATTAATTCGCCTCTAGCATCCTCGGCAAATTCGAAGCGATTGTTCGGAAGGAACTCAACCATCGCGGTACGCGTAAGGTTAAAGTTGCCTGTCCAATCTAAGATTGTAATGGTCGGATCTATCCCTAACCTAGACAGATGCTCTTCTTGAGCCTTTGAAGGTGGAGGTAACCGATCGAAGGCTTCTTCTATCTCGACCGCATTAATCTCGAATATTAGACTATTCATGGCTGGTAACCTCCGCAGCGAGGGCAAAGGCCGCGCGGGTAATTCCGCATCGACCTAATGCGCTTCGTCAATTGATCGGAGGTCTTTAGCTGAATTGAAACACGTTGATTTTGTAGTCCAATAAAGCTATAAAAGTGACCGCAATAGTTCTGGTTATCGACCGCAAATCGCAAGCCAATTCCAGCGCCGCTTTCCCCAAAGGCGGCGTTGTTTTTTTGTAGTAGCATTTGAATTAAGCGGCCTCTTGGTTCCCGTTAGCGTAAGAGGCGAGCCAGCTCCGGGCATCCGCTCGAACAACGACGGTTCTTCCACCAATTTTTGTTAATTTGAGGCGCCCGCTTTTTGCTTCTGCGTAAGTCTTAGTGTGCCCAATCCCGGCCCATTTGAAAAATTCAGGTAGGGTCATAGCCCCATCCGAAACTTCATTCGTAGTCATGTTTTAACCCTCGTTAGCGGCCTTT
>Ga0164297_10004349_pt1 | contig 12729 bp, 24 predicted proteins | sample GEODES058metaG_FD_113539 | JGI IMG/M metagenome (GOLD analysis project Ga0164297, IMG submission 113539) | Dystrophic lake water microbial communities from Trout Bog Lake, Wisconsin, USA - GEODES058 metaG | ecosystem: Environmental > Aquatic > Freshwater > Lake | place: USA: Trout Bog Lake... | reverse complement strand
GACCGGTATATTTCCGGCAGCTTTTCAGCGCGTGGCCGTGTCAGGACGCGGAGGCTTATGTTCACCTATGGCGAGAAGTGACACCAACCCTAAGAAAGTGCCGCTTCCGCACGGCGCGGAGGGACATTGAGGCCAATGTCGCGAGCGTAGCACGCACCATTTGCAGGTCCCTGCTGCCGGCTGTGCCTTGCACAGTGTTCGGTTGCGCCCTGACGTCGTAGATGATGGGGCGCTCCAACCACGGCACCATCAAGTGCGTCCCCTCCGTGTACACCGTGTCCTTGATGCCCACCAGCCGATTGAAAATGATGGCCCGATGACCTCCCTCAACGTTGAAGATGCTGTGCGACACGCCATACACGCCGGCACCACCAAGTGCGGCAAGCTTGATGGCCTGGGCAAGTTGCTGCGCGCTGCGCGCACTGGCCTGCATCGCCGCTAGTGACAACGCCGAACAAGTAGCAAATGCAGACAAGGGAAGGAGAGAATGCGCTGGTACCAGCTCTGGCGAAGGAGTCTTGTTTGCCCGCGAGGTCCGTTAGCTTCGTTAGCTTCTAGTCCACCCCGATTTCTGCCCCTGAGACTCAGCTAAAATTGGATGTGTATTGTGTTCTAATCAGTCCAGTTCGCTGCGCAGGCATGCGTCTCTAACGGTACAGTTTCTCTGACTGCAGATTCGCTGCAACCTCTGTTTCCCAGCGATCCCCGTTTGCCAGCAGGCGCTCCTTGTCATACAGTAGCTCCTCCCTCGTCTCTGTGGCGTACTCGAAATTAGGTCCCTCTACAATGGCATCCACGGGGCATGCTTCCTGGCAGAAGCCGCAGTAAATGCACTTCGTCATGTCGATGTCGTAGCGCGTTGTTCGTCGGCTGCCATCCTCTCGCTCCTCCGCCTCGATGGTGATAGCTTGTGCGGGGCAAACGGCTTCGCAGAGCTTGCACGCGATACAGCGCTCCTCACCAGTCGGGTATCGGCGCAGCAGGTGCTCGCCTCTGAACCGAGGGCTCAGCGGGCCCTTCTCGAACGGGTAGTTAATCTGTTGAGCGACGACCACGGGCAGGTCACAGGCCCGAAGTGAGTTCTCGAAGTCAGAAGGCATAAGCCGGGCTTGCGCACCGTGACTTTCTTCTCGAAGAAGTACTTGAGCGTAAGCGACATTCCACGGAACATCTCCGTCAGGAAGAGCGTCTGCGCGCTGCTGTCGAGCACTGTGCACGCGGAAACCAACCCTAAGGTGAGTGCCTTGAACGCGCGCTGCTTGCCGTGCGTGCTCATAGAAGCGCACCTCCGGCGACATCCCTCAGCGGCGCTGCGGAGGACTGCTGTTTCACCGGGTCCTGCAGCACGCCAACAGGACCTGGGGTGTGGAGTTTGCATCGCCTCAGCCCTGCCAGTGTGCACTGTCTCTGCAGGGCAGCGCACCTGACGTATGCAACCCGTTGCTTTGTACGCTGCGAGTCGCTCCTAGACGACGTGCTGTTCGCGTCAAGGACCTCATCGTGCACGCACGCACAGGGAAGGCGAAGGACCTTGAAGTCGATAAGCTACCCTTTTCTAAACAGAATGAGTCCTCTGCAGGTGCCAGCCCCGGAACCAGTACCGGTCCAGTAGCGCACATGTGACAGCACTTTTGTTCGCAATCGCTTTGTCATGGTTCTTCAACCTGTGGCCGCTTCGCTTGCGGCAGACATCACCGGAGACCACTTCGGCACGCTGCCAGAGGTGAGCAGTTTGCAAAAGTGGTTCAAGCGGGTTGCACGCAGTAGCGCTAACGTTATTCGCCGCGCAGACTGTTGCCCGGGCGCTCCTGTCTGACGGCCGCCTGACACTGGCGGAGCTGGTTCGGGCAACGTCACTCCCGTCGTCCCAAGTGAAGGAGGCGTTGTTGCTGCTTATCCAGCAGAACTGTGTCGCGTCGTGGAGGGAGCCCGTCGCAGAGGTGGGTGCAATTGCACACTTGTTAGACACTCACACCAAACTCACTTGACGCTGACGCTGACACTCGAGCAGGGCGTTCAAATTGCGAGTCAGCAGGTGTATGAGGTGCTACCGGACAGAATTCTGCAGCGTCTGCGCTTCCCACGGTGAGTCCCTTGTCGATCTAGACCGCCTCGTCCATCCTGGCAGATTGAAAAGTGATAGCTTACCTCCATTCGCACTCAGATTCCTGGTGCTTGTTCGAGACACCTTGGGCAAAGATGCAGAGCTGCTGTTTCAGGGTGAGTGTTGCCGATGCTGTTACAATTATGAATGTGGACTACCACTCACACGAATGCCGTGCAGGTCTTCTACAAAATGGCCGCCTTCGAGTCGCACAAATCCTGAATATTGCGGCGGTGCGCTGTGCTGTTTACCTACGGAGACGCGCCGATGGAAATGACTTGGCTCGACTACTTTGCGCAGGTCAAGTCTAACCGCCCACGCGAGTCATTCCACGCTGCTTTCCGCGCCCTTGTGGAAGCCCGTTTCGTGGTGCGTTTGCAGCATGAGCTGTGCTTATTGAGCGCGAACACGCTCAAACCTGGCTTCCTTGCCAAATGTGAACAGGAGCGTGCACCTTCGGGTTGCTCTGCGCGGACATTAGAGCTGATGGTGCGTGTCGGTTTGTTGTGAGCACAGTCATGATGAAACACAGCTGATGAGGCGCGCTTGTCGTCTTGGCAGACACCTCGTAGACCACCGCCTACTCGCGGTCGCGGCAGTATGGCGGCAGCGCCTTCACACACAGTGGACGCAGTTGCCGTCGACGAGGCACAGTACCGAATACAGGAGGAATCGAATCGTTTCAGATTACCACCGTCGGTGGTTGATAGCGACGCCCCAGATGCGTCTCATCTATCAAAGAGACACCGCACCGAAAACGGAGGCACGTCACAATGGCAAGATAAACTCGAGATCAACTTGAGAGCTGAAACCTTGTTGCTGCAGGTGGAATCGCGGTGGTGAATGATGAAGCAGATGCATCCATGACTTGGCGGGCAAATCATGAGGTGATTGCTCCCTCAGCCAGCATAGAAACACGATTCTATGCATCTTCTCACTCATTTGGAGCACTCTACAGGAGTTCAATCGACGCTTCCGTCACGAAATGTGTATCGAGCTTGTTGACGCCAAAGTTGGGAGCGTTGCTGGGGAGGTAGTCGCAGTCATGCTGCAGCTGTCCCGCCCACACGAGAATCGACTTCAAGAGGAGCGCTCACCGCCGTTGACCGAGTCCGCAATAATCGCATCGGTTGCTAGATTGATCACTGACGGGAAAGCTCGTCACATTACAAGTGCAGACATCGTTCCAAGTGTCCTCTGCGAACTTGCAGAAGACACGTCTGAGGTGCGACTGCATGGAATAATGCAGCTGCTGTGCCTCACCATCTGACATCGTGTTGCAGCTCGTGACTTGCATTGGCGAAGGCCATGGGGGGGCTTCTTACTGCGTCAACATGCGGCGTATAATTGATGTCATCCGCATGCGTGAGGTGCGTAACTCCAATGGTGTTCGCACGCGAGTGTGTGCAGCTGAAGCACACATGTCATCCGCATAGATTGATGCAGTTGTGCGGGAACGGTTTGGCGATGATGGTTGTCGCATTTTCAGACTGCTACTCCTCAAGCGCCAGCTGGAGCAGAAACAAGTCGCGGATAACGCCATGTTGCCAGTGAAGGAGACTCGAGAGCTGCTCTACCGCATGTTCAGAGCGGAGTATCTGGAGCTTCAGGAGGTTGCCAAGACAGCCGACCACGCACCGTCACGCACATTTTTCCTCTGGAGGGTGCGTGATTCGACCATGACACGATTTGAGCTAAATCACCCCCACACGCTGAGGCCTCCCGCTCATGCTCCCAGGTGGATTTGATGCGTGTGATTGACAAAATCGGGAGTGAGCTCCACCGCACCATCTCTCGAGTGCGCAGTCGGCTGCGATTTGAGCTGGACCGCGAGGAGCAGGGCCTAGCCCGCCTCGAGACAGCGCGTGCGAGTGCTGCAGAGGGATCAGAAGGCGCTGGCTTGCCGCTGCTCACCAAGGACGACCTCAGCCGTTTGCAGCGCGTTCGCCGGGTAGCAAACGCACTGGAGTCTTCTATCATGCGCCTGGACCAGCTGCGACTGCTGTTCTGTGATCTATGACCAGATGTAGGGGTAGACTCTAAGGGTGGACACAACATAAGCGTCCTTCGGAGAGCCCCTAAACTTGTCTTGGTGTCAGGCTGCATCGCGCAGCAATGCGTCTGCGCGAGCGCGTCAATCAATTCACGTTTGACTCAAGCTCCGAGGACGATGCAGGAGACGCCCAGGACGAGGACTTCCAGCCGGAAGACGACGACGACGAAGGCGCTGGCGCTGCTGACATCTCGCTACAGCGACCAGCTGTTGCTGTTCAGCGACCGGCACCGCCAGTCGCGCCCCCTGTGCTGCGTAACCTGACTCCGGTGGAGCTGTCTCGGGCCCTGCTTGATGCGCAAGTTGTTCACACAGAGCCGCTGCGGCTACCTGTCACGGAGCTCACACCAGAGTGGCTGCGAAGCGGCGCCTTTCGAGCGCCTGTAGTGGTGGCCTGTACTCCGGGCAGTGGCGTAGCAGAGGAGCTGGGCATGACGTGCCCTGCCGAGTTCACACAGACTGACTCGCCGACGGAGTTGGCAGCGAGCCTGCTGCGAGCCCTTGGTCCTGACGTGCCAGTCCCCAACTTCGATGTTGAGACGCAGACAGAGCAGACGCCGGTGCCCCTCAGTGCCTTTGTCGACTACTTCACGAAGACTCGGCGCGACAAGCTGCTGAACGTGGTCAGTCTGTCGCTTGCCAATTCTCCCCTAGAGAGCGCGGTGACGGCGCCGCAGCTTGTACGCGACACGGACCTCGTGGCGAGCTGCTGGCCACCCGAGGTTGTACCCAAGCCGGAAGTACAGCTGTACGCGCTCTGCTCTCCTGGCGGGTGCTACACGGACTGGCATCTGGATTTTGGAGGGTCATCGGTGTGGTATCGCATCATCGCCGGCTCAAAAGTCTTCATGGCGGCTCCGCCAACAGAGCACAACATCCGCCAGTTTGTGCGTTGGGCGTCATCTTCACGGCAATCACGCGAATTTCTTGGCAACGTGCTGGAGCAGACGCACCGCTACACAGTTCGTGCAGGTGACCTGCTGCTCATCCCCGGGGGATGGCCACATGCGGTATTCACACCCAGTGACTCCTTTGTTGTCGGTGGCAACTTCTTGCACAGCGCCAACCTGCAGACACAGTGCCTCGTCTGGCGCATCGAAGACAGACTCGGCATTAAGCCCAGCTTCAGATACCCGAGCTACAAAGCCCTTTGCTGGTATGCTGCACACTGGATGTGCCGTCGATTGCCCCCAGCGCCTGGTGAAGACCTGCAAGCTGCCAAAGATGCAGCGCGCATGTACGCGACGCGTCTTAGTGTCAAGCTGCAGACAAATGACGGCGGCGAAGGTGATGAGCGCACACGAGACGACGCAGACAAGGCACATGATGAAGCTGGCCTCCAATTCATCTTGCACGCTCTCGGCAGCGATGGCAACGGTGACAAGGCAGTAGTTGATGGTGCGCATGTATTGGATGAAGCACCAGCAGATCCGACGGACGATGCTTCGACACCCGGCGATGGTGGAAAGGCAGCTCCACGGCCACTCGCACCTGCAGCCGACCTGACGCCCACCGGCCCGCCGCTGACTGAAGCTGAGCTGATCGAGGTGAGCAGTCTCTATGCACAGTTGAAGCTATGGCTGGCCCAGGCGAAAAACAACGAGCGAGATGCAGGCGCACCATTTGGCATGCTGGTACCCCGCCTCATGCTCACTCGTCTGAAGCTGCGCCTGCGTGCTGCTGGCCAAACCATGCAGCTCATCGAAGACGCGTTCGACGAGCCTGCCGCTCCACGGGTGCGCGTCCGCCAGCGTGAGCCCAATCAGTTTGATGATGGGCTTCCGTTGGTGGAGCTTCCTTCGGAACTGGGCGACGAGGTTGACGATGATTCCACAGGCAAGAAGGTGGTCAAGACCACAGACAAAGGAGCCGAGGGCAAGCCTGCAGCCTGCAAGCAGCGCGCACCAGCTCATGATGTGCGTTCGAGGCTCGCTTCCAAGCTCAAGATGAGCACGAAGAAAGCACCCATTCGACGGTGACATGTTGAATGGACAACCATCCACACCTTGCAGATGATGCGCTTGCGATACGTCCGCCGTAACTGACGGCGTCACGCCCGGCGTACGTGGTGTCAGTACGGTACTACGTTGGCACAAAATCCTCAGCCTTCGCAGTGCGCATGCGGCAAGCTTCAGACACTTAGAATGCGGCGCCATGTCTGTAGGCTTCGCACTGGGATCGTCCTGAGTTTGGCGGGTTGTGGGTATGTGGCCTCCTTCAGCACGTTTGCAGGCTCCTGCAAGCACGCCGGCGTGAACCACGGCCTGGACAAGTTTGCTGCGCAAGAGTGCGTACCCGACGCGTGTCTTGTGCACCGAATCTTGAACTTAGCCGCGTGGTCCTGGGTTGCAGGGGTGAGGGCGGTCACTCACTGTCCCTGTCACATCCCGGGGTCAACGTGCCTGGAGCCACCGTCACTCTGACTCTGAGCGGGCAGCATGAGTACAAAGGCCTCCTCCTGCTGGCGGAAGTAGACGGCTCGCTGGTGACTTCGTGGGGAACAGAACTGCCAGAAGGTGTACAGCAGCACCCGCACTGCAAGCAGGGGCTGACGCACGACACGCTGCACGTGGGCGGCAAACAGCGCGATGACGTGCCTTTTATAGTGCCCGAAGGGCTGTCACCCGGCTCGGAAGTGGTCTTCAAGGCGACGGTGGTACGAGACTATGCAACTTGGTGCGTATGCGAGGCCCCTACGTCAGATGTTGTGCTTCACATGCCTGATGATACGCGCATGGATACACAGGTTTGCGTTCGAGCGCAAATTCGTGGTGGGCTCGGAAGAGGGCGCTGGTGCAGAACCAGCTCTCCTAGAGAAAGACGCGGACGCCGGTGGCGCAAACGTCGATCATGCCGCAAATGCCGTCTTGGACGATGCACCAGTCGATCACATGCCATCCGTGGAGGCGGAGGTAAGTGCCTTCAGTCTGAGGCGACGCAGACTTCGGATCTTGCATGCTGCCATGATGATTTTCGCCTGGCTCATTGCTGCACCCGCCGGCGCCATAGCTGCAAGAAGTTTCAAGCACATGGGCGCGCTATGGTTTGATGCGCACAGACTTCTCCAGGGGGCAACAGTTGGGGCGACTCTCTTTGGAGCTGCGATAGCACTCGGCATCCTGCACCCGACGCTGCGCAACATGGGTCCTCACGGCAAACTGGGTACCTTTGTTATTGCACTTGCGGGTTTCCAGCCGCTGAACGCCGTGTTTAGGCCCGGCAAAACGGCTGGCAAGCCGCGGGCAGCCTGGAAGCGACTTCATTCATTCTGTGGCTGGTTCTCCATCTTGTGCGGCGCAGCTAATTGCGTGAAGGGCGCCAAGCTCATGGCCTTGAAGGAGGGCGACGCGGTGGGCGCGTGGTACACGGTCCTTGTGCTTGCAGCAGCTATCCCACTTCTGGGCGTTGCCATCGCGCGCTCAGCGCTGCGCCGGACGGTGCTGCCATTTGCATTTGGCAAGAGCGCGAAGAGCTCTCTGTAATCATGTAGCCTAAAAGTCGTCAGTCGTCGTCGTCGATGTAGAACACCTTGCCGCCTCCCTTGCGTTCCTCTTGCTTCCTCAGCTTGCCCTGCTCTTGCAGTGACCTGTGTTCCAACATGCGTGAGCTGGTGCCGGTCGGGCGTTGGCGGCAAACCAAGCCGAACCTCGCTTGTGCGTCAGCAACGAAGGCGTCAACCTTAGCAGCGCTGAAGAACGCAGCAACAAGGAACCCCTGCAAACCAGGCGTCACACACAAGTGCTTGTGCGTGTTGCAGCAGAAGTTGACGCACTCCAAACGCTAGGCCGGCGACCTCGTTTGCTTGCCAACCCAGGAAGTCACCTGATGCGCACTGCACCAAGCGTCGATATCAGCAGTGACTCGCAAAACAACGCAACTAGCGCTTCTCAGCTGGGCAAAGATAGCCATGACGTACCGTTATCATGTCGCCGCGCAAACCACGTTGCCGTTGTCTGTACTGCGGGTAAGCTGCCAAGACGCAAAGACGGCTGCGCTCGGCGCAATTCTGTGACCGACGCCCCAACACTGTTAGCCTAAGGTGAGCAATCATAAACGCGTGTGGTATCCGCGAGTAAGCCACGGACTAGAGGTGATCACTTCGGGGGCATCATTTGTCCTTGTGGCCATGCTCCATACGAAGGCATCGCGCCTGGCCAAATCATCCCATAAGTGGCCGGCATTTGCCCACTGGGTGGCCCACCCAACCAGTGGGCCTGACCACCAGGGACCGCGCCCCAGGGCTGCATGCCGCCCCATGGGTTTAGCCACATTGGCATCATTGCGGGCGGCGTGCTTCCGCCTTGATGCAGTCCGTGTCCTTGTTGAGGCCCAGAGCCTCTGCCGCCCTGCCGGTGTGGGCGTCGCTGCTGCTGTCCCTGCCGGCCAGTCTGCCGATTACCCGCTGCCGCAACATCGGGAGGATCTGCGCCCTCTTCCCCATTCGCACCGCGCTTATTCTGCCGACGTTTCTGCCGAGCCAACTCTTCTTCTTCATCGTCAGAGAACTCCTCTTCCTCCTCCAGCTCTTGGTCATCCTGCCCCGATGCATCATACCCCTTCACGTGCAGCTTCTGAATGTCGACGATGAAATTGCTGCGGTTGATCACGAAGTAGGCATCCTTGCCCGACAGAGCCTATTTTTGGGAGGTAGTTGTGCTGTCAGAGCCATTCGAACGGACGATTAAGCACAGGGTTGCGTGCCTGGACCGCATCGGCCTCCATGGTGTGGCATCGCCGCACCGCATACAGCGGCGCCTGCACAGGACCAAAGGTCTCCTCAACCTGTTGCTCTCAACAAGTGTCAGTGAGAGGATTAAATTCGGACGTGATGAGTCGACGCACCTCGCCAATAATGACGCCATCAGCCGTGCACACAATTGACCCATCATCGAGGGTTTTCACTCCCGCCTTGGCCTGTTGTATAGTAGGACGGTGGGTGAGCAACAGTAAGCCTGGCTCAGCAGCTCGTGTGGCGCACCTGCACGACTATCAGTGGTCCAACGACCGCAGTGAACACGCCGGCGAGAGCAATTTCCTCGCCAGGAGCCAGTGGCGATATCAACAGGGGAGGCAGCTGTACACAAACACAGCTGTGAGTGCAGGACGACAAATCTGACGCAGCTCAAGAGACATACTTGAGCAGCTGGCTCAGCTTGTGCAGCTGGGGCCGTGTCTCCTTCATCCTCGTCGTCGTCGCTGCGGGGCACGAAACGAGTCAGCTGTCAGTTGTGTGTTGTCACCGCCAAAGTTTGCGCCTCACACCTGCCCTGCTTGCGTCTGCGTGACAGCCACGCCGGTAGCTTATCTCTGTCGATAGGCTCGTGCGTCTCCTGCTCTTCTTCGCTGTCCTCCCAGCTGCTGCTGTCGTCAGCTCCTGCAGGCCCAAACTCGTGGGCGCTGTCGTGTTCACTGCTAGAGCTCTCGTCGTCGTCGTCATCGTCGTCGTCATCTTCCTCCTCCTCATCCGGGAGCGGAATGAACTCAGGCTGGGGCGGTGCTTCAGCAGCTGTTGCAGGCTCTGCTAATACCTTTGGCGGCCCTGCAGCCTCTGTACCGCGCTCGGCAGCGTCCATTCCGTTCGTCCAGTAGCACAAGCTGTGTCGGAGCCCCTGGAGCACAAGTTCTGCCAGAGCTGTGTACATCAGTGACGTCACGTGCCACGGTGGCGCCGCTGTGCAGAGAGAGAATTCCGCGGAGACGCTCTGACGCCGAAGACAGCAAAGACGGCGCGCGTCCTCTTTTCTGGCATCAGGACTGCGCTGTCGCCGCGACTGCTCTCGGCGTGTATTGCTGCTCCTTTGTGCTGGCGCACCATGGCGTCGGCGCCACCCGCGAAGGCGGCGAAGCTGAGCGCAAGTGACACGCCGCATGCTAGCGCTCTGGCGGGTGCGCAAGCAGCGTCGCCTATTCATGACCGCCAAAAGGTGTGCATTGGTATCCGGCCGTCGGCGGGAGTCTGTTCAGATCTGACAGCCCACGCTTTGTTGCGTATGACAGAAGCGGAACGATAAGTTGAGCGACTCGGACATCCTTCGTCGTGACATAGACGCCTGCGCCAAGGCACGAGTCTCACGGACAGCCGCTTATCTGACCGGCTCAGAAGTGAATGTCTCACATGTGTGTGTCTCCGCCGCCCGCTGAATTGCGCGCAGACCGCGGACGTGGATAGCGCTCTTGCTGCCTTTCGCAAGGCGAGAGAATTGGTGCGTCCTGCAGGTTTGAGGACCTCGCAGAAAAGCCGAGTAAGTCTTCCCCGTTCGCAGGACATCCCGGTGCCGCATCACTCATTCAATGTGTTGCTACATCTGTGTACGGGAGGCAATCAGCCTGATGGGCCCGAGAAACGCATCCTGCTGCCACAAGCGGACGAGGTGTGTGATCGTTTCGATGTGCTGCACATGCGGGTGCATTTCAGTGACCCTTCGCACCGCGAATCCCCGCTCACATGTTGTGCAACACCTGTGCAGATTTATGAGTACATGAAAATCAAGGGATGCGCACCAATAGAATCGACGTACACGGCCCTTGCGCGTGCCGCGGCGGCGAGCGGAAATCCAGACAGGGCACGGCAATTGGTGCGCTCCCTGACCAGTGGCATATGCCAGAGCCCGTGTTTTTATGCGCGAGATGCGTCCTACAGGTAGGCGAAATGAGACAAAGCGGAGTCGTGCCGAAATTGCGAACATTCACACCAGCGCTGACGGCGTACTGCGAAGTGCATGACATCAACAATGTGCGTGTATGGGCTTTTCCAATAAATCGGGGCCCGTTTTTTTGCGAGCCGTCTCAATGTCGTGGACGCATCGCTCTCAGGCTCTTGAAGTGGAGGCCGACATCCGCAGCGCCGGGCTCATCCCGTCTGACGTAGAATACGCAGCCTTGCTACGCTGCATGTCCAGAGTGAGGCACGTTCTCGAAGTGCTGAATTAACGTCGCTCGCAAATCTCACTGACTGTTACGCATTAGTGAAAAGTCACAGTCCGCGTGGGATGTTCTGCACCGTATCAAGGCGGACATTCGCATGGCCAGTCCATCGTTACTCGAAGCAATAAAATCTTGGTTCGCCTCTCTGGAGAATGACTGGACTGTGAGCGAGACTCTGGTTGATGACGAAGGCGTGCATGCAGCCGATTCGAGTATTCGGTTGCGCCAGGTGCGCATGCCTCGACATTTCATGCTTGCGATCACTGATGCCTCACACGCTTTCGCAAAGGTCGACATCACACCACATGAGGCAAGGGAGCTTGCTGAAGCTATTGCCAAGCTTGCCAGGGCGAGAGAGACAGACGCAAATTTCGACAAGTGCGGTCCCTGCTCCTGCCACATTATTTGGCACCCGTATTTAGTCGCTTCTCTTCTCCGCAGCTTCATCGCGTGGTGCGCCGAGAACGGCCCATTCGACACAATTGTCGACGGCGCCAACGTGGGGATGTACAACCAGAGCTTGTCCGGGGAATTTGAGTTCCGGCAAGTAGAAAAGTTGATGGCCCAGCTGCGAGACGAACGCGGGCCAGATGCCCATCCGGTGCTGTTGGTGCTGCATAAGCGTCGTCTCCGAAGGACGCCAGCCACAGTACATTTCATCCGACAGTGGGAAATGTCAAGTGCGCGCCCTTTCACATGTTCCCTGCTGCACGCCGCTCATCTCCATTGACCGCACTAATCTTCAGATGAGCTGTACGCCACGCCCGAAGGGTCGAATGACGACTGGTATTGGCTCTATGCTGCAGTAAACGCAGGGCCCGGTGGCATCCTCATAACAAATGATGAGCTCAGAGACCACGTCTTCCAGATGCTTCCATCGCCGCAACTCTTTTACAAGTGGAAAGAGATCCACCAGGTGAGCGCACACATGTACTTTGTGCTGCTAATTATATTCTGAGCCCCATGTGCAGGCTCGTTTCGACATCACCGGTGGGCATGTGGTGATCCAGCGGCCTCCACTATTCACGGTATGCATCCAGGAGGCAACGGACGGCTCCTGGTGGATGTTCCCCAGTGCAGAGGGCGAGGGATGGTTGTGCGCAAAAAGGAAAACCTTGTCGTCATAACCATATTATCGAGGGCATGTCACTGGTCCAGTAATCTACGTGCTTCGCGTCAATAAAAAAGAATCTTGCGCAGGCAACACCGATTTGATACAACGCCACGCACCCTCTGTTCGCCAAGAACCGAAATGTCTGCAGCAAATGACTTCGTTCCATCCTTATCTCTTTATCGAGGAGCTTGCGTAAAATAGAGGACTGCTGTGGCATTGCATTGGGCTGTGAAGGCGGTCGCTTCGCCTACGAAAACATGCAAGGTGAGTTCCACATGCATTGAGGCACCATGAAAATGCCGCACGTTTGAGACAATGTCAGGTCTTCTGCTGCGCTTGTTGTTGGCTTGCGCATCGTGGCGAACATCTGTCTCGACAACAGCAATTGTAGGAATGCTGGCTTCAGGTGGCCGCGCATTCACTATTTCGTCGGGGGGTTCGTCATCTTTTCCTTGTGCATTCGGTCCCCGGTGTTGTACGGCACTGCGTGCTGCAGTGATTCTCGCCTGGCATTCAGGAAATAACCCCTCAATG
>Ga0164297_10004347_pt1 | contig 12733 bp, 10 predicted proteins | sample GEODES058metaG_FD_113539 | JGI IMG/M metagenome (GOLD analysis project Ga0164297, IMG submission 113539) | Dystrophic lake water microbial communities from Trout Bog Lake, Wisconsin, USA - GEODES058 metaG | ecosystem: Environmental > Aquatic > Freshwater > Lake | place: USA: Trout Bog Lake... | reverse complement strand
TTTTTCTGCAAAGAAATCTAAAAATGATTTTCTAATGTCTGCGGATGTCATGAAAAATAAGCGTTAGAGATTGGCGATGATAGCATCTGTCATGGCTTTCGTGCCTACGGAGGCGCCACCGAACGCGATATCACCAGTACGGGTTCCACTGGTGACCGCTTTTTTAACAGCTGCTTCAATGCGTGTTGCTGTTTTGTTTAGACCAAAACTATAGCGAAGCATGAGGGCCGTGGATAAGATTTGTGCGCAAGGATTTGCTATGCCTTTACCAGCAATATCGGGAGCTGTGCCACCTGCTGGTTCAAATAATCCAAAAGGTAGTCCTAGTGAATTTTTAGAAGCACCTAAGGACGCAGAAGATAGCATACCGAGAGAACCGCAAATAACGGCCATTTCATCGGATAAAATATCGCCAAACATGTTTTCAGTTACGAATACATCAAACTGATTTGGATCACGCGCTAGTTGCATAGCTGCGTTGTCAACGTACATATGGCTTAACTCAATTTCAGGAGCGTGCTTAGCAATATACTCAGTAGCTGTTTTTCTCCACAAAACGGAAGTTTCTAGTACGTTTGCTTTGTCGACTGAGCAAAGTTTATTCTTACGTGCTTTTGCTGTAGCGATCGCAGTATCAAGAATGCGTTCAATTTCTGATTTACGATAAACCATGGTGTCAACGGCTTGAATGTCACCGTTTGGCAGGGTTGTCGTTTCTTTTGGAAGACCAAAATAGAGACCACCGGTTAATTCACGAATACAGACGATATCAATACCGTTTGGAATGCGGTTACTCTTTAAAGGAGATGCGTCAGAGAGTTCTGGATACAAAAGGCCAGGACGTATGTTAGCAAATAAAGTGAAGTGCTTACGAAGTGGCAAAAGTGCTGCACGTTCTGGTTGTTCCTTAGGTGGTAGTTTTTCCCACTTTGGTCCACCAACCGATCCAAATAAAATGGCGTCACTTTGTTCGCAGATTTTTAAAGTTGAATCAGGTAGAGCCTTGCCATGGTTATCAATTCCGGCACCACCTACGTCTGCTAAGGTATAGTCTAACTTTAAATTGTCCTGTTTAGCTACGTGTTCAAGAACACGTAGAGCTTGGGTCATGACTTCTGGACCAATATAGTCACCTGCTAGGACAGAGAATTTTAACGTAGTTTGTGCCATGGCTTTAGAGAAATGGTTATATGAGTTTAATACCTAGTTAGGATCTGTGGTTTAGGCCGAAAAGGAGGCCGTAACAGATGTCTAAACAGGAGGTAAGAACGTGGCAGGTTAGGGGTATTGCTGGCAAGGTGGTTTTCATGGCTAAAAAATCGCTTTAAATCGGTTGCAACAGGTCAAAACCTGCAGTTTTCTTCGCTCTAATGAATGTTTACCATCTGCCTTCCGGTATAATCCAAACCAATGGGTATCTCCTTACCGAGCCTAAGTTAGGAGAGGCGGTATTAATTGATGCTCCAGGTGAAATTTGGGCTAAAATTAAGCCAATTTTGGCTAAGGATGGCTGCAAATTAACACAGTTATGGATAACCCATGGTCATTGGGATCATACTCAAGGGGGCGCTGAGGTAGTATCGGCTACCTCGGCTAAAGTAATTGCCCATAGTGAGGATAAAGTCCTTATCGAATCACCCACGGTTATGAGTAAGTTTTTAAATGGCGAAATTAAGCTTACTCCTGTTCATGTAGACCATTGGGTAAAGCAAGGTGATACGCTTTCGGTATTAGGTACAACGGCTGAGGTCAGGCATGTACCAGGCCACTGTCCAGGTAATGTTTTATTCTATTTCTCTGCTTTAAAAACTGCTTTTGTGGGCGATGCTTTATTTAAGGGAAGTATTGGTCGTACGGATCTACCAACGGGAGATTTTGACCAATTAGCTCATTCGATTAGAACGCAGATTTATACACTGAGTGATGATACACGGGTTTTATCGGGACATGGTCCTGAAACCTCCGTAGGCCAAGAAAAAGCAACGAACCCGTATGTTAAGCCTCTTTAAGCTTTAACGAATTAAAAAAAACGTTTGGCTTATAGGTATGTCCGCTAACGCACTGGATGAGCATTTCATGCGCAGAGCGCTTGATCTTGCTATGCAAGGTTGGGGTAGAACGCATCCTAATCCTATGGTGGGTGCTGTCATTGTAGAAGATGGTACTATTGTTGCTGAAGGATTTCATGCTAAGGACGGTGGTCCTCATGCTGAGCGAGTTGCTTTATCACTTTTAGGTAGAAAGCCCAAAAGTGGGGCAACAATGTATGTAACACTTGAACCTTGTTCTACACATGGAAGAACAGGAGCTTGCACCGACGCAATTATTGAATCCGGTATCAAGCAGGTAGTTTTTGGTGCCACAGATCCAAATAAAGAACACTCAGGAAATGCGGAAAGTGTTCTTCGGAAAGCAGGGATTAAGGTTACCTCAGGAATACTTGCTTCGGAGTGTGAAGATTTAAATTTAATTTTTAATCACTGGATTACGAAAGGTGAGCCACTGATCGCCGCAAAAGCCGCGGTTACTCTTGATGGAAGAACAGCTACACGCTCTGGAGATTCTAAATGGATTACATCAAGTCGTGCACGACTTGATGTACACCGCTGGAGACGTCTTTTCCCTGCTATTGCCGTTGGTGCAGGTACCGTAGCTAAAGATAACCCAAGTCTTACCGCACGCTTACCTGGAGAGGAAGACTGGTGTCCCTATCGGTTTGTTTTTGATGGTCGCTTACGTACTGTTAATGACCGTGCAATGCCCTCACTTTATACTGACGACTTTAGAGAAAAAACGATTGTTGTTACTACACAGCACGGAGGTCTGGGTTATGTTAGGAAATTGAAAAGCTTAGGTGTTCAGGTGTGGACGTGTGAGTCTGAAAATCAAAGAGTGAGCCTTAAAGAATTTAAAAAGAAGTGTATCGAAAATAAAATAACAGGCGTTTTTTTTGAAGGTGGGTCTTCTCTCTTAAGTGAATTAGTGCAGTGTCGTCATATCGATTATTTGTTTCACTACGTTGCTCCTGTTTTTTTGGCAGATGAACGTGCTAAACCGGAATTTGGCGGCTTGCGTATAGATAAGATTGCTCAGTCAATTCGCTTAACACATATAAAGCATGAAGTCTTAGAAAATGACTTTCTTATTCGCGGTAACGTGCAATATCCTGAGAAATTGCAGATTGATGAATCATCATTTAGTTTGGAGTAATTAAGTTTGAAAATCGTACTCGCGTCCGGAAATTTACACAAACTTTCAGAATTTAAAGCGCTCGCTTTAGGTACGAGAACGGAACTTTCCCTTGAGTCAGCGAAGGCGTTTGGTGGAATGCCTTCAGTGGTTGAAGATCAAGGTAGTTTTATTGGGAATGGGTTAAAAAAAGCGCGTGCTTTACGCTCACTTGTCCCTGCTCCGTATTGGGTTCTAGCAGATGATAGTGGACTGTGCGTAGATTATTTAGAAGGAATGCCTGGTGTTGAATCAGCTTATTACGCAGGACCTAGTGGGGACGCTAAGGCCAATTTAGAAAAACTCGTTCAAGTGATGGCTCCTGTGCCAGAAGGTAAGCGGGGAGCTCACTTCATATGCGTACTTATCCTTATTTCGCCAGATGGTTTAGAGTATACCTTCGAAGGTAAAACCGAGGGCTATTTACTGCATCAACCTAAGGGGGGTGAAGGATTTGGCTACGACCCATTGTTTGTACCTCTTGGGTATACCCATACATTTGCGCAACTAACTGAAGATCAAAAGAATAAGATAAGTCATAGAGCTAAAGCGTGGTCTCAATGCGCGGCCTTTTTAGGACGCTAAATTCTTCGACATTCAGGCCATTGTGCGCTTTAGTGGTCGGTTCATACTATGCCGTCCTTTTATATCACCACCGCGATCGATTATGTGAACGGTTCGCCTCACTTAGGCCATGCCTACGAAAAAGTGCTTACCGACGTTATTGCACGCTACCGTAGACTCATGGGTGATAGTGTTCATTTCTTAACTGGAACAGATGAGCACGGTCAAAAAGTTCAGCAAAGTGCCCGTAAAAAAGGAATACCGCCTCAACAATTTGCAGACGAAGTGAGTGCGGAATTCCAAAGTATTTTGCCTAAGCTTCTTATTTCAAATGATGATTTCATTCGTACAACCGAAGAGCGTCATAAAAAAATTGTAAGGCAAGTACTTCAGCAACTCTTTGATAAAGGAGATATTTATCTAGGAGAATATAAAGGTTACTACAGTACACGTCAGGAACAATTCCTGCAGGAAAAAGACAGAAATCCTGATGGTTCATGGCCTGAAATTTTTGGTGAAGTAACAGAAATTATTGAAAAGAATTACTTCTTTAAATTAAAAGCGCACCAAGACTGGCTGATTGAATTTTTAACGAAAAATGAAAATTTCATTTTTCCTAAATACCGACAAAAACAAGTTCTAGAATTCTTAAAAGAACCTCTGAATGATCTATGTATTTCCCGTCCTAAGGAGCGCTTAGAGTGGGGTATACCACTTCCGTTCGATGAGAATTACGTAACCTACGTTTGGTTTGACGCACTTTTAAATTACTACTCTGCAGTCGCTGATAAACCAGGTGTGTGGCCAGCTGCATGGCACGTAATTGGTAAAGATATTCTTGTTCCGCCGCATGCGGTGTATTGGCCAATCATGTTGCATGCCGCTCAGATAGCACTTCCTAAAGGCATTATTGCCCATGGATGGTGGACACAGAGCGGTTCAAAGATGTCCAAGAGTACGGGTAATGCATTAAACCCACTTGATTTAGTCACAGAATTTGGAGCAGATGCGTTTCGTTTCTTTCTTATTCGTGAAATGAATGTGGGGCAGGATAGTGATTTTTCGCGTGATCAGTTTTTAGTTCGTTACAATAGCGATTTAGCAAACGATTTAGGAAACTTGATTAATCGTACGCTGAATATGGCTAATCGTTTCAGTGAAGCAATAGTACCTCAGGCAGGTCCAGCAGAAGAGCATGAAAAAGAACTGCAAGAGTTGTGGGAAAAAACACGAGTTGAGTACTTAGCCTTATTTGAAACTTTCCAGTTTCATCAAGCACTTGAGAAGCTCTTTATTTTCATCAAATCAATTAACGCATACATCGAAAAGAGAGCTCCTTGGAAGTTAGGTAAATCACAGGATCCTAAAGATCAGCAGCTGCTCTTAACTACACTCGCAACGATGGCGGAGTCACTTAGACTTGCTGGTGTTGCGATAAAGCCAGTCATGCCTGCAACCTCAGATAAGATTTACTCTGTTCTGGGTATAAGTGCTGGAGCAGATTGGAATAAAGAACTGCACTGGAGTGGCATACTTACTGGAAGTAAAGTGGCTGAATCGCTTGTTTTATTCCCAAGGCCACAACCTGCTCAGCCAACCCAGGCAGCACCTAAGAAGTAATGGGCAAAACGTACTTCTGCGATGCTTACGTTACCGATAGATCTTAGTACGAATCGTAGTCCTGATAAACTTATTACTTTTTTAGAGGAGTGCCGACTAGATGCCCGTAGGCAGAAATCGGCACTGTTAGTTAGTATATCGCTTAAAGTTGACGGGTTAGATCCACTTGCCGTTTTGGAGTCAATTTTCGAAGCGAAGGAGCGCCATTTTTATGTTGAGCGCCCAAGTGAAGGTATTGCAATTGCGGGAGCTGAGGCTGTCTTAACTTTTACTGCATCGGGAGTTGACCGATTTAAGAAGTGCCAAGCTTTTGTAGAATCAACCTTAGTAACAGCGGTATCGGTTGGGGATATTAATTACTCACTTTCGGGGCCTCATTTTTTCTGCGCCTTTTCGTTTTTAAATGAAGCTGAAGCTGCTGATAGTTTTGAGGCTGCATCTGTCTTTGTTCCACGCTGGCAAGTGGGTATAGAGCAAGGTGTCACTGTCGCTGTAGCAAATATCGTGGTTGATGCAACGTGTGATGTAAAAGCGCAGGCAGAACGTCTTTTAAAAGCACACAGTAAATTTGGATCATTTGACTACTCACAGCCTGATTTTAAGTCAGATAGAGTACAGCATGTTGAGGTAAGTGATGTTAATTCAGAGGAAGTTTATAAATCCGCCGTAAAACAAACTCTTGAAAAAATTAAAGAGGGAGAAATTGAGAAAATTGTTTTAGCGAGAGCTAAGGATTTTAAAAGTAATAACGATTTTCATCCGCTTCGTATTTTAAATGGACTTCGTCAGCGCTTTGCACAGTGCTACGTTTTCTCAGTAGCGAATGGACGTGGACAAAGTTTTATAGGTGCAAGTCCTGAGCGCTTAATTAAATGCGATAAGGATAAGTTTTATACCGAGGCGCTTGCTGGTTCAGTTAAACGTGGTGCTACAGCAAGTGAGGATGCTTTTCTAGCATCCTCACTTCAAAAAGATGATAAAGAACTACGTGAACACGCTATCGTTGCAGATACGATTTACTCTCACTTGGCTGGACTAGGTTTAGTTGTATCGCGTGCTGAAAAGCCAGGTATTCATCGCTACAATCATGTCCAGCACTTACACACGCCTATTGAGGCAAAGCGTGATAGTAAGGCGAGTATCTTTGATATTCTTCAAAGACTGCATCCTACTCCTGCAGTGGGTGGTTTGCCTAGAGATATAGCTGTTTCTCAAATCCGCAAACTGGAGGGCTTTTCTCGAGGTCTATATGCCGGTGCTATTGGCTATGTAAATGCTACCGGTGAAGGAGAATTCTTTGTTGGTTTAAGATCCGCTTTAGTAGAGCAAAATAAAGCACGTGCTTATGCAGGGTCTGGTATTGTAGCAGGCTCATCCGAGCAGAATGAATTTAACGAAATAGAGTTAAAATTTAAAGCCATGCATGAGGCCTTATTAAGTTAAGCCATATTTGATTTTTAATAACCTTTTTGATTCACTAATACTATGTCTGAGCCAACTCTCGATTTTCGAAATGTTAATTCGCTATGGAGCAGTGTTCTTGTTGAAACGCTCATTAGAATGGGTGTTAGCTATGCGGTAGTATCTCCGGGTTCACGTTCTACGCCGCTTGCCTTTGCTCTTGCTCAGCATCCTAGTGTTGAGGCTATTCCAGTTTTAGATGAAAGATCAGCAGCGTTTTTTGCTCTAGGTCTTGCACGTCAATATTTACGTCCCGTTGTTCTTTTATGTACGAGTGGAACAGCAGGAGCTAATTATTATCCAGCAATCATCGAAGCCTATGAGAGTGGGGCTCCTCTCATTGTAATTACTGCGGATCGTCCTCCAGAAATGCGTGACTGTGCTTCAGGACAAACCATTAATCAGCAAAGTTTATTTGGTCACTACGTAAACTTCTATCACGAACTAGCGGTACCAGAGGCATCAGAGTCGCTACTTAAGTATTTACGTCAAACCGTTGCTCATGCCTGTACCCGCGCAAGTGTTCCTTATTTAGGTCCTGTGCATTTAAATGCACCATTTCGTGATCCGCTTGCTCCTATATCTGATAATTCTACGGATGTTGTTTCTGGAAGTGTTAATTGGTCACAATTTTTTAATCACATCACGCCTGCTCCTGCTGTTGAGCAGATTAGCCGTGTTCCACAGTTTCTAAATGATGTCCATGGACTCATTGTAGTAGGTCCAGCTCAGCCGCGGGATCCTGCATCTTTTGCTGCATCCGTTGGTGAGATAGCACGAAAATTAGGTTGGCCTATATTAACTGATGCTTTGTCACCTGCGCGTAATTATTCGCACATGATATTAAATCAGGTGACAACTTATGACGCGATTTTGCGCAATCCTACGACTGCTGAACGACTCTTGCCAGAAGTCGTATTGTGCCTTGGAGGCTGGCCAACCAGTAAAGTGCTACGGGGTTGGCTGGAATCCAGTAAAGCTCCAATATATATCGTTACAGGTCGTCCAGATAATCGGGATGCCCTTCATGGTTCGACGAAACATATTCCTGTTTCCATGCGTGCGCTTATAGCGGCTTTACCAGAAGCAACTGCTCCGAATGGTTATAATCAAATGTGGCGTTCTTATGAGTCGAGTGCACGTGCTATTATCGATACCCGTTTAGAGGCTGAATTAGATCTCTTCGAAACTAAAGCAGTATGGTTACTCGCACGTCATTTACCTGAAGAAACACCGCTATACATCGCAAGTAGTATGCCGGTTAGAGATGCGGAATATGTGTGGCCTACACAAAGTCGTCGTATTAGGCCTTTCTTCAATCGCGGGGCAAATGGAATTGATGGTACACTCTCTACGGCTATTGGTGTAGCCCATGACAATAGGTCAACTGTCTTACTTACAGGAGACTTAGCCTTGCTGCATGATTCAAATGGATTTCTCCTTCATAGAAAATTACGTGGTAGTTTAACTATTGTCCTCATAAATAATCAGGGTGGTGGAATATTTGAACATCTACCGGTTGCTAAATTCGATCCTATCTTTGAGGAATATTTTGCAACTCCTCAGCACGTAGATTTTTCAGGTATTGCTGCGGCGCATGGCGTAGAATACACCATGGTTCAAGATTGGCATCATTTCAGAGATCTAATTGCTAACTTACCGACCTCTGGCATTCGACTACTTGAGGTTCAAACGAATCGCAAAAACGATGCTGCGATGCGTAAGCAACTTTTTGCTGAAGCTTCTCAGTTTGGTGACTTTACTGATCATCTAGCTGGTTCGTAATATTATAACTAAATCAATTATGAAAACTGTTTGGAAGAGCGTTAAAAGGTACAGTGATATTCTCTACGAAAAAACTGAAGGGGGTGTTGCTAAGGTAACGATTAATCGTCCTGAAAAACGAAACGCATTTCGTCCTGAAACAATCATGCAAATGATTGATGCTTTCACGGATGCAAGGGAAGACCCTAAAATTGGTGTAGTTTTACTCACTGGTGCAGGACCACATACCGATGGTAAGTACGCATTTTGTGCAGGAGGTGATCAGAGTATACGAGGTAAAGCGGGCTATGTGGGAGGTGACGGAGTTCCACGTCTTAATGTTCTAGATTTACAGAAACTGATACGCTCCATGCCTAAAGTAGTGATTGCACTTGTATCAGGCTACGCAATCGGTGGTGGTCATGTGCTCCATGTTGTCTGTGATCTTACCATAGCTGCAGATAACGCTATCTTTGGCCAAGTAGGTCCTAAGATGGGTAGTTTTGATGGTGGCTTTGGTTCAAGCTATTTGGCTCGTCTCGTGGGTCAGAAAAAAGCCAGAGAAATTTGGTTTTTGTGCCGTCAATACACAGCTCAGGAAGCCCTTGATATGGGGCTTATCAATACGGTTGTTCCCGTAGCGAAATTGGAAGAAGAAGGTGTAACCTGGGCTCGTGAAATCATGGGTAACAGCCCGCTTGCGATTCGTTGTTTAAAGAGTGCTTTTAACGCTGAACTTGATGGTCAATCAGGAGTTCAGGAACTAGCAGGCAATGCTACACTCATGTATTATATGAGTGAAGAGGCTAAAGAATTCCACAGTGCTCAGAGACAAAAACGTAAACCTAAGGCTGAAGATTTCCCTTGGTTACCATAAAAAAGCACGCCAGTTAAGGCGTGCTTTTAAAGGTTGGTAAGTAAGTGGTCTTACTTCGTTAAGGATTTACGTAAGTCGGAGAGTACGCCTTCTGCACCAAGCATTTTGTTTTTGTGTGCAATGAACTTAGCGTATTCATCCATGAATATTTTTCCTGGTGGACGGAAATCGAATTCTGTTGGCTTATCGCGGAAGAATTCACGGTGAACGCGGGTCCATACTAAGCGACCATCGGTATCAATATTGATTTTTGTTACACCACGTTTTGCAGCTGGAAGGTATTCATTTTCATCAACACCTACTGCGCTACCTAATTTACCACCTGCTGCATTGATGCGGCGTACTTCATCTTGAGGTACACTGGAGCTTCCGTGCATAACGAGCGGAAAGTTAGGAACTAATTTTGTGATACCTTCGATTACTTCAAAGTGAAGTGATTGATGGCCAGAGAACTTATAAGCGCCGTGGCTAGTTCCGATAGCAGCAGCTAAGGAATCGCAACCGGTTTGCTCGATGAAGAGTTTAGCTTCATCTGGCTTTGTTAAGCAGGCATTGCCTTCATCAACACTGATATCCTCTTCGACACCACCAAGCATACCTAATTCTGCTTCAACAGATAGGCCTTTAGCGTGAGCTGCTTTAACTACACGTTTTGTAATTTCGACATTCTTTTCGAAAGGGTCATGGGAAGCATCGATCATCACTGAGCTATAGAAACCAGATTCGATACAATCGTAGCAGGTTTCTTCATCGCCGTGATCTAAATGCACAGCATAGATAGCTTCCGGATAAATATCACCCGCAGTGCGAATGATCGCTTCAAGCATGCGCTTATCTGTGTATTTACGCGCACCTTTTGAAATTTGAATAATGAAGGGGGACTGTGATTGGACACATCCCCTAAACAGACCTAAGGCCTGTTCGGCATTATTGATATTGTATGCACCTACTGCATATTTGCCGTAGGCGTGCTTGAACAACTGAGCGGTTGTGACGATCATGGTAGTATAAAGATATACACATGCACATTACGTGCCTAAACCCACCGACGACAAGCGCTATTTAATCCTAGTCTTTGGCCTAAATTAGCCTTTTTTACGACCTGCAGCCTGAGCAGCCTGCATTAATTTCTGCATTTGTTGTTGAGCCTGTTGAGTTTGCTGCATTTGGACTAAGGCATCGATTTGAGGCTGAGAGAGCACACCTTGAGCTGCTTGAATGGCTTGATTTGTAATGGTAGCTGTTTGATTTCCGCCCATAAGCATACCCATTGCACCACCGCCGCCGCCACCACCTCCACCGCCGCCACCACCTCCACCGCCGCCACCTGTTGAATTAGATTTTTGCGGCTGATTTTGAGCTAAAATCTGAATAAGTGCGTTTGCTTGGTCATCCGTTAGGGGTGCCGAAGAGTAGCTTAGTGATTGTTGTAGTGAAGTCGTTACGTTGCGATCAGGTAGTGTAGACTGATAATTTTGAAATTGTGAATATGCTGTAGGTCCGAGCTGAGATTGTATTTGTTGATCAATGGAAGCTTGTGCGTCAGATACGATTTGCTTGAAAGCAGCTGGGTCTTGACGAGGGTTAATACCTTGCTCGCGAGCAGCTTGGTAAGCATCGACCATCGCTTGTTGTTTTTGTACTAAGAGATTTTTAAATTGATCTATCTGGGCAGGGCTTAAACCGCTTTGAGCAAGTTCTTTGAAGAGTTCTGCATAGCGAGAGTCGAGTTGTGCTTTCGCTTGCATCGCCATGAGTTTTTGAAACTGAGGATTATTCATGGCTTCTCTGAAAGCATCAAAGCCACGATTTCTGCGACCGCCAGCATCTCCTGGGCCTCCAGCATCGGCTGAGTCATCTACTGAGCCATCGGCTTTACGCGTGACGCCTGCAGCCATTTTATCACGTAGGCTTTTTAACTCATCCATTGCCTTAGCAAGACGTTTTTGCAGGTCAGCGCTATTATCTGCGGCAATTTTTGCACGCAGTGCGATGAGTTCTTGATACTGCTTTAACGCAAGTACAGAACTACCGACAAAAAAGATAGCTAAGAGGGCAATGAGGAAGTTGCGATTCGATTTCACGATATGGGGTAAGACGTGCAAACAGAATTAAAGTTGCTTACGAAGCTTTTCAAGCTTCGCTTGCACCTTCTTCTTTTGCAGCAGCTTTTTTGCGTTTCAAACCTTTCTTAGGAGCATTCGGGTCTTTTGGTGCGCGTGGAGCGAACTCAAAACCGGTTGTCCAATCTGGCTTTAAAACGAGCATTGCGCTAAATGGGCGACGTGTTCTTTGACTCCAGAACTTATCAAGTAAGTCAGTTTTTCCCGTCTCAATTAGTTTTATAAACTGTTCACGTGGAACATCTCGCGAAAGAATTCTCTTTGAGCAGCGTACCAGAATTTTCTCTTCATTACCTTCTACTTTACGAATTAGATAGGTTTGAGGTGTTTCAAAAATTTCAGCACCTGCGCCAAATTGTGCCGGAGCAGCACCTAGTGGAGGAATACCTGTGAGGTCAATTTTTATGCCTCCGCTTGCATCCCGTTGACCGTCAAATACGAACTCCGTTTTCTTTTCTTCAGCATTATATTTTAAAATAGCACTGTAGGCTTTTCCTGTTTTTGCAGAACGAAAGCCATCTAACGGTCCAATTTGTCCTTTGGTTAATAAATCGATAACTTCACTCTCAGCCATCTTACGACCACCTATGACTTTGTAGATCATGAGTTCGCCGTCCTGCGATTTGAAACCACGTAGGGTTTCACGCATCGGCTTATTATCGGTAGGAGAAATAATTTCAGTTACACGTGCCGCTGTATCATCTTCCTCAAAGCCTTTCACGCGCTCAATGATACCTTCGGTTTGTACAATAATTTCTTTAATGAAGTCAGGGCGTTTGTATTTACCTTGCTCCATCTGCTTGAGTTTAAATTCCCATTCTCCAGTCATGGCAGGGCTTGTAAGAGCATCTGCTTTAACGGCTGCTAGGAATTGAAGTAATTGCTCAGCTTTAGCTGTAGGAATTAGTTCACGTTGTACTCGGTCGATATATTTTTGATTTATAAGACCGTCAATCGTGTCAGCACGAGTTGCTGGGGTGCCTAAGCCACGTTCTTTCATGGCTTCTGCTAATTCTTCATCATCGACTAATTTACCAGCACCTTCCATCGCAGAAAGAAGGGTAGCTTCCGAGTAGCGTGGTGGTGGTTTTGTGGA
>Ga0164297_10004345_pt1 | contig 12735 bp, 3 predicted proteins | sample GEODES058metaG_FD_113539 | JGI IMG/M metagenome (GOLD analysis project Ga0164297, IMG submission 113539) | Dystrophic lake water microbial communities from Trout Bog Lake, Wisconsin, USA - GEODES058 metaG | ecosystem: Environmental > Aquatic > Freshwater > Lake | place: USA: Trout Bog Lake... | reverse complement strand
GCCATATACTCTGTGGCCTTTACCGCCATCCTATGGCTGATACTTTGAATATCGGCTCTGCTAATTGAGCTAAACTCTGTTAACCCTTTCGGAAAGAATTCGATATAAACAGAGCTGCCTTTTGGATAAACAGATTCAATAAGGCTGTATTTACTACGTACCGTGGTTACAAAAAGTCTGCTAACGCCATCGAGGCTACTTGTACTGCCTTTACGCTCGGCAATGTTCACACCTTTAGTTTCAAAATTACCAAAATAGGTATTGTAATCAGCCGTTATGTTCGTTATCAACGTTGTAAAAACACCAGCGGGGTTGTTGGCGGTAAGCGATGCAATTAGATTGCGAAGAAATACTTGAAACCTGCTATCAATGATGTTGTGTCTATCAAATAGGTCTGTGAAAAAAGCCTCATAAAGAGTTTGTTGCATAATTTAAATTTAAAAAGTTAATAAAAGTGTTTGAAAATGTACCGTAGAAAAGACTTTTATCGATGTTTCTTGAAAGAACAGACGTAAAAGTTGTTTTTAATCGATGTTCCTTGAAAGAACAGACGTAAAAGTTGTTTTTTATCGATGTTCCTTGAAAGAACAGACGTAAAAGTTGTTTTTTATCAGTGTTTCTTGAAGGAACAGGCGTAAAAATTGTTTTTTATCAATGTTCCTTGAAAGAACATAGGCAAAAATTAGCTAAGTAATAATAGCTGATTGAAAATCCCAACTATTTATTCAAAATCGTATAATCTTATTGAATAAGACTGCTACAGGGACTTGTTTGATTGCCATCGTTGATGGTGGCGGTGGAAATAAAATGGTTTGTATGTAAAAATCGGCTAGCGTGCATTGCAATATCGTTTATACTTCTACCTAACAACAAAACTGTTCCATTAGCTGCTTTTGGGGATAAAATAAATCATTAATTGGGTAAACCCTTACCAATGTTACCTTAATGTTACCATATCATTATCAAATTGTTAACCCGTCTTTTTGCAATCTTCATCATCTAATCTTGCACCAAATTAAACTAGTTAAACATGAAGAAATTATTTACACTTTTATCAATTATTACAGTTCTTGGTGCTAAGGCACAAACAACATTACTTAACTATTGGAACTTTAATTTGAGTGACACTAGTGCATGGCGCACACCAACAGACTCTAAAGTTCCAGGTGCAAGATTAGATTATTCTGGTGCTTATGCTGATTATGTAACTGACGCGCCTGACACAACCAATTCTAGGGACGAGTCTGGACCTGCCGCTGGTTTTGCATTACGTTTAAGATCTCCTTATGGACCGTTTATAATGACATTGCCAACAACGGGCTATCAAAATATAGTTGTGAAATACGGATTATTTAGAAGTGGTAGTGGTTCTAGCTTCAACACTGTAACTTATACAACTGATGGGGTAAAGTGGGATTCTGCTGGTTTGATTATTACCGATGGAGCATTGCCTCCAACAACAGGCCTAGGGACTTACCCTGTAAATGCAGTTGCTGCTCCTCTCGATTTGATTACACTTGACTTTTCGCAGATTCCAGGCGTAAACAATAATCCTCTCTTTCAAGTACAGTTAAACTTTGATAATACCGCTAAAGGAAACGATAGGTACGACAATCTTTCTATTGAAGGTACCCCTACTGCACTTGCAGTTACTTTGCAATCTTTCAGCGGTGCTATCGTAAACAAGAATGCTAAACTAGTTTGGGCTACTTCTAGCGAAGTTGATGCAAAATCTTTCTCTATAGAAGCTAGTACTGATAAAAAGAATTTTTCTGAAATAGGTTCTGTAGATGCTAAGAATGTAAAAGGAACAAACGGTTATGAGTTTGAAGCTGCTGCTCCAACTGCTACAACTTACTATCGATTGAAGATGATTGATAAGAATGGTAGCTTTACTTATAGCTCTATTGTTGCATTGAATGTTGCTGCTGCAAAGAAACTAACAGCATTCCCTAACCCTGCTGTAAACTCAATTACTTTATCACACGAGCAAGCTATTGCTGGTGCAACAATCAAGATATTGTCTGTTGATGGTAAAACAGTTTCTAACACAGCAGTTAAAATTGGTGCAATACAAACAAGCATCGATGTAAGCAAACTAGCAAAAGGAAGCTATGTAGTTTCTTTTGAAAACAATGAACAAAAGACGATAACACAATTCGTGAAATAATGGTTAATGGTTAATTATTAATGGTTAATGAAAAAGGGTTCGATTTTTTAATCGAACCCTTTTTGTTTGTTATTATAACCATTAACCATTAACCATTAACCATTAACCATTAACCATTAACCATTATTCCAGCGTTTTCAATGATTTTCCTATTATCTCCACACACTCCAGAATCTGGTCTTTAGTGATGACAAGCGGAGGTGCAAAACGAATTTTATCGCCGTGCGTAGGTTTCGCCAATAAGCCATTGTCTCTAAGAGCAAGGCATAAATCCCAAGAAGCTTCAGGATCTTTATGGTTAATGACTATCGCATTCAGTAATCCCTTGCCACGGATAGTGCTTATCAATGGCGAATTAAGTTTTGCCAATCCTTCCCTTAATAGAATGCCCATTGCCTCAGCATTTTCTGCCATCTTTTCTTCCTTCAAAACCTTCAAAGAAGCAATTGCCACTGCACATGCCAAGGGATTGCCACCATAAGTACTGCCGTGTTCGCCAGGTTTTATGGTCAGCATTATTTCATCATTAGCCAATATTGCAGCCACTGGCATAGTGCCACCGCTCAATGCTTTACCAAGAATCAATATATCTGGCTTAACGTTTTCATGGTCACAAGCCAATAGTTTACCAGTACGGCATAGTCCTGTCTGAATTTCATCTGCAATAAAAAGGACATTATATTCGGTACATAAAGCCCTTACTTTTTGCAAGTAACCCTCATCAGGTAACACCACACCGGCTTCCCCTTGGATAGGTTCAACCATAAACGCAGCAACATTTGGATCTTGCAAAGCAGCTTCCAAAGCCACTGTGTCATTATAAGGAATATTAGAAAAGCCTGGCATAAAAGGGCCAAAGTCTTTGTAGCTGCTTGGGTCGGTTGAAGCAGAGATGGCAGCCAATGTCCTTCCCCAGAAATTACCTTCGGCAAAAATTACCTTCGCTTTGTTTTCAGGAACTCCTTTGTGGGTATAAGCCCAACGTCTTGCCAATTTGATGGCAGTTTCTCCTCCTTCAACACCTGTGTTCATAGGCAATACTTTATCATAACCAAAATACTCCGTTATGAATTGTTCGTATTCGCCCAAGATATTATTGTGGAAAGCACGGGAAGTGAGCGTAAGTTTCTTTGACTGGTTTATAAGAGCTTCTATAATTACTGGATGACAATGACCTTGGTTAACGGCGGAGTAGCCACTTAAAAAGTCATAGTATTTTTTGCCATCAACATCAGTAAGATAAACACCCTTGCCTTCGCTTAATACAACAGGAAGGGGATGGTAATTGTGCGCACCATGCTTTTCTTCCAGTTCCAAATAATAGTTCGCCTTTTCTGTTAGCGTTTGAGTCAACATAACTTAAATATAAATTGCTGATGCTACATACATATAATTATATGTATAGCTATCAATGTGAAATAATAATGCGTAAAAGTGATTGGTTAAAAGATATAGCTGCCGTTGCAGTTAAGTATTGGGTAAAAAATAATTATAACCCAAAGGGATGATTGAGAAAATCTAATGTAGAAAGAAGAAACGCCATACTGAATGATTTCGGGTGCAAGATAATAAAAGAATAGATACGAGACTTAAATACGAGTTGTGAAAAATTCTATTATCCAACTTGCCGAAAGTTTTGAACTTCCGAAAGAGTTTCCACGCAATAAATAATTACACCCCCCTGAATGCCTGTTTGGTAACAATTTGGTAACAATTAATTAATACCTAGGACACAATTTGGTAACATTCGAAATTGAATATTGCACCCTCAAATAATAGCTTCTTTATGCTAATTGGTATAATAATAAGAGGCTATTTCGATATTTCAACACATTTCTATAATGTAGCAACGCTGACAAAACAGTAAGTTACTTTAGGCATAAAAGTTTAATTTTTAATTTAAAAAAACAAAAATGAACAAACAAGTTTTACAAATGAAACAGTGGCTAACAAACAAAAAACCTTTGATTGCATTGCCAGTGTTATTTGCGCTAATCTTTATGGCTGCTATGCCTATGGTTGGTGTTGCTCAAACTGTGGTTAATTACCCTGGTACAACTGCCCAAGGTGTAGTGCCTTGGATTGCAAATTTTGCTTATCCAACCAATCAGTTGATTTATAATGCTGGTAATTTGTATAAAGTTACTTCAGTTTCAAGCGGCTCTTGGGGGTATTCCGGTACTGTTGCACCTACGCACACAACTGGTGCTGTTGCATCAAGTGCTGGTTCAACTGTTCAAGGACAGGCTCATACCAGTTCCTATGCAACCCTTACTTGGGTTTCAGCTTATGCAACATCCGGAACGTGGGTTTGCCCATCTGGTGTATATTCTGTACAAGTAGAGGTTTGGGGTGCAGGTGGTGGAGGCGGTAGCCTTAACGGTTGGTTTACTACTACAGGTGGTGGCGCTGGTGGTAGCTATGTAAAATATACAGTTCCTGTTGTTCCAGGCAATACTTATTACTATACTTTAGGTGTTGGTGGCACACCTGGTACACTAGCTAGTGCAACTAGTGCCAACGCATCAGTTGCAGGTGGCTTTACTTATTTTGGTACTGTAGCAGCGGGTGCAAGTACGTTCTCAACACTTAGCGCTGCAAGTACAACACTTGTTTTAGCAGCAGGTGGTGCGGGTGCTTTAGCATCTAATGATGCTAGTACGACTGGTCTTTCTTCATCTTTATATGCTTATGGAGGTTCTGCAAATGCTGCTGGTTCCAATTCAGGAGATGTGCCTAGTTCTGGAACAAGTGGTGCTACTGTAACGGCTGGTGGTACTGGCTCAACAGCAAATATTCCTGCTTCTGGTACAAGTTCTAGCCATAACACGGGTAGTGGAGGAAATGGTGTAGCAGGAACTGGTACTACTACAGGTGTTGGCGGTATCACCTTTGGTACTAAGGGAGCTTCTCAAGATGGTAATGGTCAAGGGTTTAGTGGTACAGGTGTTGGCGCAGGTGGTAGTGGTGCTACTTGTGGCAATTTTAATACTGGGGGTTCTTCAACCAATGGAAACTTTTATTATGGGGGTAATGGTACAAACGGACAGATTGTTTTAACTTACACATCTTCTAATCCTTATGCTGCACTTCCATACACTACTTCTTTTACTAGCACTTGGGCAACTGATGTCAAATCTAACTCTTCAAATGATTTGCCAGATGCGAATTGGAGCAATGGTTTTGTTTCTGCTTCTTCACCTGCTTCAACCAAAAATGATTATTGGCATAGGAGTGATTATAGCGGAAGTGACTGGTCAGGCTCTTTAGGTTCTTCTCCTTACGGTGCAAGTGTTCCTACTGGTTCTAATGTGGGTGGTGCTACAGATAGTTATTCTGCAAGATTTAATAACGTTGGAACAACTTCTGGTACTCAAGGTTTTTTGGATCTGGTTCTTAATACTTCAAATACACAGAGTGCAACTACTGTTTTAAATTTTGATTACATCAACCCAAGTGGCGCAACTGTTCAGGTATTATTATACACTGATGGAACAGGTACGAGTACGCCTGTTACAATTGCGACGTTAAATTCTGCACAGTCTATATGGGTAACAAAGACTTATACAATAACAAATGCAAACAATTCTGCTACATCAGTTATTCGTTTTATAGCTACCAGCAATGCTGGCTCTACGGATATTGGGATAGATAATGTAAGTGTTGTTACAACACCAACACTGGCGGTTTCCACTTCTTCATTAACTTGTAATAACTACACTTTTGTTAGTGGCGGACCTGCTTCAACTGCAAATACTTTTAATACTTCAGGTGCTGGTTTGGTAGGTAGTACACTTACATTGGTGCCAAGCAGTGGTGATGACTACGAATTCTCTACCTCAAGTAGTGGACCATTTTCAAGTTCTTCTTCATTTACTATCCCATATACAGCCCCAACACTTACTAGCACACCAATTTATGTTAGATTGAAAGCTGGGAAATCGGCGGCCACTTATACAGATACCTACACATTGACAGGAGGAACTGCAACTGGTAAAACGATAAGCTTTACAGCCTCTGTTACAACCACTCCTACCATTAGTGTTGCAAGTTCATTGTCAGTTAATTCATATACTGTTGGCTACGGGCCTGCAACCTCTGCAAGTAGTTTTGCCCTTTCTGGAGATTACTTAACTGGTTTCCCTGGTTATTTATCTTTTAGCGGTGCTACAGATTATGAGTTTTCAGTTGATAATTCAACCTTCTATTCTGCTACAAGTTTTACAAGTCAAAACTTCTCTCAGGTTCATTTTACTAGTGCAAGTTTGTCTTCACAAACTATATATGTAAGGCTTAAAGCTGGTTTAGCTGCAAGTTCTAGCAGTTATAATGGTGAAACATTGACCATCTCTGGTGGAGGTGATGCTGGTGAAACCATTTCATTAAGTGGTTCAGTGCTTACCCCTACATTGAGTACTACTGTTAGTAGTGTGGTAGCTCCTTATTACGATATACAGAATACCATTCCTCTTACGGCGACTACTTTTACAACAACAGCAACTAACTATCCAGCTAGTACTCCTGCATCGGTGACTATAACTGGTAATTTCCAATGGTCTACAAATAATAGTACTTGGTATACAAGTGGGAGTGGTGCACAATCAATAGGGACTTCATTTACTAATAAAACCATCTATGTAAAGTTGCTTTCTAGTTTGGCAGCGGGCTATTACACAGGTTCATTAACTATATCGGGTCTTAGTTCTAGTTCATTATCAAGTCAGACTGTTAGTTTGAGTGGTTCTGTAACATCCCTAAATTTTGTTCCTGGTGATATCGTTGCATTGCAAGCACCATCTAGTAAAAATACTTTTGCTACTGTTATTGAAGTGTATCCAACCTTAGCTGGTCAAACAACCCCGGTGAACTCTGTGAATGCAGATAACACTACAAATAGTGGAAACAAATTGGTAGAGCAATACAGTGGAACAACCAATACAATGCTTTTATCTAATAGTAATGATGGTAGTTTGATTTGTTTCAACGGAACAATTGATGCTGCTGCAAATGGATATACCCAACCTACCAATACATTAACTAGTAGGGCAGTTGCTACTTTGAATAATACCATCAATACAACTTACCCCGTTACATTATATCCTTATACAGGTGTATCTGGTCAGAACTATAACACATCTACTACTTTAGACAACAAAAACTTCTATGTAGGGGATGGTAACGGTACTTATACTACCAATGGTACTACAGCTACAGGGCCTTATGTAACATCGAATGTGTTATCTGCCAAGGCTTATGGCGGGGTAACTTATGTTTGTACTTCAAGCACTGTAGGCACGTTGGCATCTACTACTGCTACAAGTATTACCGCATTGGGTGGTAGTCCTTCATTTACTAGTTCTGGTACAATTCAAGATTTCGCATTAGTTTCTTCTCAAAATAATGGTACTTACGATGTACTTTATACTATTGGGGGAACTGTATTGGCTAAATATACAAAATCAGGTTCTACATGGAGTCTTGCAGGTAGTGCTTACACCTTCTCTCCAGCCGGTATTAGTTTATGTGCTACTTTAAGTGGAAGCAACATAAACCTATATACTTCTTCTGGCACCGGTTCTACTACCGCAAATAGTATCTATTTATTAGTAGATGGTACGTTAAATGGAAGTTTGAACATAACATCATCTACTATTCTATACACTGCACCAACAGGTGATATTGTAAAAGGTGTTGCTTTAGCTCCATTGATTGCACAGACAATAAACACTGTACCAACTACAGCTACTTATGGAGATGCAACAACCAGTTTGTCTACTACTACAATTAATGCTGGTCAAACGGTTACTTATACTAGTTCCAACACTGCTGTAGCATCTATTAATAATACAACTGGTGTGTTGACAATCGGTACTCCTGGTACAACAACTATTACTGTTAGTGCTGCTGGTACAAGTACTTATGCAATACTTAGCCAATCTATAACGCTTACAGTTAGTCCTAAAACATTGACTATAGCAAGTGCGGCAGTTACAAGCAAAACTTATGATGGTACTACTACAGCTACTGTAACAGGTACATTAAGTGGTGTAACTTCTGCCGATAATGGCAATGTAAGTCTTAGTACTACAACAGGTGCTTTTGCAAACGCCAATGTTGGCACGGGTAAATCAGTTACCTATTCTCCAACACTTACTGGTAGTGCCGCTAGCAATTACATACTTACGTCGCCTACCCTAACAGGAACGATTACAGCCCAAACCTTAACCATTGAAGGTATAAGCTTTGCAACTGCTTCTTACATCAATAGTAGTACTATACCTGCAGTTACTATCGATAACTATGGTGCATTAAATGGTGTTCTAACCACAGATTTAAGCAATGTCACTTTGGTTACTTCTGGTGTTACTGCTTCCTATGCAAATGCAGGGCCTGGCACTGTAGCAATTAATATCTCTGGTTATACCATTACTGGCTCTGCAGCTGGAAACTATAGTCTAACACAACCATCAGGGTTATCGGGTGCAATAGATGTTAGGACAGTACAAACAATTACTTTCAATAATATCACAGCTTCTTATGGACAAGCACCAATTACGTTGCACGCAACTTCTAATTCAGGGCTTACAAGCTTTACTTATACTAGTAGCAATACATCTATTGCATCTATATCTGGTAGCACATTGACAGTAGTTGGTCAAGGAACTGCAACAATCACTGCAAATCAAGCAGGTAATAGTTCTTATGCGCCTGCAACCAAGAATGTTTCCATTACAGTTGGTAAGGGTACACTTACAATTACTGGATTATCTGTTAGTCCAATAACTTACAACGGTTCAACAACTGCAGTATTGTCTGGTACAGGCACATTAGTTGGTATTGTGAGTGGCGACAATGTTACATTGTCAGGTACACCAGTTGGAACGTATGGAAGTGCCAATGCAGGTGCAGAAACTGTAACTGTTAGTGGCTATTCTATTGGTGGAACAAGTGCTGGTAACTATACCCTCACACAACCTACGTTGAGTGCTACTATCAATAAGGCTAACCAAACAATAGCGAACTTCACATCTTTGACAAATGCAGTTGTAGGAACTCCTTATACACTTTCAGCCACATCTACTACTTCTGGAACAAACCCTATCACTTATACGAGTTCTAATCCAAGTGTTGCAACTGTTTCAGGTAGTACTCTAACAATTTTGAAGGCTGGTTCAACTACCATTACCGCTTCTCAAGCTACAAGTACAAACTACAATGCAACTAGCACTTCTCTATCACTTACTGCAGAACAACCTACCACACTTGCCCCAGGCGATATCGCCGTGGTATCATTGGGTATGGCTAGTAGTACAGATAATTTTACAGTTGTACTATTAAAGGATATTGCAAAAGGTACAGTGATAAACTTCACTGACTATGGCTTGGCATCACCTACTACTGGTGGAACTCATGCTACAACTGGCGATGGTTTTGTTACCTATACGGCTCCTGCTGCACAATGTGCTGGTACGTTGTTGTACTATACAATTAATACTACAAACGGAAGTGTTTCTTCTGGGTTTGATGCTACTTATTCTGGTCAGGCTTCTACCTTCTCTTTGGGTGCAAGTGGCGACCAATTGTTGATATTCCAAGGTAAAGCTGGTACAGCATCAGGCGTTACTACTTCTATTACAACAAACTTTCAAGGTCTTACCACAGCACAAACCGACATTGCTTTTGGTAGTAACCTAACAACTTGTGTGAATCTTTTATGGGCTACAGAAGCCGGAACAAGTGCGACTACTTTCCTTCCAGCTAGTCCTGCTGGAGCATATACTGCCAAGGGTTCATACATGCCGGCATCTTCTGTTTTGGCTTCTACATATGTGGTGGATTTTACCTCTACTAAGAGCGATGTATATTTTACAAGTAGAACTTTGAATGATACCAAGGCTGGTATTGTAACTGATTTGACTACATTGAGTAATTTTACTCAAGGTACTACTACTGTAATACCTGAATATTACAATTATTATACAAATAGCCAATTTGGTGTTGCGCCAAATAGTTTTGCTACTGCTGTAAATACTACTTGTTCTAATACCAATACAACAGTTACTGTAACATCTACATCATTGTCAAATGGTACTTATACCGTAACTTATAATTTATCTGGAGTAAACACATCTACTGCCAATACTGCCACTATGGTGTTTGCAAATGGTACAGGAACATTTACTATCCCTGCTGCAAAACTTGCAACTTCTGGTTCAGAAACTATTACGATTACTACTACTCAAGAATCAAACAGTTGTTCGTCTCCTGTAACCACAGGTAACACAGCAACCTTTATTGTTGGTACAACTGGAACTTGGGCTGGTACAAACGGAGCTGATGCAAACACTGCAAGCAACTGGTGTGGTGGTTTGCCAAATAGTTCTACAAATGTGGTTATAGCAAGTACTACACCAACATTAAGTGGAAATCTTACTGTTGCTAACTTAACGGTGACTTCTGGTGTCAATTTGAATGGTAATACCCTTAATGTTCAAGGTACAACATTTATTAATAATGGTACAATTACTGGAACCGGAGCTGTTGCAATCAATACAGCTTCCACCTCAATTACTGGGACTGGAACGATAAGCGGTTTAACTTTAAACAACGATGCAACCATTTCTAGTGGTAGTGTAAGCCTTACTGGTGTTTTGACTGTGAATAGTGGCACATTTAACACTGGTGGTTTACTTACGTTGAAATCTACCTCAAGCACAAGCACCGCAATTGTTGCTCCCGTACTTGGTACTATTAATGGTAACGTAACAGTAGAACGTTTTGTAGGAAACGGATACCGTGCATACCGTGATATTGCTGCTGGTGTTTATAATACTAGCAACACATTGTATAATACATGGCAAGAAAATGGTAGCACTCCAAGTGGCTACGGTATATTCATAACTGGGCCTACTGCATACGCAGGTGCCTCAAACGCAGGTACAACAGATGTAAACGGTTTTGATAAGTCTGGAGCTATATCTGCAACCACGCAAGATTATACTTACTTGCCAAACAGTACTGGTTGGACAGCACTTGCTAATACAAATTCAACCACACTTGATCCATTCCAAGGCTATAGGTTGTTGATTCGTGGTGATAGGACTTCTAATTTGTACACTACTCCAGTAATAAATACTCAACATGGGTTAAGAATGTTCAATGCAACTGCATTGCGTGCTACTGGTCAGTTGATAACAGGTACAGTTACTTATTCAACAAGTGGTGTGAGCAACACTGCTACTGTAGGCACATCAAGTGCTGATGCATTGAATAGTGCAACTGCTACGGTAAATTCTGGATTTAGCTTGGTAGCTAATCCTTATGTTAGTCCAGTATTGTGGGGTACACCTGCAAGCCATGCGGCTGGCACTTCGGTATTTGGTTCATCAAGTAATATAAGTGGTAGTTTCTGGTATGTGGATGCTGTGAATTATGCAAACGGAAGCTATGTTGCCTATAACGCATTGTCGGGTTCTGTTTACTCAGGCGAGACTGCAACTGGCTATATACAACCTGGTCAAGCAGTGTTCGTTCAAACATCGCTAGGAAACAATAATCCGCAAGTAGTATTCAGTGAAACTACTAAAGCACCTTCTGCTGCAAATTTGAATAGAGTGTTTGGTGTGTCTAATCCATTGAGCAAGATATATATTACCCTAGACAAATTTGAGAATGGTTCATACGCAACTGTTGATGGTACTGCCGCAGCATTTAGCAACGAGTTTGGTAATGCTAAATATGGTCCACAAGATGCATTGAAAATGAATAATGTTAGTGACAACATTTCAATTAGTGATAAGAGCGTGTCTTTGAGTATTGATGGTAGGTTGCCTGCAACTGCTAGTGATGCAATTGCCTTGCATATAAGCAGCCCAAGTACTACAAGTTACCAATTGCAAGTAGATGCTTCAAAATATATTGATAATGGGTTCTCTCCACTATTATATGATGCGTATAAGAATACAACCACTGCTTTAGGAAGTGGGGTAACTACGGTTCAATTCTCTTTAGATGCAAGCACTGCCGCCACTTATGCCAACAGGTTCAGCATCATCTTTACCCCAAGTGCGTTGGCTGTAAACAGCATTGTTGCAAGCGCAAGCTTGAACAACAAGATTGCTACCATCACTTGGAACACAGTAGGAGAGAAGGGTGAGTCTTATTACGAAGTAGAGAAATCAACCGATGGCAAGAACTTTGCTTCTATCGGTCAACAGGCTGCTAAGAATACTTCAACTGCTAGCTATACAACAACTGATAACAGCGTAGTATCTGGAAACAATTATTACCGCATCAAGGCAGTTAGCACAACAGGTGCAGTAAGTTACAGCAATGTTGCCAAACTACAGTTGTCAGTAAACAGTAATCAGTTTACTATCTATCCAAATCCATTGACAGGCAAGACACTCAATATTGAAGTGGCAAATGTCAATGCTGGCAAGTATGTGGTAAGCATCTATAATGTGTTGGGACAAAAGGTAAATGAGCAAACTATCACCCATGCAGGTGGCAATGCAACCCATGCCTTGACTATCAACAACACACTGGCGAAGGGTATCTACAGT
>Ga0164297_10004343_pt1 | contig 12744 bp, 6 predicted proteins | sample GEODES058metaG_FD_113539 | JGI IMG/M metagenome (GOLD analysis project Ga0164297, IMG submission 113539) | Dystrophic lake water microbial communities from Trout Bog Lake, Wisconsin, USA - GEODES058 metaG | ecosystem: Environmental > Aquatic > Freshwater > Lake | place: USA: Trout Bog Lake... | reverse complement strand
GCGGCAAAGTTATATCAATATATTCGCCATAAAGTGCGGCACCTGTGTTTAGTGTGCTAAGATATGTTGCCGTTGAATTAGTGGTAGTATTAAATACGTAAGGACTTGTGTTATTATTATAGATTGATGCATTATTTACCAAAGAAGGAACGCTGGTCCAAAATGTATTGTTATTTTTGTCAAAGACAGTATATGCTGAATAAGATGCATTCGCAGTTGATGCGGCAATCGTATATGTCCCGTTTCCGTATGAATTTCCACTTAGAGTTGTAACAGCGGCGGAAAGAGACACGGGTGGATATTCATTACCTATTGTTACTACTGGTGGCGGCGGAACCGAAACAATTGCATGATACCATGTATTAAGTGAAAGGGTCGCGAGTGTATATGCAATCTGGTTATTGAGCCATAGGAATAATTGATTGGTTGAGCTTACACGAAGTTCAATGCCGGTATTTGCTGCCGAGTCATAACACATGAGAACAGGATTTCCGGCGGTGCCCGCGACATTAAAGAGACACTCAAGAGTATAGCCATTTGATACCATATCAATGACATTAGATGCACTGGCAACGGCGCGATTGGCAGGAGATATAATAGCAAATGGTTTACCAGCAACTGTAGTTGATGAAAATAATGTATATGGACTCGATGTAAAAGTGAGTGCGCGCGAATTTGCAGAAAGATCAGTGAGTGTGGTGCCGCTTCCAGGATAACTGGCAGAATTACTGAAATCATATGATGCCTGTAAAGTCGGATTCGCAGATTGATATGGAACAACAGCGAGTGCACTTGTTGATGAAGTAGCGAGCGCAGTTGCCGTTGCACTATTTGGAAATGGAGCATTTTGCGGGACAAAATTAGCGATATAACGAGCAACACCATTAGTCACGCGTATTTCATCCATATATCCTGTGAAACCTGTTATGGCTACTGCTGGCCAGTTACCAAATGATAAAGTGTTTGTTGTTCCTGTATCTATTGGAGACATCGGAACTGTATTTGTAGCTAATACGATACCATTTACATAAAATAGAACAGTTGTTGTATTTCTTACCAATGCAAAATGTGTCCATGTATTTAACCAACTTGCATTCCAAGAAGGTATGTTTGGTAAATTTGAACCGAACATATTAATGACAACGTTGGTTGTTGCATTAAAATATATACCCCAACCGGCTGCATTATTATTTGCAGTATTATTTCCCATTAAACCCCAACTTCCAGTTGGAGCAGTTGTTATATATATCCAAAATTCAATAGTAAAATTATTATTAGAAAATACAAAATTAGAACTACTTGGTGTTGTAAAACTACTATTTGCAAAACTTATAGAGCCTACACCAAATTTACTATTAGTAGTTATAAGAGTGCCGCCGCTTGTTATTGCGGTGGTTTTACTGCTACTATCTGCATATGTCCCATCAAGATGCATGAGAAGAACAACATTATTATAATAAGGATCGCCTTGATTTTGTGGTAGGGTTGCCGTTGTTGATACTGGTGTATAAAATGCAGTGGTTGGAACGGAGAAATTACTTGTATAACGAACAATACCCTTGGTTATGCGAATTTCATCTAAATAACCATTTAATCCTGCACTATCCGGTGGATATCCGTCTCCACCTACTACAATCGTTTTTGGAACTGTCGGAGTAGCGTCGAATATAGAAGTTGTAGATACCAGTGATGCATTTAATATTCCATTTATATACAAGTTATAATTACTAATACCATCATATGTATAAGCAATATGATACCAAGTTCCTGTTGAAAATACATTTGATGTACTTACAAGAGAACCTGATCCTCCACCATAAGATACACTTAATCTATTTACACTGGAAGTAGTATCATAATATATAACCCATGAGGAGAATGCACTCGTAGTTAAAGTAGAAGCAGTAGCGCCACCAAATATTCTTGCATAAGAAAATCCTATAAAATATATCCAAAATTCAAAAGTAAATGCTGTGCCTGCACCAAGACAATATACAGTACTTAATGTCGATTGTCTAATAACTATATTGGAATTCGAATTACATAACATACTTGAACTGCCAAATTTGTATTGAGCAGTGCTGATTTGAGGAGCTGTTCCAGTTGAATTTGTTAATACGAGTGCAGCTGTGAGAGGACTGTTATCTATAAAAAGTGGACTGCCATTTACACCATCACAATGCATAAGAAGGATAATATTATTATAATATAAATCAAACGGTGGTGTCAAATTTGTCTGATTGGGAAATGCAGCAGTTGGAGGCGTGAAATTAGCGGTATAACGACATATACCATTTGTAAATCGAATTTCATCAAAATATGCTGCAATGCTATCATTTCCGCTAGGAGTAACTGCTGCAGGACATAATATAGTTTGATTACCAGTTGTACCAACCCATGATGGATTTGTACCTGAATAAACAAGTACTCCGTTAATAAATTGATATCCAAAATTATTACCATTTGAACAAAAAGCCATATGTGTCCACACACCAACTGTTGGGTATCCTGTTGTTACAAAAGAACCGAGGAAATTCCAATATACACCAGTTCCATTTACACAGATTTGACCTGAAGGAGTAATTGCAAGACGTTGCTGGTTTGTTCCTGTTGGTAAAGATATTGGGTTCACCCAAAATTCAAATGTGAATGCTAACCCGAAATTATAAAGTGGACTTGATGGTGTGCTTAAGTTATTAACTGTCCCGGCTGTAGGACTTTTAATAGAACTATTACCAAATTTAGAAGTTGTAGTATCTATTACAATACCTGTCGAAATCATAGTAGCACCATTTTGACTTGAATCTACAAAACTGCCATCGCCGTGTAAAAGTAATACGACATTATTAAAATAGGGGTCGCCTTCTGTGCTTGCATTGCTAAAGAAAGTGGGTTGAGGTTGATACTCTGGTAATGGTAATGTATAGAGTGGAGCAAATGGGACATTTGGAAGAGGAAATGTTGTTCCTGTATAACGCGCGATTCCAATAGTAATGCGAATTTCATCAAGATATCCTGATAATATATTTGCAGTTGTGCTATAAAGTCCAATATTAATTTGAGTAGCGACTCCTTGCATCGCGACAGTGCCGTCTACTGCGAGTGTAGGAAGACATGTTGCCGTAGTTACTGTGTTTCCATTGAGATACATTGTAAATAGTGTTCCATTGCGCACAATTGCAACATGCAACCACTGTCCTCCATAATTTGTAAGAGGCGTTGACATGAGTACATAGGTTCCTAATCCGAGATTACTTGCAGTCGTAATACCTCCTAGGAAATTAAGAGTATATCCGCTTCCAGTATACTGTGTATATACTCCCCATCCATTTGTATTTATTCCAGCCGCACCAGTTGCACCTGTGCTTGAAATATTACTTATTATACCCATAACGCCATTTCCAGATGTAGCTGGAAGACCATTAAAATAAACCCAGAATTCTACTGTGAAATTCTGAGTACCTATTGAATAAGCGTTACTTGTTGGTGTACTTAAATAATTTGTATTTATTCCGCCACCAATAGAAAGAGAACCAATGCCATATTTAGAAATTAATGACGTTATGGCGACTGTGCCAGTTGATATGAGTGTCGCATTATTTAAACTACTATCTTGATAATTATTACAATGCATTAAAAGAGCTACATTTGAGTAGTAAGGATCTGGTGTGACGAGGGTTGATGTGAGCAGTGTTGTGTTCGTTGGTTGAAATGCCGCGGTTGGAACAGCATATGTGGTATAGTATCTACAAATTCCAGAAGTAATGCGTAGTTCATCTATATATCCTGTAAAAGTTGAACCGATGAACAGTGGTATTGTAGCAGAGCCAAGAGAACAATAAGAAGAAATAGTAGTTGTTATATATGCAGTTGTATTTCCCGTGGCTAAGCCGGCATATGCTACTAGTTGAGTTCCATTACGATTTATAGAAATATATGTCCAAGTATTTAATGAAATTGATGTACTCGATAATGCGAGTGCTGATGTATTACCTGCAAGATAGAGACCATTCACAGAGATGCCAAGTAAACCAGTGCTTGTTATGTATACTGCAATTTTGTTGCCACTTGATGCAGAAATAATATACGAAGGTGTAGCAGTATTTATACTATAACTTGTTATATAGACCCAAAATTCAATTGTAAAATCGGCAATGCCAAAATTAGCAGATGCACCAGGATATGAGATATAATTAGATACACCAGTTCCTTGTGTATATGTGAAGAGTGCTGCAGCGGTTCCGTATACTTTTTGAACTGTAGATATTGTTGGAACTGAACCTTGTGTAACAGGGTTTGATAAAATACTGGAATCAGTGAAAGATGTCACAGTGTCAAAATGAAGAAGCAGTGTAACATAACAGTATAATGGATCTGCTGCGAGAACTTGTGTAATATTTGCATTTGCACTTCCTGATGGAATAATTGCACTACCGGGAACAGTAAAACCTGCTGTATATCTAGATAAATTATTAGTCACGCGGACTTCATCAATATATCCTAAAAATGTAGCGCCAGATGCATTATTTTCAACTGCTTTACCACTCGCCCCAATTGTTAAGAAATACGTTGCACCGGTTGATGTACTATCAAGGGCTATTGCAATAGGTAGAGTAGCAGTGGCATCTTGTAAACCATTTACAAATAGAAAGAGAGATGCCGAAAACCGCGTAATTGCAATATGATACCAGTTATTTGCTATAAGAGATGTGCCGCCTACAAGAAGTGTTGTTGGAGAATTCGCAATAATAAAGGTAATCTGTGAATTCGGATTTAAGAGAAGCAGCCAGTTACCGAGTGCCATAATACCATTGCTGATATTCCCTAAAATTGAAGGAGATGCCCATGTATTGCTGCAGTACATCCAAAATTCAATAGTAAAATCATTGACACCAAAGGCAAGTGCCGTTGAAGATTGTGTATAAATATACGGCGCGAGTGTATTTCCAGATGCTGATGCCGACGATGACATCACTTACTTATAAAAATAAATATATATAATTTTGGTACGTATAAATGCATATTTACAAATGAATACAAATTCAATTTAAAAATTAATATAATTGTATATTATAATAGATAAATAGAACGTAAATGATAACATTAAAAAAATTAAAATTATTGGCAAAAAAGAGTCTTAAATCAAAAGGGGGTACGGCAGGCGCAGAAGGATCTCGAGCGGCTGCTGAACGGGCTGAACGGCAGCAGGGCGATAATACAGATTATGCACAATATATAAAAGCACTTCAAATTGCTGAAAAAAACGAAACAAATAAACATGAAAATGAGGGTAAATATGAATGTTGCATCTGTTTTGAATTTAAGGTAGAAAAAGAACTATTTACTGAAACCGAGTGTTATAATTTACATAAATTTTGTAAAGAATGTGCATCTGATTGGTTTATAAATGGTCAAGGTAGTTTGGTCGAAGATAACACGAATAAAAAACTTAAAGGAATAAAATGTATCCTGCATGATATATGTAATAAGTTTTGGATAATATGGTATGATTATCCAAAAGCACTAAATGGTGTGATAATAGTACCAAAATCAAATACTTTCAGTAGTTTAGTCAATTATCAACCAAGACAAAAACAATTAAATGAAGAATTAGCTAAAATAGAAAATGAGGAAGAAAGAAATCAACGCATCCCGCAAAAAAAAAGAGAAGCGTGTACCGTAGTATATGAAGAATCTACGCTTACCGAAGAACAAAAAAAAGACCTTGTTAAAGTAGCTAATTTAAATAGTTGGATTGCGAATTTTTGTGGTTCTAAAGTAGATACTCGACCATGTCCGTACTGCAAAATTCCGATAATTAGAAGTGAGGGATGTAATGTTATGCAATGTGCAAGATGTACAAAGTGTTTCTGTTTCTCCTGTCTTACTATACACAAGTGTAATCTTATGATTAAACAAGAAAATGAAAGCAGATATATGGGACATAGTTTTGGTATATGTCAAGCATTCGATAGTAATGGTAACGAATTACCTTCAGAACTCTGTCGTCCTGGTCATGGAAATTTAAGAAGTAATCTTGTAAATATTTTTTTTGGGAAAACCCCTACAGAAGAACAAAAAAATTTAATTACTGATAGAATTATAGATTGTTTAAGAAATAAAGAGAAGAGAGACTATAGTAATAACGGAGATTTGACAGTGTGGACTCCTGGTATAGCGGTATTTAATATAAGAGGATATCGAATAAATAATATACAACAAAATGCTACACCGGCAGCAGCACAGGGCCAGGTAGGACAAAATGCAAGACCGGCAGCACAGGACCCAGGAAGAATACCAGTCTGGCATAGAGAGCTGCAAGACTATAAGGAAGAAGAGCGTCGGTATCTGGAAGCGCAAGGATATTATGGACTACCGGGGTTGGCAAGAGAAAGAGATAGACTGAGAGAGAAAGCTGCAGAGGAGCGAGAAGCTGAGCGGAAACAGCGTATAATAGATCGTACCCTAGCGGAGGCAATGCCAGGTAGACCTGGAACAGCAGCGCGAATATATGGACAACAACCACGACCGCCACCAATAGCGCCGCCTGCTACACGTGCTCGACGACCTGGAACAGCAGCGCGAATATATGGACAACCACAACCGCCACCAATAGCGCCGCCTGCTACACGTGCTCGACGACCTGGAACAGCAGCAGAAGCAAGAGCAGCAATGATACTGCCAGGAGGACTAACACCAGAAGAGATACAAGAAGCACTTAAAGCAGAAGAAATAATAGCAGCGGAGCAAGCAGCAGCAGTAGCCCAACAAAATCAGCCGCAGCAGCCGCATCCACCGCAAAGACCGCGTACTGGTAATGAAAGGCCGGCAAATCAACGAGTAGTAGCAGAGAAAATAAGGGCGGAAGCGGAGCAGGCGGAAGCGGAGCAGGCGATAGCGTCATGGGATGAAGTGCGGGCGAGGGCAAGGATCGCGGGCGATGAGGCGACGCGGGCGGCGGCGACGGCGGACAAGCATGCAAAGGCGGCGGCGCACTTTATGGCGGTGCTCGGCATTACTGACACTGCTGGCACTGCTGTCACGTGGAGCAGGGAGGAAGGCAGAGCACTGCAGAAAATAGCGGCGGCGAAAAAAGCAGCAGCCAGAGAACTGCAGGAAAGAACGGCGGCTCTGGCTCCAGTAGCAGCCAGAGCACTGCAGGAAAAAGCGGCGGCGGCGGAGACGGCTGCGGCGCAGGCGAGGGAGGTGGGATGGGCAACGAGGGCGTCGGCGGCAACAGCAGAAGCAAGAGCACTGCAGAGAAGAGCGGCTGTGGCAGAGCAGGCGGCAGCCAGAGCAGTGCAGGAAAGAGCGGCGGCGGAGCAGGCGGAAGCCAGAGCAGTGCAGGAAAGAGCCGCAACAGCAGCGGCAGCCAGAGCAGTGCAGGAAAGAGCGGCGGCGGCGGCAGAAGCAAGAATACGTGATGGGATAGAAAAAGAGAAAACAGCAGCGCAGGCATCTTTAATAGCGCAGCGGGTACCAATAGAAGAAGCCCGCAGAAAAGATAAAACCGCCACAATAAATACTAAAAGACGCGCTAACGCAATAATAAATACGAGTGAAACCGACCCAAAGAGAATAAAAGAATTAAAAAAATCACTCGCAGACGATATAACGGCCCAAGGAAAAAAAACTGAACACGACTACATAAAGAGTTTAATTAATAGAGATATAAAATATGATGCTCAATTTCAAGAAAAAAACAATAATGAAATAGCTGTTATTCTTTGTATGCATGCTGCAATAATATCATCTGAATTATTCGATAAAAGAATACAATCAAGAATTTCTAATAGAAAAGCAGGTGACGCTCTCAAAGCTATCTTTGAAAAAAAGAAGGCGGGCACTGATATCAATCAAGCAGAAATTGCGAAAACGAGAAATTTAATATTAACCGCGAAACATATTAGAGATGAAAGTATAGAGGAACAGACACTACAATATAATATCGAATATAATGTGATTACAATATTAGATTATATTATAAAAAATATATCTAAAAATAGTAAATGGCCTAAATTAAAAGAGATATGGGATAAAATTTTTGAAGTAACACAAAAAATACAAAAAACTATTATTAGTACTGCAGGATTTGAGTTACGTATATGGGAATTTGGAGAGAGTACTATTTACAACAATGAGAGTGAAGAGTTTAAAGAACAATTTGATGATGCAAAACAAGCATACAAAAAGTTAAACTCGGATAAGCAGTATATTGGTAGTGGATGGAATAATAATATAATTGAACCAACTCCCGAAGAAATTGCTATGAAAAAAGCAGAAATTAAAGCTGCAGTAGAAAGAGCGATAAAAATAGCAGCGCAAATTGACGTAAATGACACACGAGACCCCGAGAATGCTATAATAGCGTTTCATGATCTTACACAGAAAATAGTGGATTTTTGGAAAATAGCATATCCTGCAACAAGAGACCTTGTGGCTGAAATAGTAGCGGCAATGGATGCCTATAATAATTCATTTCCGCAACAGGAAACAAGAGAACCTGCAGCGGCGAATAGGGGCGGAGCACGTTCTAAAAGAAAAAGAGAAAAGAACAACACTAAGGATATGTAAGAATATATAATAAAAATAAATTTGTAGCTATTCTATAATGACTAATATTCAACTTGAAAAGTCATTTAATAATTTATCAAGTGAATATAGAATTTTTCTAAAAAATCATCATGATGAAGAAAAACCGGCTTTATTAAATCCATCTGAAAACTTAAATATTGCAATGAATAATTTTAGAAGAGATATTAATAATTGTACAGAAAATGACAAAAAAAGATTATTACACCTTTGCACATTTAAAACGCCCATTATTTATAATTTTTTGCTGGTCTAATTCTATTAGATGGTTTCTTTGTATTTTCATACTTTTCGGGTCTTTCATATGCACCTTTAATTATATTTTTATATGTTTCATCTGGTATTTGTTTTATTGCTTTCTCAATATTACTTTTCAATTCATCATGAGTTAATCCTTCTAATTTTTGTAATTTATATTATAAAAATCAAACATTTAATAAACAAAAAAAATGGAGAAAAGTAGATAATCCAGATAAAAGTTTATCAAATAATATATCAGAGAAATCTATTATATTATCGACACCTCAAACTATATGAATTTATTTTTAGTTTTAGTATTATTAGTATTATTAGTATTATTAGTATTATTAGTATTATTAGTATTATATAACAATAGATTGTGAAGAGATTGTGAAGAGATTGTGAAGAGATTGTGAATAGATTGTGAATAGATTGTAAATTATTTTTTGTGAGGGCGTTTTGTTTCTTTATAGTGGACTGTTGCTTCTTTTGCTTTTTGTTTTTGTTCAATCATTTTGCGTTTTTGTGCGGCAGTGAGTTCCGCAGCGATAAGTGGAGATTGACCAGTTATTTTTATACTCGGACGGCATGTTGGATAATACGTCTTATTATGAACCGCCCCACATGGTTTTCCTGTGCGAATATCTATCCATTTTTCTGCAAACCACCGTGCCAATGGCGGGAGCGGCGGATGATGCAGTTGTTTCGATTTTTGCGCGGGAGCGGGGGCGGTTTTATATGGTTTTTGTCCTAGAGCAGCCATAGCCCTTTTATATTCAGATACAACCATTCCACTCGCATATGCACTCGGCCATCTTTGTACTTGTTTTTTAACTTTATCAACTGCTTTTTGATATACATCTGGATTTGTCACTTGTGGAGGAGGTGTCATTATTGATTGGGTTTTCTAAAAATTTGATTTATTTTAATTTTTGTTTTGTAAATTAAATATGACGCTAAATATAAACGCTTCAGAATTCGATATTATCTTACACTCTTCAATTCTTATGCACAGAATTGAGGAACAACTGGTTGATAAATTTAATCGCAAATTTTCAGATTCTCGCGAGAGAAAAACAAAGAGTCCCACAGGATATAATAAACAGGAATTGATTGAATTATCTATTGAATGGATAACTTTTCTATTAGAGGAAAAAGCAGTTCAAAAAGAAATGGATATGAATATTGTATTGCACATGAAAAATGATCTATGCGATATTCGCATAAAAGTAATTATGGCGAAATGCGAAAAATGGGGTATCACCTCAGATATAAAGAATATAATAAATCATCCATATCTAAATGCCAATTACTAATTAAATTAATAATTATATAATTATCATCTTCCATAATTATAAGGAACGCAATGAGCAGTGCGAGCGGCGTGAGCGGCGTAGGCGGCATAGGCGTCGGCGTATATGATTATATAATAGTTGGTGCAGGAATTGCTGGTCTTTACAGTGCATATTTAATAAAGAAAAGAACACCGGGATCTAAAATACTTATTTTGGAAAAAGAATCGTATATAGGTGGTCGTGCATATAATGCTATGTTCGAGGGCGTAAATGTTGTATGCGGTGCTGGAGTGGGTCGCAAAGAGAAAGATATTCTTTTACAAGAATTAATAAAAGATTTGCATGTTAAATATAATGAATTTCCGGCAAAACATTCATATGCATCAGGTGTATCACATCAAATGGATTTTTGGTTTAATAGTTTACATAAAGTTGCAAAACAGATACCGCCATGGCCCAGAATGAATTTTAAACATTTTGCAACTCAAGTTATCGGCGTAAAAGACTATCCGAAATTTGTTGTAGCATCTGGATATTCCGATTTTGAATTAGCTGATTCAAATGATGTAATGAATTTTTATGGAATGGATGATAATTTCAAACCATGGACAGCAATTGGTATAGATTGGAAAGTACTTGGCGAAACACTTACAAAATATATAGGTCGCCGACATATTAAATTAAATATGCCTGTTCATAAAATAACTCCTGAAAACGACGACGGTATTATTAAAGTACAATGCGGGCATGGTAGCGGTGGCGGCGGTGGCGGCGGTGTATTTAAAACAAGAAAATGTATTGTAGCTGCAGATATAGATGCTCTTCGTAAATTATTTCCCAAGGAGCGAGTTTATAGCGAAATAAAGTCACAGCCATTTTTGCGCATTTACGCTAAATTTTCGCAAGAAACGTCGGCAGTTTTAGGGACGAAAGTACATGGATTAATAGTTGTAAATGGGCCGCTTCAAGAAATTATTCCTATGGACCCAGGAAAAGGTGTTTATATGATTGCATATTCTGATAATGCTTCTGCAAAAAAATTACATAAAATTCAGAAATTAGATAAAGAAGAACAGTATAGATATTTTGAAAAAACTGTTGCAAAAGCGCTAAATATACCTTCGCATCTCTTAATAAATGGAATAAGTGCACTTCAATATCATTATTGGCCTATAGGAACTCATTATAATAAAGTACTCAGGAAACAATATGCAGACCGCTATGAATTTGTAGAAAAAGCACAACATCCGATGCCAGGTGTTTATGTAGTGGGCGAAGTTGTAGCGCTTCATCAAGGATGGGTCGAAGGAGCACTCGAAAGTGTTAATGAAATCCGCGGGGTCCTTTAGGCCGCTGCCCCTGTCTAGGCTGCCGCCGCCCTGTCTAGGCTGCCGCTGCCCCTGTCTAGGCCATCACTGGCATTGGTGTGAAACCGATTATTTGTATTTTCGGAATGGGCGGCGGAATAGGACTATTTGCACGATATTGATATTCTCTACAATTTTTCTTTTTTTGTATATTTACTCTTTTGCGAATTTTTTCAATAATAGGACATGATGTTGATATTTGTGGAGTCGCTATGGGACTAGCACACGTAAGAGGATTCGCTACTTTATGTGTATTTGAGGAAAATGACATTATGAATACACCACCGTGTTTTGCACTGGCACTGTCCAAAATGGTCGATGATATATCACTGCACGATTTTGAATAGAAATGCCACACCTTCCGCTCGTGATTATTTATTTTTATAGGAATCGAAATAGCTCGCGTTATTTCCATTATTTACTATAAAGATATTTTACATACTTACATACCGCGTAAATCTCTAATGGACGCATTATATGTGTATATCCGAACATCGGAGATTGACCCTTGAAAATTCAAATTTTATTCATTGTTATTTTTAGGTATGCCGCCGAATAAACTGCGTCTATTTATAATCTGTACTTTACTATTTGGTGGTTCTCGAATTGCTGAAACGACAACGACACCATCTTCACCGCCTCCATCGAAGCCTCCTCCTAGACCACGACCTCCTCCCAGTCCATTGCCACCACTGCCGCCGTCTCCTATGCCGCCACCTCCATTTCCGCCTCCTCCATATCCAAATCCTCCTCCTATGCCGCCAAATCCCCCGCCGCCTCCACCACCACCACCACCAAATCCTCCTTCTCCCTTTATGCCTCCTTTACCCCCTCCACCACCACCACCTCCGCCCCCGCCTCCACCAAATCCTATTCCACCTGAACCACCAAAGCCTCCTCATCCTCCAAATCCAAGACCTCCATATAGTCCAAAACCTCCTCCCCGTTCACCACCACCATCTCCACCGAATCCACCATTCCCCCCATTTCCTCCGCCAAAACCCCCTCATCCCCCTTCACCTGAACCACCATTCCCACCACATTCACCTGAACCACCATTCCCTCCTTCACCTGAACCTCCATTCCCACCACATTCACCTGAACCACCATTCCCCCCTCCACTTCCTATATTAATAGTGCCTTCTCCAATTCCGCCTATGCCTCCATCTCCACCTCCACCCATGCCGCCCATGCCGCCCAGTCCTATGCCTCCATCTCCACTCCCACCCATGCCGCCCAGTCCTATGCCG
>Ga0164297_10004342_pt1 | contig 12744 bp, 13 predicted proteins | sample GEODES058metaG_FD_113539 | JGI IMG/M metagenome (GOLD analysis project Ga0164297, IMG submission 113539) | Dystrophic lake water microbial communities from Trout Bog Lake, Wisconsin, USA - GEODES058 metaG | ecosystem: Environmental > Aquatic > Freshwater > Lake | place: USA: Trout Bog Lake... | reverse complement strand
TGATAGAAAAATGCTTAATCATACACACACTATCTGTACATGGCAAAGTCTAAACATATTAGATAAGAAAAGCAAGAACTGGGATGCTGACATAGCCGTTACACTAGCAGAATTTTTAGATGGTGTTCGTACAGTTATAGTCGACGAAGTACATATGGCTAAAGCAGAGGTACTAAAAAATCTACTAACACAGAATTTGTGTAATGCTCCTATACGCTGGGGATTAACTGGAACTGTACCTAAAGATGCATTTGAAGCGGAGCCTATTTTTGCATCAATTGGTCCAGTAGTAGGTGGTATCAAAGCACATGAATTACAAGAGATGGGAATACTTAGTAATCTACATGTTAACGTACTACAACTCATAGACTTACCAGAATTTAAGACATACCAAGAAGAATTAAAATATCTTGTCACAAACAAAGACAGGATGTCATATATCAGTAAACTCGTTAAAGGCTTATCAGAATCAGGCAACACACTAATCCTAGTTAACAGGATTGACACAGGCAAATTATTAACAGAAATGATCGAAGGCGCAGTGTTTATTTCAGGCGAAGTTAAAGGAAAAGATCGTAAAGAGGAATACAAAGAACATGCGACGAATGATAATAAGGTTACTGTGGCTACCTATGGTGTTGCCGCTGTGGGCATTAATATCCCTAGGATTTTTAATCTGGTATTGCTAGAACCCGGAAAGAGTTTTGTCCGTGTTATCCAAAGCATTGGCCGCGGAATAAGAAAAGCAGAAGATAAGGACTTTGTACAAATCTGGGATTTAACTTCGACTTGTAAATTTGCAAAACGTCACCTCACAACGAGGAAAAAATTTTACAAGGATGCCAAATATCCATTTAGTTTAGAAAAAGTGGATTGGTCTAAATAAGGAATCATGCAGATATTAACATTAGATGACGAAACATTTTCATTAAACAATTTACCCGAGGAAGTGGATGAAAACACCAGATTTGCGGTATTAGACAACAGCAATCCACAAGAACCCGACTTCTTTTTCATGCCATTAATTTTCTTAGAAAGTTTTAATGCCCCTGCTATTGTTCTACAAATTGGCGAAAATGAAGTAACAATGCCTATAGATTGGAGCATAGCGGTGGGAGATAGCACCAGTAGTTCTGATATAGAAGTGTTACCTTTAACTAGTTTGAATGACCGGGGATTTGAGGCGTTATGTTTTAATCCATTAAGTAGTTTCAGAGTCGAATTTAAGCCTATCAAAATTGTTAATTTTTACAATGATGTTAAATGGTATTTTCCAAAAATGAAAAATGGACAACTACTAGCAACCCCTACTAGAGGAGGAAGAAAACCAGATTGTGCATATTTTGTTAAAGAAATCAGCAGACAAAGCGAAATAATTATTCTGGATAAATTATTATGAAATTAAAGATAGGATATTTTCAACCTGTTGTAATGTTTACAGACTTTGTGCCGCCTGTTCAGTTTAGTAAAATTTTTAATCTTACACAGGATCTGCACAGTAATCCAGGATATTTAGATCCAATAGAATCTCCTAGTCATTTATGTGGTGGACAGAAAGTAACTATCTATCCTAATTTAGAAAATAAACATCCTCACGATGTTACTTGGTTAATTAAATGGATCGAGGAAGTATGCATTGCCTATATGGAAATGGTTACACAACAATCCGGGGCAGAAGATCTTAAATATTGTGTACCTGTAGTTTCTTCTATATGGACCATACAACAACAGCAAGGTCAATATCAAGAAATGCACAGTCATCCGGGTGGCAATATCAGCGGCAACATATATGTTGATGCTCCACAATATTCAGATGATAAATTGCCTACTGATGGGCAGTTATTGTTTAGATTACCACAGACTAGAGATATCAGCAAATTTATCATGGCTGACACATGGAAGTACGATCCCGAACCTGGTACAATGACTGTTTTTCCTAGTTATATTCCGCATACGGTCTATCCATGGAAGGGAACGGGCACGAGAACAGTATTGTCATTTGATGCTGTATTAAAACCTAAAGGTGAATAATGGGACAACTTAAACCTGGTATACAATACATCTACGAGAAGGCCGATGGCATAACTTATGCTAGAGAATTTGGTGCTGAACCTAGTACAAGACAAGCCATAGGGTGGGATTATAAAATAGATGATCCTAATTTTGACCCTAGAACTAATGACAGCAGACCATTAATTGACTCACTTAGAGAAGATCAACTATGGGGTAATATCCGGAGAGAAGCTAAAACCAATATAACTTTACAACGGGCACTAGATCGTGTTATAATGATTTATAAATTAAGTAAAGAAAAATATGAGTGACGATAAAATCGAATTAAAAGAAAAGATAGCTTTTGTCGACTTAAATGTTCGTGCGGCATGGGATGAAATGACTCCTGCACAGCAAAAGAGTCTTAAGAGCGAATTTTTTATCTTAAATCGATATATTAGCAGTGCGCAGGATCAAAAAAGAGAAATCCAAGAGCATTTTGTTTTGACAGTTAACGAATATTTTAATAAAAATTGGAATGACATACAAAAACATCCTAAACTATTGTGGTTATTGTTATGTATGTGCAGTTATAACGGCGAAAAAACATTCTATCATAACTGGATAGGCAATAAGAAGAAAACAGGCACTGGGGGCAAAAGATTGAAATTTCTTGAAGAAATATATCCTACAAGAAAAATGGACGAATTAGAAATGCTGGCTGAAATGTCAACTGATAAAGAAATAAAAGAACTTGCTAGACAATATGGTATGGACGAAGCCACTATTGCTAAAAAACTTAAATGATGTCATTAGTTAGTCAACCTTATACTTGCGATTATTGTAACAAAGGCTTTATGCAGGAAAAGACTTTGTTCGTGCATGTGTGCGAGCAAAAGCGTAGGGCACTGGCAAAAAATGAAAAACATGTGTTGTTAGCGTTTGATGCTTTTCAGAAATTTTATCGTCAAGCACAACCAAACAGCAAACAGGAGAAAACCTATGAAGATTTTTGTAAAAGTCCTTACTATAACGCTTTTATTAAGTTTGGTAGTTTTGTCAGTAATGTCAATCCTCTCTACCCGGAAAGATTTGTCAATTATATTGTCACCAGCGGTGTCAAACTCGATCACTGGTGCAGAGACGAACTCTACGAACAATACGTCCTCGACCTCATCAGACGAGAAACAGTCGAAACAGCACTCCAAAGATCAATCCAAACGATGATGGATTGGGGAGACTCACATAGTGCCCAATGGAATCATTATTTCTTATATGTGAGTCTAAGTCGTGCCTGTTATGATATCAAAGATGGTAAAATAAGTCCTTGGATAATATTGAACAGTACGAATGGAAAAGCAATGCTACAAAAATTCAGCGATGACCAGTTGACACATATACAAGCCATTATTGATCCGCCTTTTTGGGTGTCAAAGTTTAAGAAATTAGCCGATGATGTAACACTGGTCAAAGATGTTGTTAAAGAGTCTAATATATAATGCCAGATATCGATATAGATTTCGCTGATAGGACAAGGGCACTAGCTGTGTTAAAACACGTCGATGCCTGCCTGGACGACACTTATAAGAAACATAATACCGGTGTATATTGTACTTCTATACCATATAATCCTATAACAGGAATAAGTACATTAAACTATAAAGAAGCAGAAGATAGAGGATATTTTAAGATAGATTTTTTGAATGTAAGTGTCTATGATGGTGTTAGAAATAAAGAACATTTGAAAAAATTATTGGAGACCGAACCCCTATGGGATCTATTATTAGAAGACGACTTCGTCAACAACTTATTTCACGTGAACGGGCATGGTTCTATATTGAGGCAAATGAAGCCTACCTCGATAGAACAATTAGCCGCAGTTTTGGCTATGATTCGCCCCGCGAAACGCTATCTGATTGGGAAAGATTGGACTACGGTGATGACGGAAGTTTGGATGAAACCGGAGAATGAAGACTACTATTTTAAGAAAGCACATGCTATTGCGTATGCACATGTGATAGTAGTTCAAATGAATCTAATCTGCGAGCAATTAGCGAACCTTACGGACTAACTGTACACTTTTACGCTTTACACGCTTTAATGTGAGATTCATTAGATTTACAACAGGACCTAACAATACTCTTGTATCTTTGCTATTAAAAGTTTTTATAGCATAATGAAATGGTTGAATCTGCTCTCTACAAAAAATATTGATAGGAAACTGACGATTGCTTTCCCACCACCAAGTTTCTCCGATTTCTAAAAATGCTGTCTTTTCTTCCTGAGTTTTGATAGCATTTAAGTCGTAGAAACTAGTGACAAATTGATCCTGATTTATTATGATTCCTACGTATTCATTATCTCCGTAGGTAAGGACGCTAATAAAGGGTAAATTTTGTTCTATATCATCTCTTAATTTTGCCATAAATACTATTAAAGGTCCTTGCCAATGCAAAAAGTTCAAAGTTATTTATATCCTAATAGAATCATTCTATTAGCCGATTTGGCAGGATTCACTGTGGAGAATAAGGTGCCGTATACAAGAACTGTAAAAATTTATCAAGGAATAGATAACGTCATCGAGTTTGACATACAAAATTCCGATCAGAAACGTATAGACTTATCTACACTTTCAGATATAGAAGTTAATGTAATGGATATGAGCGGAAATGCGTTACCATCTAGTCCTTATTATCCAACACCTTTGAATTCAGCTACTGCTACAAATGCCACAGTTGTAGCTACTTCAGGGCAAGCAACAACTACTACCATCACAATACCAACAGCTAATATTTCGGGAAATTTTTTAACTAGCTGTGTAATTACAGGAACAAGTATTGTCGGACCTGTTCTAGTGTCAGGAGTTTCAGTTGATGTAGATAGCGCCACAACCACTATATCAGTAACTTTCCCTAAACAAACAGTTGCAGGTGCTTCTAACCTATCTATTTCTTGTATCTTAAAAGGTTTGGCCAGCATTATTATTCCACAAGAAGATATCAATGATTTAGATAAACAATATTTGAAATATAGTGTAACTGCATTGGATCAACTAGGAAATCAAATTCTACTCTACATAGATGCATCTTTTACAGGGCCGGGCACAATGGAAATTATTGGTAATGCTTTGCCTAAATTTAGGGACGATATTATCTACGATGAATTTGTTGGCGAGATAAACTACATGGGAAATGTTATTAATCACAGTCCTGCAATACCATGTAAATATTACGAAGCTAATGCAACGGAATTTATGAATTTTGAAGTCAAGATGACTAATTTTATTGGTACCGTCTACGTAGAAGCGACCGAAGATATGACCATTGCAGTAAGCTCATTCTTAAATGCCCCGCAATTACAAAGTTTTACCTGCTCTACTCCAACTACTACAACTATCTCATTTAATAACGTTCCAGTTCTTAATTCTGTCACAGGAAAGAACTACAATTACATGAGAATTAGTTGGTTATATCCTGATGTTTGGCAATATGGTAGTCAACAAAATCCTTTACTATATTTTGGTTCGGTGAACAGCGTTACCGTTATTTCTTGATCTAATCATATCTATCTGTTATACTAAGGTATGAGCCTAATAGCGGACACACTCTTAACTTATTTGCCCGGAAAGCGTAAAACAACTCCTAGTGGATGGATTAGTTTCAACGCGGTGTGTTGCGATGACAAACGGCAACGCGGAGGATTCATAGTCAATGCCGGCGATGCTGTTAGTTATCACTGTTTCAATTGCGGTTTCAAATGTAGTTGGCAACCGGGCAGGCATATTAGTAAAAATATGAATAAATTCATGCGGGATTTATCAATTCCCGATGATGTCATTAATCAATTAAGACTTGAAGCATTAAAACTAGATCAAAATAATACAACAGAAATACGCAGTATTATTCCTAAATTCGACAATCGTGTATTGCCGATGGAGTCACGTAGTTTCGACGAGTGGAAGACATTTCTACAGCTTACAGATCAGGATTATAAAATACCAGACGGATTTATTGGGGTAGTAGATTATCTAGCGAAAAGAAAAATAGATTTATTTGACTATCCGTTCTACTATACTAGCAAGATAGGATTTAGTAATAGGGTTATTATTCCATTTTTATATAAAGGTGATATTGTAGGATGGACTGCTAGAGCGATTAACGATGCTAAACCTAAATACTTGTCGGAACAACAACCAGGTTACGTGTTTAACCTTGATCATCAGCAGGACGATAGAGAATTCGTGATTGTAAGCGAAGGACCGTTTGATGCGCTAAGTATTGACGGCTGTGCTCTTCTTGGTGCTGAGATAAAGGATAGTCAAAATTACTTACTGAAACAGTTAGGTAAAGAAATTGTTTTGGTTCCCGATAGGGATCACGAAGGTCCACGCACCGTTGAGCAAGCCCTTGAATATGGTTGGTCTGTTAGTATGCCAGACTGGCCGGATGATGTTAAAGATATTAATGATGCAGTAATTAAACTAGGTAAACTGGCTACTATGTGGTTAATTGTCAGCGCCAAAGAATCGAATAATCTAAAAATACAACTGAGAGCAAAAAAATGGTTCAAAGAATAATCAACTTTATTTTATATCCTTTACGCAAGTACAAGGAGCATCGTGCATTCAAACGTCGTTTGGAAGAATTACGGAAACGTGATCCTTTTATTTACAAATGATTAGTTGGGGCATATCTGGCAACAGCCACGATGCGGCAATTGCTGTATTTGCGGACGAAAAACTAGTTTTTGCTAGCCACAGCGAACGATACAGCGGCTTAAAAAACGACAGAGATCTTTGTAAGAATTTGGTTCATGCCGCTAAACAATTTGGCAATCCTGATCGAGTCTATTGGTATGAGCGTCCTTTTCTTAAGACCTTAAGACAGTTTTATGCAGGACAGGGATGGAAAAGACGTGACAATGATATCGACATTTATATGGCACGTTATGAAATTCATGCTCCTGTTGTATACACTGATCATCATCTTAGTCATGCGGCAGGCGGTTACTATACCAGTGGGTTTGATGAAGCATGTGTAGTTGTGATAGATGCTATTGGAGAATGGGATACTGCCACAATATGGGAAGCTAGAGGCGACAAACTTAAGAAAAAATGGAGTTTGCGTTACCCACATAGCATTGGACTATTTTATAGCGCAATGACTCAACGGGTGGGATTAAAACCTAACGAAGATGAATATATCCTTATGGGCATGGCCGCATATGGGGATAGTAAAAAATTAAATTTTGACATGAGTCATGATTTTATTGACAACTATGACAACTTAAAATTCATACGTAGCTGTCATAGAGGTGTCCAAGATTGGAGGCTAGATCTAACAGTCAAAGACAGTTTTGAAATAGCGGCTGCTACACAGGAAATATACGAAGATTATTTTCAAAGTATACTAGTAAAAGCCAAGCGATTAGTTAATAGCAAAAATTTAGTTTTAATGGGTGGATGCGCACTAAATTGTCTAGCTAATAGACACACTGGCAAATTTTTTGACAATACATGGATCTATCCTAACCCGGGAGATGCTGGTAGCGCAATCGGAGCAGTATTAGCACATAACCCTCATTGGAGAGAATATACAGATTGGTCAAATAATTTTCTAGGATACAATATGGGCTACCATTCGCCAAATGAAGATATTGTAGATTACTTAGAAGAACATAAAATTTGTGGACTCGCCCGTGGTAGAGCAGAATTTGGTCCACGTGCATTGGGTAACAGAAGTTTATTAGCAGATCCCCGGGGATATGATATAAAGGACCAAGTAAATGCAATTAAACAAAGACAAGAATTTAGACCATTCGCGCCAGCTATATTGGAAGAGCTTGTGCATGATTATTTTAGCATGCCTCGTGGCTGGGACAATAGTCGTTTTATGCAAGTTATCGCTCATTGTAGGAATCCTGAGCTTTATCCCGCTATCGTACATCGCGATGGCACTAGTAGAGTACAAACTGTTCCCAACGACGGCAGTCCATTTAGACAACTGTTAGAATTGTGGTATGCTCGCACTGGATGTCCTATGTTACTCAACACCAGTCTAAACATTAAAGGTCAGCCCATGGTAAATGACCACACTGATGCCAGAAACTTTGAACGCCATTATGGTGTTAAAGTTTTTAATTAAATGTTATAATAAACAATGAATCAAAATACAAATTACGGATACGACATACAAAAGTTATACATCGAAATGATGATAAGCGATGCCGAAAGTTTTGTTCGGTGTCAGAGTATTTTTGACCCGACACTTTTTGATCGTAAGCTACAGACTCCTGCAGAATTCCTAGTGAAGTATGTGGAAGAATATAATACAATGCCACCTTTAGATATTATAAATGCGGCAACGGATGCCAATTTCAAACAGTTAGATGGTGTTAAAGAAAATGATTACGATTGGCTACTAGACGAATTTGAAACTTTTATTCGGCATAAAGGCCTTGAGAGAGCAATCTTAGAATCAGCAGACTTGTTAGAAAAAGGCGAGTATGGTCCAGTAGAAGAAAAGATCAAACGAGCAGTACAGATTGGTCTACAGAAGGACATGGGTACTGATTATTTTGAAGATCCTCGAGCTAGGTTAATGCGGATCAAGGATAAAAATGGACAGATAAGTACTGGCTGGAAAGCTATAGATGACAAGTTGTTTGGAGGCTTCAATCGTGGCGAGCTTAATATTTGGGCTGGTGGGTCAGGCGCTGGCAAGAGTCTTTTTCTGGCTAATCTTGGTGTTAATTATGCTCTTGCTGGGCTTAATGTATTGTATCTTACACTAGAACTTAGTGAAGAACTAGTTTGTATGCGTATCGACGCAATGACAACCGGCATCCCGACTAGAGAACTTTTTAAGAGCATCGATGATGTAGAAATGAAGGTCAAGGTAATAGGTAAAAAGAGCGGAAATCTACAGGTCAAGTATATGCCCAGTGGTAAGACTGCCAACGACATTCGTGCATATCTAAAAGAATACGAAGTCAAGATGGGTCATAAAGTCGACGTATTGCTAGTAGACTATATGGACTTGCTGATGCCACTTAGCAAGAAAATTAGTGCTGAAAACTTATTTGTTAAAGACAAATATGTATCGGAAGAACTAAGGAATTTAGCAGTAGAAAAGCAATGTGTATTTGTTACAGCGGCGCAGTTGAATCGTGGTGCTGTAGAAGAAGTTGAATTTGACCACAGTCATATTTCAGGCGGATTATCTAAGATTCAGACAGCAGATAATGTGTTTGGTATCTTTACTAGTCGTGCTATGCGTGAGCGTGGACGTTATCAAATTCAGCTGATGAAGACACGTTCGAGTAGTGGTGTTGGTATGAAGATTGATCTAGGATTTGACATTGATACTCTACGAATTACTGACCTCGAAGAAGAAGATAGTTATGGTAATAATAACAGTCAAAGTGCAGGTAGTACATTATTAAACAGTATAAAACAACGGCAGACTGTGAATGCCAATACCGGAGAAATGTTAGATCAAGGAATTGCTTTACCAAAAGTTAAAGCACAAGTCGAAAGTAGTAAACTAAGAGAACTATTAAATAATCTGCCCGGTGATGACATTTGAGATTCAGTGGGATGACAGGCTACCTCCCTTAAATCTATGGAATTTTAGCCAAAGAGATAAGTACCTATATAATAACCAGGTAGCGAACATGGAACTTCATCACATTAGAGATATTACTGATCCCTTAGTCAGAATAATTAAGGACGACCCTGTTCGTCCTCACATCCCACTAGAACAACGTATCAACGAAGCGGCAGAAATTCTTATTCTTAAAGCAGGGGAAGAAATCCTAGCGGCTACATGTATGCAATGGCTCAATGGTGTTCCAGAATCAGAAGAAGATCTTGTTAGCATGAGTAAAGACAAGGAAGTTGCTGTATTCTATACCATCTGGAGTTATGCTCCAGGTGCTGGTGCAACTCTACTACAACAAGCTGCCGAATGGTTGAAATCGGAATACAAAGATTTACGTGGTATTGTTACTCTAAGTCCACAGACTCCGATGGCTCGAAGATTTCACTTAAAAAATGGTGCTAAGATTCGCAAAGAAAACTCTAGCACTATTAACTACGAATATTACTTCAAAGAATAGATAAAATAGCGGTAAATACGTTATGACGATATTTACTGCCTCACAGGCTAGCCAAGCCAATGCCACTTATGCCGCAACACAGGCGCAGAATGCTCTAACTGCACTAATAGCTCAGTATCAGTATGTTTTTGATCAAATTCAAGCCGCTAGTACAGCTGGTGCCACTAGTCTTACGCTTAGTTTTAGCAAAAATGACTACAATAAAGTAAGCAGTTTATTAACCTCAAACGGCTATACTATTACTAGTTTACCAAACGATGGAGTAGCGAGCACTGATTTAATACGTCAATATAACATAACTATCACCTGGGGTGCTATTCCTCCCGCAGTCACATATCCTAGTATAACCGCTATTAGTCCAACTAGTCTAAGTGTTACAGTTAATACCTTATTGAATGTGCAATTTTTAGTCACTGGAGGCACAGCACCTTTTACATGGGCACTATCCGGCATATTGAATACAGGTTTAACTTTTAATACTACAACAGGAGTCTTAACTGGTACGCCTACCCAAGTAGCAAACGAATACAATGCTACAACTATCACTGTTACAGATAGCCAAGGTAAAACATTTAGCCAACCAATTAGTCTAATAATTAGTCCTCCCTTTATTCCTAGTACCGGAATTCAACTACTACCAGATCCAACTGCCTCTGCTACTCTTGCACAAACTAAAGCAAACATATACCTTGCCATAGCACTTTCATAAGGTAAATATAGTATCGAGGAGCCGCTATGCAACCACAAGCAAGAGTCAGATTAACAAATTACCCCTATAGTGCCTTAAGCCATTTAACTTATAATAAGGGCGAATTAGTCTACGATGAAACCAATGGCACGATACGTTTGCTAGACGGAACCACTGCCGGAGGAATACCTTTAGCTAATCAATCTTGGACGACTAACGCTATAAGTCAGGCAGTTTCAAGTTTAGTTTGGCCTGTACCAAATACTGCGGGAGACAATGGTCCGCAATCAATCGCTATAGGTAAAGATGCTGGAAATATAAGTCAATCAACTAATTATGCAGTGGCTATAGGCGGTCTAGCAGGATATACTAGTCAAGGCGATAATGGCATTGCAATTGGAAACACGGCCGGATACAGTAATCAATCTAGTGGTGCTTTAGCTCTTGGAAACAGCGCAGGAAGTTTAGCACAAGGTGTTAATGCAATAGCTATAGGTGTGACAGCCGCTGTCAACAGCCAAGGACAAAATAGTGTCGCTATAGGTACCGGTGCCGGCAGTTTCCAACAAGGTCAAACTAGCATTAGTATTGGTCAGCAAGCAGGTGGAGAGATTCAAGGTACTAGTTCCGTGGCAATTGGATATAATGCTGGATATCTAACACAAGGTAATAATTCTGTCGCAATAGGCGATTCCGCAGGTATCTATTATCAAGGTATATATAGCATCGCCATTGGATATAATGCTGGATATAGTAACCAACCCGCCAGCACTATTATATTAAATGCCTCGAGTACGAGTCTTTCAGGAGTAACAAATCAAACTAATAGTTTTTATGTTAATCCTATACGATCGGACAACACTAGCACTACAAATATTTTATACTATAATACAACCACAAAGGAAATAACCTATACACCTTTTCCTGCAAGCGGTGTTACATCAGGAACCTATAATGGAATTACTGTAAATAGCCAAGGTATAGTAACCGCTGCCGCTGTGCTAACAACGATGGCATCTTTAACAAGTTTTGGCGCTAGTAATGTAACTACAACCGCTAATGGTAACTTAACAGTCAGCGGAAATGCTATCATCACGGGTAATTTAACTGTGAACGGAACAACAACTACAGTGAATAGCACCACAGTTAATACAGCAGAAAAAGTTCTTGTAATTGCCAGCGGTGCAACAACAGACGCACAGGCTAATGCTTCAGGCATACAGGTAAATGGAACAACCACTAAAACCTTAGAATGGTTAACAGCAAACTCTGCTTGGAATTCAAGTGAAAATTTCAACATTGCTACGGGCAAGGCCTATGAAATTAACAGCACCAGCGTACTAACAGCAACTACACTAGGATCTACAGTAGTCAACAGTAGTTTGACTTCAGTTGGTACAATTGGTACCGGAGTATGGCAAGGTAGCATAGTTCAACCCGCATATGGCGGAACTGGTGCAAGTACACTAGCAGGTGCAAACATTCCTGTTACCACAGTGGCCAACACCTTTACTGGAACTCAGACATTCAGCGGCGGTTCTGGCCTAAGTAGTATATTCACCAACATTGGTGAAGTAGTACAAATTGGTTTCCAAGCCGATAATACAAATAGCAATACTGCAAATGCATTCCTATCAACAGGATCAGTCAAATACTGGAATACTGCGGTCAGCGGTAACTGGAATGTAAACATATCATTCAGTCTATCAACTACATTGAATAGTGTGTTGACCGTGGGGCAAAGTGTAACCTTGGCCATGTTAATAACACAAGGTGCTACAGCTTATTATAATACTGCTATCTATATTGACACTAGTATTTCACCTACTGTATATTGGCAAGGCGGAACTGCTCCAGTAGCGGGTAACGCAAGCGGAATAGATGTGTATAACTATACCATTATTAAAACAGCCAACAACGCCTTTACAGTACTAGCTTCATTGAGT
>Ga0164297_10004341_pt1 | contig 12749 bp, 10 predicted proteins | sample GEODES058metaG_FD_113539 | JGI IMG/M metagenome (GOLD analysis project Ga0164297, IMG submission 113539) | Dystrophic lake water microbial communities from Trout Bog Lake, Wisconsin, USA - GEODES058 metaG | ecosystem: Environmental > Aquatic > Freshwater > Lake | place: USA: Trout Bog Lake... | reverse complement strand
TTCGCAGCGGCAAGGGAACCTAGATAATCGGTCTTCAAATGATCGAAACCCGGGCGTTGCGGCCTATCTTTATCATTGCCACAGCAGCAATCAACCAAAATCTTATAACGATCAGTCCTAATTAAGAATGAGTGAAAACTCATCATTAAAGATAAACCATCGTCTGAAAACTGAGTTTTGGGAAAAGCTCGCTTCGCTGCAGCGAACATATCGTCAGTTAAATTATTGAAAAATGTCTGCGCAACACCATAGGGACGCTCTTGTTCGACGATTCGCTCCACCACATACTTGCCAATTATCGCTGCTTGCATGATGACTATTTCCTTAATACTTAATGTGCAGGTTTATCCGAACTAAGTAATTCATTAGTAAGCGCTGCACCCTGTTCTTGCATCACTTTACGCACATCTCTGGATTGCTGCTGCAAGGTGCGCTCCTGCAACGGCTTGAGCTGCCCCTCTAAATAGGCGCCTAAGCCGCGGGCTCGATCAACAACGCCACGCCCAAAGTGAAGTGACTGCTGCTCAAACTCCGCGAGTCCAGCATCTATACTCGCATGAGCGGCCAGGGCTCGTGCTAAATTATCTGCATCAATTGCAGCCTTGGTGATGCCACCACCAACATGCGGGCGGGCAATAAAGGCAGCATCTCCAATCAGGGCTACACGACCAAACACAAGTTGTTTGGATTCTAAATCGTTGATTGCCTGGAAAAATGGCCTAGGCACTTGATTCACCATCCAGGCTAATTGCGGTGCTAGAAGTCGCTTGGCATCCGTCTTTAAATCTTCGATGACATCGTTACGAATTAATGGAGGAGCGATTGCGGTACCATGACAGAGACCGTTTTCATCAGTGCACAGATCGCGTAGTTCGGTATCAGCGCGTGCTGGACGATACCAAACAAAGTTATAAGCGCGCTTGCCTCGGACATTTTCGTTGGTCCTGCCCAGTACCGGATAAGCTAAAAACTGCTCTCCCTCTGGAAAGCCAAATGCATAGTTTTCAAAAATCTGTGCATGATCCTCTGGTGAAAAATCATTCTCTTCAACCATACCTCGCCAAGCAATATAGCCTGCGTACACAGGCTCAACCTCAGGTGCATAATGCTGCCTGACAGTTGATCTAAGACCATCGGCGCCAACTAATAAGTCGCCCGTTTCTCGACTACCGTCCGAAAAGATAGCGGTTACTTTGTTTGCGTTCTGCTCAATATCAACCAGTTGTTTTCCTGAGTGATACTCATTTTCTGAAACCAATTTCCTTAAAGCATCGTAGATCGTTGACCACGCACTCATGGTATGCAGTTGATTGATCTCGTGAATAACCTCTCCGTTTAGATCAAAACAGAGCCTGCGGTACAACGGAATGCACTTTGCTTCAAGGTTGTCTATGCCTAAACTGGCCATAATCTCAAACAACTGCCGATAAGTGCCAATCCCAGCACCGCGACTCGCTAGGTCTCCTTGAGTCCGCTCGTAAATATCGACATCCCAATCACACTTGCGCAAAAGGTTTGCAGCAAAAAGTCCTGCTAATGACCCACCAATAATGAGCGCACGTTGACGCTTTGACATTATTGAACACCTCCAGTTTCCACACCAATTTTCTTGACTAATGCACGCCACTTATCAACATCAGCCTTAATCTGTTCTGAAAACTCCTCAGGTGTGTTGCCAACCGTGCGCGTGCCTGTGTCACGGGCTTGATCCTGCAACATCTTGGCCGACAATGCTTTTACGACTTCATCGCGTAGTTGATGAACAATTTTGGATGGTGTGCCCGCAGGCGCGAGGAGAGCATACCAGGAGCCCGCAATCACTCCAGGCAACCCCAGCTCTCCAAAAGTCGGAACATTAGGCGCTGCAGAGGATCGCTCCTTGTCTGCCAAAGCGAGTGGCACGAGTCGACCACCTCTGATGTGCGGTAAATCTAAAGAAAGCGAATCAAACAGCACCATCACATTACCTGCCATCACATCCTGAACGGCTTGAGCGCTACCTTGATAAGGCACATGTGTCATTTTGATACCAGCTTCAGCACTGAACAATTCGGCTGCGAGGTGGGCAGAGCTGCCAACCCCAAAAGAAGCGTACGTTACGCTGCCTGGTTGCTTCTTGGACATCTCGATGACATCTTGCACACTCTTAATAGATGAATTAGGTGCTGCAGACATGAGAAAAGCGGACTCCGCAATAATGGTGATGGGCGCGAAATCCTTGATAGGGTCGTAAGGTAAATCAGGTTTAATCGCCGCGTTCATCGCGAGAGATCCTGTGGTACCGCCTACAAGGGTATATCCATCAGCAGGCGCTCTCGACGCCAAAGTCATCCCTATTGCACCATTTGCTCCGGCTTTGTTCTCCACAACAAAGCTTTGTCCCATTTGTTGTGTCAGAAGCTGAGCGACTGGTCTTATCCAAATATCCAGACCACCGCCCGCCAGATAGGGACTAATTATTTTGACTGGGCGGTCGGGATAATCTGCTGCGCTCACAGGCAAAGAGCTGATAACGGCCAACAGGCCCGTTAACAGAAGGGAAAACTTTACTTGCTTCATTTTGTCTCCACCTCGATTATTTTTTTCTTTGAGGTAATTGATAAATCAGTTTACAAAGCACGAGTCCAAATATATTCCTCTTGTCCTGGAATGTAATTTCTGATGTTTTGCTCTGAATTGCGATTGATCAATGGCCTAGCGTAGAGTGGATGCAACAGGCTTCGCACCTCGTGTTCTATGTGATGCAAAACTCTTCCATTATCTAAATCGATGACATCTCGGAAACGGTATTGATGCACACTATCTTCCTTAGTTATCAAACCGCGCTCTAATAGTTTTTTATAAGGCTGTGAAAAGTTGGCGATGTAGATCTGAATATGGTGATTGTCATAAGGACGTTTATCCGTGCTGTCAGCTTCACGGTACAACAAGGCTTGGCTTGGTCCAACCTCGACTTTTGCAACAACCCCATCTGCATTTTGAATTGTGCTCGCCCTCGCGCCCATAATCTCACGGTAGAACTTAGCAATTGGCTCCGCACTGCCGTGATCGACAAGCATTTCAATACAGGGCATACCGAGGCTGACAGGGCCTAAATTAGAGGACGGTTCAAAGCATTTGAGATGATTTCCCCACGGACAAGTCACTGAGACGTGGTCCGATTTCGCTTCGTAGTTGAATTTGGTAGCGCTAAGCAACTCTTTGACTGAAGCAAGTCTTTGCATCAATAGCTCGCGATTTGGGATGACAATATAAATACTGCCTCGAAGCACCATTGGCTTACCTGTTGGCAAGTGGAACTGGTTGCGACCCAAATTGATCCACATATTTGTGACACCAGTCATGAGATACGGATCACGTGTGAAACCCATACCCATCACGTAAAAAATTGTTGCGATCGACTGATCAGGAATTTCAAGATTGACGTGCTCAAGCGCAACGATATTGCCGAGGTCACCCTCTTCTCGATTAAATGTAGGGTTGCTTTGCATAGTGTCTCCATACTCGAATCGTTTTTTGTGATTATGCGCTATCTGCGGCACTTAAAAATACATTTCGATCGGTTTAACACAACTACGGCCGAGGATAAAGCGATTCTAGCTACCGAGAATCCTTACTACGGTATACCTGTACATGGTTAAATAACACATACCTAAAAACACAAAATCAGGGGAGATTGATGCGAAGCGCATTACCTAGGCTGCTTGTAGTCGCGTGTTTGGCCATCTGCACTTTTTTTGTTGGCGCGAGCGCTTTTGCTCAAACTGCGCAATTACCGTCAGTCATTAGGTTAATTGTCCCGTTCACGCCAGGTGGTAGTAACGACGTATTCGGCCGTGCTCTGGCTGATCAATTAACACAAAAACTCGGCATCACAGTCCTTGTTGAAAACAAACCAGGGGCTGGTGGCATTATTGGCTCGGCGGAAGTCGCCCGCGCCAGGCCAGATGGATCTATCCTTTTGTTGAGCTCAAATTCCTTTGTCACGCGTGCAGCTATTGACGATAAATTGCCGTTCGATCCGCGCAGCTCATTTGTTCCAATCGCCATGGTCGCACAAGGTGCGATGCTACTAGTTGTGAGTAATGAAACTCCCTACTATTCCGTGCAAGAATTAATTGATGCGAGTCGAGTTAAAGCGATTAATTTTGGCTCCGCAGGTGTTGGGTCCATAGGACAACTCAGCGGAGAACTTTTTGTGTCTATGGCCGGCCTTGAAATGACTCATGTCCCATACAAGGGGATATCGAATGCATTAACAGACATGATTGGTGGACGTCTCTACAGCATGATCAGCACATCGGCATCAATGGGCGGATCTCTTAGAGCCAATCAAATTCGACCCATAGCAGTCACATCGTTGAATAGATCAACTTTCTTCCCAGATTTACCAACGGTTGCGGCTACCGTGCCGGGGTATTCCGTCAACGTTTGGTGGGGAGTCTATGCGCCCGCAAAGACGCCGCAGAACATCGTAGACGCGCTTAATCGCGCAATACAGGAAATATCCCAGACACCTAAAATGCGTGAGCTCTTCGCCAAAGAGGCCGCTGAGCCCTCCGCAATGACGGCAAAAGAATTCTCGACTTATGTGGACGATGAACTGAATAAGTGGCAAAAACTCGCGAAAGAGCGCGGGATAAAACAAATTGACTAGGAGTATTTTCATGACCGATGAACTCGTATTTGAAGTGAAAGATAAAATCGCAACCATCCGACTCAATCGTCCAGAAAAATACAATGCCTTCACTAAAGAGATGCTTGTCGCGTGGGCGGCAGCGTTGCAGGAATCGGGCAGTAGGGACGATGTGCATGTCATTGTGTTGACTGGCACGGGCAAGGGCTTCTGTTCGGGTGGTGATGTTGGTAATATGAAAAATCGCAAAGAAGACAGCGCCTACCAGCGTCGTCTTTTTTTATCGGACTACGTGCATCGCATCCCTCTGATACTTGAGTCAATAGATAAACCCGTCATCGTCGCAGTCAATGGTGTGGCCACCGGCGCCGGGATGGACATGGCGTTGATGGGTGACATTCGCATTGCAGCGCGCAGCGCGAAATTCGCGGAGACTTATGTGAAGGTTGGTCTATTTGCGGGCGATGGTGGCACTTGGTATCTACCGCGTTTGGTCGGGATGCCAAAGGCATTGGAGCTGTTCTGGACCGCTAGGTTTGTCGATGCGCAGGAAGCAGAAAAGCTTGGCATTGTAAATAAAGTCGTCGAGGATGATGAGTTGATGACAGCCGCTTATGAAATGGCGGCGCAAATTGCGGCTCAACCGCAATTGGCAGTTAGGATGATGAAACGCGCCGCGCGTCAGAGCGAACGTGTCGACTTGAGAACACACTTAGACATGGCCGCTTCTCATATGTCCGCGATGTACTCCACTGAAGATCATAAAGAAGCCGCTACAGCTTTTGTAGAAAAGCGCCCTGCCGTGTATACGGGTCGCTAATAACTGTCTGGATAGGATAAATGATGACGGATAACACGGACACTTTACTGGAACGGTTTGCAGACTTTTTCTGCAAAATCAGATACGAAGATCTGCCAGCCGCGGTCGTACAAAAAACAAAAATGCTGACCATTGATCTGATTGGCGTCTCGATTGCAGGGCTCAAGATGGAGTTTCCTCGTCTTTCTATCGATTATCTGGCGAGTTTGAAAGGCATTGAAGAAGCTTCGTTATTTGGCGTGCGTCATAAAGTACCTGCCATTCACGCAGCCCTAGGCAATGGGATTAGTGCCCACGCGCTCGACATGGACGACGGATATCGCTATGGTGGAGTACACGCAGGTGTTGCGGTCATTCCAGCGGCCATTGCGTTTGCTGAAGCAAGAAATCTAGGCGGCAAGGATGTCATTCTGGCCATAGCCATGGGCTATGAAATCATCAACCGTCTTGCCAAGGCCATGAATCCCTCTCATTTAAATCGGGGGTTTCACACTACCGGTACTTTGGGTGTGCTCGGCGCTGCAGCCGCTTGCGGCATTCTCGCTGGGCTGAATAAAAGAGAAATGACCAGTGCGCTGGGAATTTCTGCGCTGCAAGGAGCCGGCTTACTTGAAATACTTAATGACGGCGCAATGGTTAAGCCCTTACATCCAGGCAAAGCCGCGATGGCGGGTGTGCTCTCTGTAGAGATGGCGAAACGTGGCGCCAAAGGCCCCGCGACAGCATTGGAAGGTTCTAAAGGGCTTTTTAAAGCGATGGCAGATGAAGTTAACACCGCTGAGTTATTTGCAGGACTAGGCACTAACTTCTACATCATGGATCAATACATCAAGCTTCATGCCGCCTGCAGGCATATCCATCCAACCGTTGATGGGCTGTTATCGGTTATGAACGAAAACAAATTAGAGTTTGCTGACATTGATACGATTGATGTCGCGACGTATCCAGTAGCGACCAGTTTCTGCGGATCTTCTCATCTACCCGACACTGCTGAAGGCGCAAAGTTTAGTATTGCCTACTCCACTGCGATGGCGGCTTATTACGGCGACGTCAGCGAAGAACGCTATGTTCAATCGGTCGTTACAAATACTGAAATTCAAGAGCTTGCTCGCCGTATTACGTCTAGAACCGACGACAAATGGGCTCAAGCCTACCCTCGTGAGCGCGGCGCAACGATAGCAATAAAAAGTCAGAATGGCGATTCGTATACCGTGGTGGTCCCACTTGCAAAGGGCGAACCTGAAAACCCAGCTACCGACTCTGATTTCATCGCCAAGTTCAGACAAAACTGTAATGGCCAGCCAACGTCAACTTCGGAGAGCATTCTGAAAACGATACTAGACTTCGACGTACACCCCGTTGGCGATCTCACTAAGCTGATGAATGAACTAAATCATCAAGCTGCTGCAAATTAACTCAAGCTGCGCACGTCAATAAAATGTCCAGCTATGGCAGCTGCAGCGGCCATAGCTGGACTGACCAAATGAGTCCTACCGCCCTGCCCCTGACGACCTTCAAAGTTACGGTTGGAAGTTGAGGCACAGCGCTCGCCCGGCTCCAAACGATCCGCATTCATCGCAACACACATTGAGCATCCAGGTTCACGCCATTCGAACCCTGCATCAACAAATATTTTGTCTAAACCTTCTTGCTCAGCCTGCCGCTTGACGGAACCAGATCCCGGCACAACCATGGCATGACGGATATTTGCTGCGAGCTTACGCCCTCGCAGCACTGCTGCCGCAGATCGTAAATCTTCAATTCTAGAATTTGTGCAAGATCCAATAAAAACTCGATCAATTTTTATATTGCCGATTGGCATATTCGGATCAAGCCCCATGTAAGTTAATGCTCGCTCGATACTCAAGCGCTTGATCGCATCTTTTTCATGATCAGGATCGGGAACTCTATCGGTTACCGCTAGCACCATTTCGGGCGACGTACCCCAAGTGACTTGAGGCGCAATATTGGAGGCGTCGATTTCAATAATTGAATCAAAATGAGCACCTTCATCGGAGTGTAAGGTCTTCCAATAAGACACTGCGGCGTCCCACAATACACCGGTAGGAGCAAACAATTTACCTCTGAAATATTCAATCGTCTTATCGTCTACGGCAACTAAGCCAGAACGGGCACCTGCTTCGATAGCCATGTTACATATCGTCATGCGACTTTCAATCGAAAGCGCACGGATGGTGTCGCCAGAAAACTCAATAGCGTGGCCTGTGCCACCGGCAGTACCGATTCGACCGATGACATGCAAAATAATATCTTTGGCAGTACAGCCAATGCCTAATCGGCCGTTGATTCGCACCAGCATATTCTTGTTTTTCTTTACTTGCAGCGCCTGGGTGGCAAGGCAGTGCTCTACCTCTGATGTCCCGATCCCAAATGCAAGCGCTCCCACAGCACCATGAGTGCTGGTGTGCGAGTCACCACAAACAACCGTCATACCAGGCAAAACGGCTCCCAACTCTGGTCCCATTACATGAACGATCCCTTGCCGCGGATCATTCATTCCAAATTCAATAACGTGGTGCGCGGCACAGTTTTTATCCAATGTCTCAACCTGAAGCCTTGCGACAGGATCTGAAATACCATCTCGACGTTCGCACTCAGTAGTTGGGACGTTGTGATCCGCGACCGCCAGGTTCGCATTCAATCTCCACAATTTACGCCCAGCAGCAGCCAAACCATCAAAAGCTTGTGGGGTACTGACTTCATGCAATAAATGCCTATCGACATAGAGGATTGTCGTACCGTCGGATTGCTCGAACACAACGTGTGCATCCCATAACTTGTCATACAGAGTTTTTTTCATGGGTCTTAATATGCCACAAAACTGCTTCATCGAAAACAATTGACGCAACGCCGCATTTTGATTGACGGCTGACAAGCATGCAATTAAGATCAGTTGGCCACTTAATGATCTGGTTAACGTTTACCACGCATGCTTTCTTACATCCTTCGACGCCTGTTATTGACGGTACCAGTCATGTTGGTCGTTGCTCTGTTCGTTTTCGGACTTTTGAGCCTCACCCCTGGCGACCCTGCAATATTGCTCGCAGGTGAGGACGCGACGCCACAAGACATCGCCCGTATTCGCGCCACCCTAGGACTGGATCAACCATTTTTACTGCGCTTTGGGAACTGGCTATGGCAAATTATGCACGGCGACTTGGGTAATTCACTTTTTACTGGGCTACCAGTGCGTGACATGATCGCTCAGCGACTAGCGCCTACGTTCACCTTGATGATCATGACGCTCATCGTTTCGGTTTGCATAGCGGTTCCTCTTGGCGCGTTGGCTGCATGGCGCCATAACAAAATCTTCGACCGTTTAGTGATGATGATTGCCGTACTCAGTTTTTCGGTACCGTCGTTTGTCGTCGGCTACCTATTGGCCTACACGTTTGGGCTCCAAATGCGCTGGTTACCTGTGCAGGGTTACGTTCCCTTTAGTCAGGGCTTCTGGGCATCGATACAAACGCTGATACTGCCTACACTTGCTCTTGGTAGCGTATACATAGCGCTCATCACTCGCATTAGTCGAGCGACGCTACTTGAAACACTTTCGCAAGACTACATACGCACAGCAAGAGCCAAAGGCGTTGACGATAAAGGAGTGCTCTTTCATCACGCACTCAAAAATGTGGCGGTTCCGATTATTACCGTGGTTGGTAGTGGTGTCGCTTTGCTTATTAGCGGAGCTGTAGTAACTGAGACTGTTTTTTCTATTCCCGGCGTTGGCCGCTTAACGGTCGACGCGATATTACGCCGTGATTATCCAATCATTCAGGGCGTCATCTTGATGTTTAGCTTCTTGTACGTACTGGTTAATTTGACTGTAGATTTGTTGTATCGGGTATTCGATCCAAGGATTAAATACTGATGAGCGCAAAACAACTATCACGCTTTATTCTGAAAAATCCAACAATCGCGTTGGGTGGATTCATCCTTGGTTTATTGTTGCTCACTGCCATTTTCGCGCCTTGGTTAGGGACCGTAGATCCGACTAGCTTATCGCCGGTCTACCGAACTCGTCCTCCGAGCGAGAAATTCTGGTTTGGTACGGACCTGCTTGGCAGAGATGTTTATTCGAGAGTGATTTTTGGATCGCGAATATCATTGACCGTTGGCATATCAGTAGCACTCTTGTCGGCCATCATAGGGACGATAATCGGTCTGGCAACTGGCTTTATACGCTCGGTGGACGCTGTTGTCATGCGCGTGATGGATGGATTAATGTCTATTCCAACGATCCTGCTTGCGATAGCACTCATTGCACTTACTCGCGCCTCAATGCAAAACGTCATTATTGCCATCACTATCGCAGAAGTACCACGAGTGGTCAGACTAATCAGAAGTCTGACACTCACTTTAAGAGAACAAGCTTATGTCGAGGCAGCTCGCGCAATCGGTGCGAGCCCTCTTCGAATAGTATTTCAACATATTTTCCCAAATACCATTGCTGCTCTTACTGTGCAAACAACCTACATATGTGGTCTAGCAATTTTGGCTGAAGCAAGCCTATCGTTCATTGGTGCTGGTGTTCCCCCGTCTACGCCGTCGTGGGGCAACATCATGGCTGAGGGCAGAGCGTTGTGGCAAGTCAAACCATATCTGATTGGATTCCCAGCGCTATTTTTGTCCATTACGATTTTGTCAATCAATATGCTAGGCGATGGCTTACGCGATTTAATCAACCCACGCTTTGCTAAGAAACTGTAATTACCTGATCGGCAGACTGCTATGAATCGACGTGAGTTTCTCTCCACCGCCACAAGCTTAGCAGGCAGCTTTGTGTTACCAGATCAATCGTTCGCTCAAAATGCGAAAACCGTGTTCCGGTGGGTTCCTCACGCTGACTTGACCCTGCTTGATCCACTCTACACAACCGCGTTCATCACAAATATTCATGCACAGTTGGTATTTGACACCTTATATGGCTTGGACGCCGACTACAACATACGTCCGCAGATGGCCGAAGGCGAAACTGTGGAAAATAACGGTTTGCTATGGAAGATTTCGTTACGAGACAATCTAAAGTTTCACGATGGAAGTCCCGTTAAGGCCGCGGACGTGGTGGCAAGCCTAAAACGCTGGTCAAAAAAGGATTTGATGGGTAGTTCGCTCTTTGCTGTGACAGAATCACTGACTGCGGTAGATGACAAAACCATACAGTTCAAACTATCTAAACCGTTCCCACTCATGCTGCAAGCGCTTGCTCGGCAGCAAGGCAGCATGGCCGTGATTATGCCCGAGCGTCTTGCACAGAGCGCCGAGAACACCCCAATCAAAGAGATGAACGGCAGCGGCCCCTTAAGATTCGTTAAAGAACAATGGGTATCAGGATCGCAAATTGTCTATGAAAAATTCAAAGACTATGTGCCGAGGCAAGATTCACATAAGCCTAGCTTTACTGCAGGCCCAAAAATCGTGCACGTCGATGAAGTCAAATGGATCGTCATTCCTGATCGAGCGACCGCAGTAGCGGCACTCCAGGCAGGCGAAATAGATGGTATTGAAACGATTGACAACGATTTTCTGCCAATACTTTCAAAAGATCAAAATATTCGTTTAATTAAACGCACTTTGCCGTCAATTTCAATCATGCGTTTTAATCAGTTAATTGCGCCATTCAATAACGTATTAATGCGACAAGCAGTGTTGTCCGTGGTCAATCAAACTGAATATATGACAGCGATTAATGGGGCTGACTTCCCTGAATACTGGAGTGATCGCTGTGGCGTTTTCGTTCCAGGATCGCCGCTAGACAGCACAGCAGGGATGGAGCAATTAACAGGTCCGCGCGACTTTAAACGCGCAAAGGAAATGATCAAGCAGTCCGGCTACGCGGGCGAACCAGTGGTGCTGTTGGATCCTGTTGATTTCCCGGCTCATCATGCGGCAGCGCTTATTACGGCAGATGTGTTTAAACAACTTGGCATTAAAGTGGACTTACAAGCGATGGACTGGGGTACTGCAGTACAAAGGCGCAATAGCCAAGAGCCTGCAAGTAAAGGTGGTTGGCATGTAGCCTTCACTGCGATTACCGGTCCGAACAATTTGGATCCTGCAGGTCATCTAGCGCTACGAGGCAACGGCAAAAGCGCGTGGTTTGGCTGGCCTACTAGCGAAAAGCTCGAGACGTTACGTGAAGACTGGTTTAATGCAGAAAATTTCGCTGAGCAAAAAAAGATAGCTCAGGCAATCCAACTGCAAGTCATGCAAGACGTGCCCTATATTCCACTGGGAGCCGTTTATGGCGTATCAGCACTGCGCAAGGTGTGGGAAGATTTTCAGCCGCAAATGCCGCTTTTCTATACTTTTCATAAAAGTAATTAAAACATTCTGAATTGGGATTTAATTGATGAAACCCCACAACCCACGCGTTGCAATTCTAGGTTTCGTATTGGAATCAAATCGTTTCGCACCTCTTACAAGCAAAGAGGATTTTGAAAAAAGTTGTTGGGAGGAAGGCCCGCGAATCAGCGAGCTAGCGCGTGAGGCAAGTCACTTACCGAGTGAGATTCCCGGATTTTATAAACAAATGGATTCTCTCGGAAAATGGACACCCGTGCCACTCATCGTGATTGGCGCGCCGCCAGGCGGGCCGACTACAGATGAAGTATGGGCAGAATTCATGAGCAAGGCAGAAAGCCAATTGAAAGCAGCCTTACCAGTCGATGCAGTATACGCATGCAATCATGGGGCTTCGACTTCGGATCATGAAGATGACACCGAAGGGGTCATGATGCGAATGATCAGATCAATTGTAGGGCCGAATATCCCCGTTATCGTGACCCACGACTTACACTGCAATGTCTCAAAACAAACGGTTGACGATATCGATGCATTGATTGCGTATCGGACAAATCCGCACGTCGATCAACGAGAGAGAGGCGCCGAAGCTGCCGATTTACTCCATGAAATCTTTGCTGGGATGAAAACCGTCAAGGCATTCATCCGCATGCCAATTACGCCACCTTCTGTGAGTTTATTGTCCGCCCAAGGGCCCTATGCCGACTTATTGAAACTCGCTGTTTCACTGATGCAAAAGCCTTCCGAAGGTCCGATCGCAAACGTATCTGTTGCTGGAGGTTTTGTATTCTCGGATGTTCCTAAATGCGGAATGACAATCACTGTCACGTCTCGTGGCGACCTAGCGGCCGCGCGTCAAGCTGCACTCACCGTGGCTAGAGCGGCATGGAAAGACCGCTCTCGCTACGTTGCAAATACCATTGAAGTTGAAGACGCGGTTGAAATCGCCCGTACGGCAACGAAGCCGCT
>Ga0164297_10004340_pt1 | contig 12750 bp, 6 predicted proteins | sample GEODES058metaG_FD_113539 | JGI IMG/M metagenome (GOLD analysis project Ga0164297, IMG submission 113539) | Dystrophic lake water microbial communities from Trout Bog Lake, Wisconsin, USA - GEODES058 metaG | ecosystem: Environmental > Aquatic > Freshwater > Lake | place: USA: Trout Bog Lake... | reverse complement strand
CACATTCACTGCTTCTTGGGGATTGCGAACGACAGCGTCGCCTGTTTCATGCCATCCTTCGCGCTTTTCCCGCTGCCCTTTGCCTCCGCCTTGCCCGCGCTGGCCTTACTCTGCTTCGCCTTGCCACGCGCCGCGGGCGATGAGCTCCGATCGCGCTTGCGGCCACTCGGCCCATCAGTCTCTTCCATGGCCTCATCTCCGCCAGCCGCATCCCCTTTGTTCTGCGCGCGCCCCTTGCGCTCCTTCTTACCAGTAGGCGCAGGCGCAGCGACAGGCGCGGCATCGCCATCGCCGCCAGCGTCTTCAGACACTTCGATCTCATCTTCCTCCTCCCCTTCGTCTGCACCTGCAGCGCCATCAGCCGCTTTCTTGCCACTCTGCGGCCCACCACTGGCGCGCTGCGATGGCCGCTTCCGCGGCTGCTTCGGCTCCGGCGCTGGGCGCAGCAGACCTTCGAGGAGCTTCTGCAGGCGCCGCTTGAGGACTGCGCCCAGCGGCCAGAACTGCTCCCCAGGCTGCGGCGGGCCCTTCGTTGAGCCGGCCCCACTGGGTAGGACGCCACCCTCTTCGCGGCGACGGGTGAAGCACGCCTGCTTGAGTTTCGGGTTGAGGCAACTCTTGCAGCTGCCGCACCGAGTGCTGCCCAACGCCAGCGGACCGCGCACACTGGGCATCTTGCCCGTACGCGGAGGCGCAGCGCCCTCACCTGGAGCGCCTGCCCCCTCCTCGCCGCCCTGGGCATTGTCAACTCCTGCTACAGCCGCACCATCTGCATCCTCGGGCGCTGCCGCGGCCGCCTCCACCTCAGCTTGATGAACTGCCGTTGTTGCAGCCGCTTGCGGGGGTGCAGCTGGCGCATCCACATCCATGCCGGCGCCGCCCTCCCCATCCTCCTCCTCCTCATCGTCATCGAACCCCGGCGGCTCGGGAGGCGCGACCACGGGAACGACAGCTACGGACGGGGCGGCGGCTACGACAGGCTGTGCGCCGTCTGCAGCGGGCGGGACGGCAACGCCGCCACCAGCAGCTGCCAGCGCGGCCGCCTCCGCCTCCTTGGCTTTCTTATCCTGGTCATCCAGTCTCGCGAGGATGGTGCTAAAGCACAGGTCTGGGTCCAACCGGATGGCGCGGTGCTGGGCTTTCCACAGATCCGGGCTATTGGGGGTGAACCCATGGCGGAGGGAGCCACGCATGAGGTCTCGGTCCTCTTGCAGGCCCCACCACGCCGCTGGTGCCTGCGCTCGCCCGCACGTGGGGACATCGAACTCGGTGCGCTCTTCACCTCCCTCAGGACAGACGCGTGCAAGCAGCGCTTTGCGCTCTGCGAGGCGGAGGCCATAGCGGGCTCCGTTGCGCTGCAACCTGAGAGTGACCCGACGCGATGACAGCGCCTTACGTGCGCACTGAGGTTTTGCGACTGCGTCCAGCTTCGCATGCAGCTCCTGATCGATGTCCTCCTCATCTGGCGGCTTCGGCGGACCGCCCTCTGCTGCCGCGGCCGCCGCCGCGGCCTTTTCCTTCTCCTCCTCCGCCGCCGCTGCCTTTGCCGCCGCCGCGGCGTCTGCGTCATCGCCCGTGATGTGTCGGACCGCGATGTTGATCATCTCCATCAGGCAGGTGGCCACCTCGTCAGCCTCCTCCCTCGGAATGACTGCAGAGGAGCGCATGAAGAGCGTCAGCGCCGACTCGCGCGACCCGAAGCCGAAGGACACGAGGAAGGTCTCCATGTTCTGCACTTGCGTCGGCGTCCACGACGGCGGACGAGCAGCGCCGCCGCCACCGCCGCTGTCGCTGTCGCCCTCTTCGTCATCAAACAGGTGGTCCTCGTCCCGGCCAGTGGCAGCCAGGGCTTTGATGCTATAATCCACACGCTTGCGCTGTCTGGGCCCATCAAGCAGGTGCTGCCGCTTCGCATGCGGGTCCGCCACCTCGCGCGCAACGGCGTCAGGCAAGTAGGCGGCCCAGAACTCAGCGCCTGTGAGAGCGGCTGCTCCGCCAACGATGCCAAGGCCTGTGTTCGCCGCTCCATCGCCAGCCGCGTCACCATCCGTGAGTGGCCCAGGGGCACCTCCAGGCGCGTCTTCATCCGCCACGAATGTGGCTGTGCTGAAAGTGTTCCCTTTGCGGCTCCCAACCTGGCGCCGCTCGACGCGCTTGTCCAGGATGTCCTCGATGCCCTCAGCCACGAAGCGCTGAGTCTCCGCAGCAGCGGACTCGGAGAAGGCGCCGACGCCATGCTTGAGCAGGCTCTCGATGCGCGCAACATCCGCCAAAGGGTCTGCACCGCCGCTCGGGCCGCCATCACCGCCATCGCCGTCCCCAGGCGCGCCCAGCAGAGCCTCATCGAGGCCGAATTTGCGGCTGGCAGCCTTGAGGATGGCCTCCTCGTACGTGCCACGAGTCACAAGGCGGTACACCCGAACCGACTTGGTCTGCCCGATGCGGTGGCACCGCGCCATGGCCTGGAGATCCTGCTGCGGGTTCCAGTCGCTGTCGTAGATGATGGCCGTGTCAGCGGCAGTGAGCGTGATGCCCATGCCGCCGGCGCGTGTAGACAGGAGGTAGAGGAAGCCTCCGCCATCGGGGTCGTTGAAGCGATCAATGCCCGCCTGGCGCTCCGCGGAGCTGGTGTCACCGTCCAGGCGCTCCGCTGGCCACCCCATGGCGTAGCAGAGGTCTTGCAGCAGGTTGAGCACGAGCTTGAACTGGCTGAAGATGAGAACCTTGTGACCATCAGCCTTGAGCTTTGGTAGCAACTTGGCGAGGAGCACCATCTTGCCGGAGGCGCTGATGAGCAGGTCCACAGGACTGGGCGGCGTCTGCGGCGGCACCGCCGTCAAGGCGGCCTCCACGCGGCGGCGCACAAAGTCCTCCTGGATGCCGGTCAGCAGGAACGGGTGGTTACAGCAGTGCCGCAGCTCCATCAGCAAATTGCGGCTGCTCGGCAAGTTCTTGCGGCTGTTGGCAGCCAGAAGGACGTGCATCTGCTTCTCGTGCAGCGCCTTGTAATAATTGCGCTGGTCTGCAGTCATCTCCACCCATACCACACACTCCTCCTTCTCCGGGATGTTCTCCACATCCTCCTTCATGCGGCGCAGCAGGTACGGCCTGAGCGCCGCCGCCAGGGCTGGCATGCGGCTGGCCTCCACCACGCCGCCGGGGCAGAAGCGCTCCTGGAAATCAGTCAGGCTGGGGAAGTGCTCCTTGTCCAGCAGGTGGAGGAGGCCGAACAGCTCCGACAGGTTGTTCTGCACCGGCGTGCCCGTGAGCATGAGCATCCACTGCGTGTAGTACGTGCGCAGCGCCACGCTCGTGGCGCTGTTCACGTCCTTCAGGCGATGCGCCTCGTCGAGGACCATGGCCTGCCAGTCGATGGTGCTCAACACGGGCGCCTCTTTGCGCAGCGTGTCGTACGTGATGAGCAGGCAGTCGAACTTGAACGGGTGTGTGCCCGATGGCCACGGGCGCAGCTTGCCACCCAGGCGGGCCGGCTTGCACGCATCCGTGTAGAAGTCCCACATCTTGCACGCGTCCTTGTCCGCCGCGGAGCCGTCGTACACGACCGCATTCATGTGCGTCCACTTGTGCACCTCGCGCTGCCAGTGCGTCAGCGTGGTGAGTGGCGCCACCACGAGGAAGGGGCCGCCGGGAAGGGAGCCCACGGTTCGCAGGTGCTCTAAGATGGACACACTCTGCGCCGTCTTGCCCAGACCCATCTCATCGCCAAGGATGACATTCCGCTTGCTCCGCTGGTTGCGAGCCATCCAGTCGAAGGACACACGTTGGTAGTCGCGCAGCTCGCATCCAGGCTTGAACACCGGGGGCTGCACCAGCGTCCGAGCCGGGGGAAGTCGCCACTGCTGGCGATGCGTGGCGGAGCGCGGGCGGCTAATGTAGTGGTACCGCTCCACAGCGACACGGTCTGCGTCGCTGGTCAGCCGATCTGCCGCCTCCCAGGTGGAGTGTGAGTAGCCCAGCCCCGTCCACTTGCACAGGTACTCCGCCGTGTTGCTCGGCTTGTTCAGCCGGAAGGCGATGACGCGGTCGATGATCAGGTAACTGACAGGGAAGAAGGTGCCTGCGGGCACCACCTCGGCGTTGGCAACCTCCGTGGTTGGGTAGAATACGCCGTCCGGGTTGGTGCCATCCTCGAGGCCCTCTCTCGCGGTGCGGCATCTGAAGCCGCGCAGCTTGCCTGGCGCACAGGCGACCAGCCAGTCGTGGGGGCGCCACACGAGGTCGCGGAAGCTGCGCTCTACAACCTTGATGCAGTACTCCTGAGTCACGCCATCAGCGGCGGTACGCACACCCAGCACGCGATCCACGGGCACATAATCTTCCGACAGAAGCACGGCCGGGTCAATGGTGCCGGCAGTCTCGGTCGCGGTAGCAGTGCCTGCTTTGGTGTCAGTGACAGCAGCATCGCCGTCGCCATCGCCGTCCTCCTCGGAGCTGGAGCTATCCTCCTCTGGACTGGGCGCATCGGAGTCGTAGTCATCACCGCCGGATGTGTCTCCGCCGCGTGCAGCAGCCTTGGACTTCGGCTTGGATGCACCAGCTGCACGGCCACGCGGCCGGGGACGACGTGCAGCCTGCTTGCGCCCAACTCCCTCGTCATCTTCATCGTCGTCGTCATCGCCGCCGCCAAAATCAAAGTCGTCGTAACCACCAGCTGCCGCCAAGTTGGTGGTGGACGCCTTCTTGCGCGCCTGGGCACTGCCCACAGCCGCGCGCTTGCTCCGCCGGGGTGCGTACTGGTCATAAATCGGCAGCTCATGCTCTGGCAGCAGCGCCAACTCGCCGTGTGCGCCGGCGTCACCGCTGCCAGCGAGAGCCAGGTCCTGGGCACTGCCCCTGTTGGCGAGAAAAGGCCGGGGACACGCGCGGTGAGGAGACGCACACGCAGCAGACACGCAGGTGGGGGAAGGGCAGCCCCGACACACACAGGGCGGCTGGCGAGGCAGTGCACATCGCAAAAAGGCCTCCACGGGACACGCACTTGTTGGCTTTGCCTTTGTGCTGCCCGCCGGCGCCGCCACGCGCGCGGTTGCCACCCTCAGACGGCGCAGCTGCACGTGCGCTGCGCTTGGCGGTCACGCGCGGCGCGGCGCCTGCGTCGTCCACGGCCATCGGCTGGGCCTCGTCCAGCACAATGTCCGCTGCAACGAGAGTCCCGAGCGCCGCGTCTGCGTCTCCGCCTTGCTCTTGCAGCTCTGGCTGCGCCACCTCCGTCTGCAGGCGCTCATCTGCGCGGAGGCCGGCAGGGGAGGCGACGGCGGGGCGAGAAAGGCCCAGGGCAAAGGTTGAGCGCAAAGCACTTGTCAGAACTGCCTCTGGCACACCTGAGGCGAAGCGTGCGTGGGACGCACCATCTTGCGCGTGGCCCGGGACCTCAGGGGCCAGTTCTTGGGCCACTGCGCCTCCCTGGAGCACCGGGGCCGTGCCCTGGGCCTCCCCGTCCGGTGCACCAGCAATCGGCACCTGAGCCTCCATGCCGGTCTGCGGCGGCGCAAGAACACCGTGTGTGAGCGCCAGGCCAGTCGGGGAGTCAAGTGAGGCGGCGCGGCTCAACGCCGAGGCCGTTTTCGGCGGACGTCCGGCGCTGCGACCTACGGCCAGGAAGCCCCGACAACCTGTCTGCCGCCGGCTGCCGGCGCGACAACCTCGCCTGGGCCCACGCACCACGTCTTCCTGTGACTCGGGCACCCGGGCGCGCTAAGGACGAGCGACTCACCGAAAGGCAAGCGTAGTGAAAAGTTGGACGCACAAAAGTAATTCACAACGCGCGGACGCGTCTCAATACTTGCGCCCTGAACTTGGCCCGCAGCACCGAGTCCTTGCTAGGTGAAGCGAGGAGCATGTAGAGCTGGCATGCGAGCTGCAGCCAGTAATGCCACATGTTCCAGCTCCAGAACGTGGACAGCGGCAACACCAGCCACGCGGTGTTCAGCTGGACCATGTGGAGCGCGAAGATGAGGACGTACGGACGCAGGCGCAGTATCTGGGCACATCGTCAGTGCAATGGGGTGGCGGGGTCAGAGAGTGGCGGGTGCAAAGCAGTCAACATCACAGCCTTGCTGTGGTGGTGCCATCACCCCCAGGCGCGCCCCTTCGGAGTGGCTCATCCCGTAGCGCGCTTTCCCCCTTGTGCAGCGTGACGGCGGCGCACGCACCCCGGTGACGTGGGCGATGAGGTCGCCGATGGTCATGGTAACTATCATCGCTGCTGGCCACACGACCACCCGGTGGAGAAGATCCCAAATGACGGCTTCCAGGTAGAAGCCCGCCACCAGGGTCTCCAGTACGAGCATGGCGGACCAGACGCGCTCGTGGTGGCGCAGGTACCAGTGCCTCCAGGCTGGTGAAGTGGTAAGTACAAACACAGCAATGGAGGCGGGCAGACGCAGCAGCGCGACTGGCAGCAGCAAGCGGCGAGCAAACTGGCGGAGGACGCCGTCAGGGAGGTGAGACGGCAGCAGAGGCGCGTCACCCGCGACCGGAGAGTACAGTACAGGCATGGCGGACTGCGCTAGCCCCCTGCTGTGCACCCGTTCCCACCGACTCGCCAGCAGCGGCAGCCCCAGCCGGGTCGCAGTCCCCAAGCTATTGAGCGTGATCAGCAGCGACCCGGTCTGGACGAGGCGCAGGGCACGCAGCGCTAAGTATTGCTTGTAAGCTTCCTCCTCGTCAAACGGCAAAGTAGGACTCGCGCCGCCGTCCCGGGACCCTGTGGAGAGCCGTCTGAAGCACTGCTCCGAGTGCTGTTGCAGAGCTGCTGGGTCGTCTGTCGCAAACGCGAAGCACACCGGGCAGACTGAGGAATTGGTAGGAGCATCCTGTTGCACCTGCAGAGACTCAGAACTCGCGCAGGGACAGGTTGGCAGCCAATGCACAGGAGCAGGGAGCACCCAGGGTGGTCAGGGTGGTCACACACCTCCTGACGTACAGACCCAGGAGCCGTTTCCCGGCTGCTCCCTGCAGCTGCTTGTCGGCGCATCTGTACACACTCAGTACGGCCCCCCACGAGCGCCTCAGATGGTGTGCCAAGACGCTGCCAAGTGCCAAACACGACGAGTGTACGCTGCGTAGACAACAGGACACGTTCCGGTCGCGGAGTAGGTGAGTTACTAGCCTCTATGCGACTCGCTAAAGCTACCCCAATATGCGAGCGCCGATTCGATGCACAACCGATGCAAGTCATCAACGTCCCACTCGTACAGTGAGAGCGCCGCCAGCTGGGCGGTACAGCAGGTGCTGTCCTTGAGCGTCCAGGCCCACATCCGTAGGGGCCGCCACCCGCGCACATCGGAGCTGCAGGACGCAGCCATCACCGGCGAGAGTGCCAAGAGTGACCCACACCACCGGCGGCGCCTGCTGCCACGCGTTCACCGTCTCGGGGTCAATCTCCGATGCCTTGCCTGTCTGCTCAGAGCCGCGCTGCAGCTCCTGCCGCGCTCGCGATGCTTCGCCGCCGCCAGGCAGCGCTAACTGCGCCACAAGCTGCTGAATTGCCGCTCCGGATGCCACTTTCAGCGTCTCGCAGCGCAGCACTGCATTAGGCACCAATCGCCGCAGCTGTGCCGGCAGACGTAGCGGCCAACGCAGGCCACGAACGACAGGCACAGATGTGGTAGCTTTCTCCTGTTCTGCGGCTGGCAAAGAAACCGTCACCGGCTCTCCTGCAATTCTACCATCTGGCACAAGGTCGAAATGCCAGCCACCTGAGCTCGTTTTGTTGGAGCCTCCGTCGATGAGAGGCATCACATGGACGCGCACAAGCTCCGGTGGTGTCATCTGCTCGCCACTCGTGTGTCCACGCCCCGGGAGGTCATCGCCATCTCCTGCAAAGCTGAGTGTGTCATCCCATAGCGCCGCCGCCGCGGATGCCTCCTCTCTCGCACGCTCCGTCGCGGCAGGGGTGTCTGCAAACACGCTGCTGCCAGACGTGGAAGCTGCGACGAGAGCCGCCCAGTGAGTCGACCGCATCATAGGCTGGCGCCAAGGCGGCAGCAGGTCAAGAAGCAGCGGGCCTGGAGTAGCTGCGCTGCCATCTGAAGCAGGGCCAAGGTGGATGTGCTGCATGCCGCGTGCCTCCTCGGCAGCGCGGGCGATCCATTCCAATGCAGGGAGGGCCTCCACCGCTGTGGTGTGCAGCTCCTTGCTCGCCGCTTGCACAGACCGCGCCACGGACGTTGGATCCATCCCGGCCTTGGGCGCGTGCGACAGCATGTGCAGCAGTGCCAGCCACGCATGTGCTTCTGCAATGGCTAAGCCAGGTGTTGAAGGATGCACATCACTCCAGGCGCCGCCCTCGAAGCGTTGAGTGACCACTCCCCGGCCTTGAGGCCGACTCCGGCGCCGCATCCACGGCTTTGCGGCGAGCACTGCTGTCAGCATCGCAGGCGCATCGCAGGCACGGAGGAGGCGTGATGAGAGGCATGGAGGGCCGTCCGCCAGCCGCTCTGACAGAAGCCGAGCGATTGTGAGGCCACTCAGCGCTGCAGCTAGACGCGCGTCATCGCCCGCGGCACTGGCGTCGGCAGCGAGAAGCGCTTCCGGTGTTTGCCTGTTTGTGGCGGGTGGTCAGACGAGCTTTGACGGGGTTGTAGTGTGTGGGACGCACGCGTCTGCGCTGCGGTCGCTGTGCTTCACGGTGGTCAGATACAGGAGCTGCGAGGGCAGAGAGAAGGAGGAAAGCGGCGCAGTGTGAGAGGTCCAGCTCCATCGTTGACCGGCATTCTTGACTGACACAAGGCCGTACCGCCCGAATGCTAAAGTCGGCAAGCTCGAACAGCGCGTCGTCAGACGCGGCCTGTGCACAGGCGTCGTGCGAGAGCAGCGCCTCCAGCAGGTTGGCGACGACCGCCTCGTGGTAGCGCGCCCAATACTGGCACAGCTGGGCAGAGTCGCTCTTCGCTTCCTCTGTTGGGCACAGGAACGCCGTGAGTCAGTGTATATGCTGTGCGTGGACACAGTCGTTCTGCACGCACCAAGAAGGCGGGGAAGCACTCTCTCCCGCCAGGCTTCGATGACGAGCAGCTCTTGCACGCATACGTCCAGCAGTTGCGGCGCAAGCGCGAAGGTTGCAGTCACGGCGTCTGCACTGTCGCCGGGTGTATGCGCGCACGAGTTCAGACGCTCAAGCGTGCGGCGCTGGGTCCACCAGGAGGTCGAGCCCACTTCAGGCGGGCCAAAATGCTTCAAGGACGACACCAGCGCCGCGACAGACGACGCGCGATGCGGTATGGCAGGCATGAATGCAAATCACACGGGCCCTATGAGGTCATGTGTCTCGGCGAAGGGGGAATGTCACAGTTGGTATTTTTGATTCCGGCATGCACGTGTGGCAGACGCAAGTGCGAGGCTGGATCGGGGGACGAATCAGATCTCCTGGACGACGCCGGATCGTTGCAGGTGTGTCGGATGCTTGCTTCAGACCAGAGCTGTGACAAGCCGAGGATGGGGCAGGTAGGGCTGTGAGAGCAGTTCGGGAGGCCGTACAAGCCCGCGAGATTTCTACGGTCAGTGACTGCATGCGGAGCATGACCTGTGTAATCACAGGTGGTATGCCAGCAGCGCCTCTGCGTCCCCCTCACGGCGACATAGTTTCGCCCAGTCGGTGAAGAGCGCGTCGAAGCGTGTGGGCGCCATGGGCGGAGACTGCAAGGCAAGCTGCAGAAACATCCGCTTCGTCGACTCGTCAACATTCGCACCGCCGGTCTGCTCCTGCGCGGCCGAAAATGCCGGGTTCAAGACCACGGCGCTGAGCCACTCAGCTGCTGGAGCTGGATAAGCACGCAATATGTCACCCACGAGGTGACACACCACGGGCCCACCGCTAGGGCAGTTCACAGCACCCGTGCATGCGGCCGCCATGAGGTGACGCCCCATTTGGTGCATGGCGGCATCCACCGCTGGCCGGGTCTGGCGCCAAGCGTCACCCAGGACTGCCATTTGGCGGCCTGGAGTCACGAGGCATCGCACGAGAAGTGCTCCGGCAGCAACAGGCTCCCGCTCCGTGGATGCTAGTGCATGGCAGGCGACACGCAGCATGGGCAGCAGTGTGTCTGGTCGTAGAAGCGCCGCCGGCGCAAATAGGGTGCATCGATGTCCGACTTCGCACAGAGCAGCAACGACTTGAGGACTGGCTCGTCTGCTATCCACCAGCGCGGCCGTCACAGCGGAGGCCCGCGCCACTGCTGTGACGAGCGCATCCGCAACATGAGCATCAGGTGGCGGCGGCGGAGGCGGAGGAGGCATGACGCCGCTCCCACTGCGTCCACCGTTGTGCTGTTGTTGCGCCGTGAACGCTTCGAGGGCAGAGGCCACCACTTGGAGACAACACCCCTGCGGCCGCGCCTCGAACGCCGCAAGCACGCAGCTCAGAACAGGGGCAACCAACGGCGCCGCATCTGAGCCGCAGGCTGCCAGCGCGCGACTGAAGACGTCGCACAGAGCAGCCAAAGCCATGGGGGCCTGCTCTCGCCATCCGCGACTCTCTCCTTGTCTGCTCAGCACGGGCCACGCCGCGCGCATCACTGCAAGCGCTGGTCTCTCGTGCTGCGCGCCAGGTGCAGTGCCGCCGGAGACATCGAGGAATCTAATGGCGGATGCAAGGGCTCCCAGATCGCAGGCTTGCTCATGCACCCATGGCGCGCCAGCTGCGCTGACATCGCCATGCGTTGTCAGTCGCTGTGCACAGCGCTCCAGGAAAGGTCCGGCGAGTTGCAGCGCCGCGGCACTGGCATGTGCTGCAGGAAGACGCGCCACCAAACGCCCCAAACCTTCGATGACAGCCACTCGCTGATCTTCAGGGAGTGCGGTTTCAGTGTCATCCGCAAGCACACCCGTCGATGGCGGCGGTGGCGGCGGGAAGCACGAGTGAGCTGTCGCGATGAGCGATGACAGCACCTCCGGCTGGCAGCTGAGGGTCTCGCCTGCCCTGGCGCACACATTCCGAAACGCGTCGGACGCATGCGGCACTGCGGCCGGCACGCGCAGCGCACGCAGCAGGTATGATGTCACTCCATGCACGAGTGGCCGGCCTTGCGGGCATTTGCCGAGCCACATGGCGTACGCAGCCGTGCATCTGCAGGCCGCCTCAATGACACACGGGTGGTTGCCCATCATCCAGCTTTCCCCGCCGCCACCATCAGCGGCAATGCGAGTGAACACTGCTGCGAGCAACGCATTCGATGCCACGCGCTCTTGATGCGCATCGCCGACCTCCGAGCTGGAGCCGTCCCCTAAAGCCCGTGCGCGGACATTCAGCGCGCATGCCCGCAGCACAAATAACGCTGCTTCTACATGCGGCCACTGCGGTGCCGACGTCGCTGCTGCTGGCGCCGCTGCTCCGTTGCCCATGGACAAATGCAAAGCGGGTGCAATGACTGCGGTGAGCCAGGACGTGCGCAGCTGAGACTCGCAGCATTGCAACAAGTCGCTCAGTGTCTGCTCCCGGAAGCGCTGCACGTCATCTGCATCGTCTGTGTCGCCCGGCTGTGCGCTTGAGCCCGCATCGTCCCAGCAGGTCCAGGCTGCTGGTAACGTTGCATGTGCCACGCATCGCGCCCCCAGTGCACTGAACAGCGGCTCCCGGAGCTGCGGGTGTCTAGACGCCACAGGCGTGTCGTTGATGTGTAGCAGCATGTCAGCACAAGCAGACATGCAAGCGCGTTCAGGCCTTGCGGCGACTGTGTTCACCACATGCGATACCAGCGACAGCCACTCATCCGCGCCAGCCACAACCGCGTCCAAGTGGCGCTCACACAGCGCAGTAGCTACTCGTGCGATGCCTTTCGCACGGGCTTCCCCATCTGGAGCAGCGGCGCGATGAGTCAATGACACGAGAGCCCGCACCGTGGCCAATGCAGCTGCTGCTTCCACAGCCTGCTCCGCTCTAGGATTATTCACCGCATGCACATCAGCCAGGAACTCCGCGGCGGCATCCATGAGGTGCTCATCAGCACCGCCGAGACTGGCGAGTGCGTGGCTGTGCAGAGCAGGAGCAGAGGAAGCAACAGCTGGAGGGGAGAGAAGCAGACGTCCGCCTGAAGGTGGACCGCCACTGGGCGCAGTTGCGTCTAGACGGAGCCAGGACTGGGCGGCGCGCAGTGCATCAGCCAGAGCGGCGGGGCTGCTCCCTGCCTCCTGTTCTGCGAGCTGTAGAACAGACTGGCATGCCGGCGCGATAGCACCCAGCAGCGCACTTCTCTTCCCCATGGGCGCTTCGTCGGCTTCGTCCGCGAGCGCTTTGAGCAAGAGGAGCGCCAGCGGCGCACTGCCTCGCGCGTGGCCAAGGTCGAGAGCTTGTTGCACAAAGACGACGGCCTCAGCTGGCGGCGAGCGCGCCCCAGCAGCTGCAAGAACGAGACACAGCCTGCGAGCAGCCAGAGGAGGTGAACCCACAGCTGTCGCCCCCGCCGCGGCTGCGAACAGCGCCTGGGACACAGAGGTGGACACCGCAGCACGTTGCTGCGGCGAAAGCTGCGACCACTCCCGCCGGACTTTGGTGAGCAGCATATTGGCGGCGAAGTAAGCTACTTCTGGCCTGTCGCCCAGCAGCTGCAGCGACGCCTCCCACGCTGCTGGCTGAGATGTGAAGCTGTTCAGCCATGTGTCAGCAGCCCGCCGCTGTTGCGGGTCATTTCCAGACAGCAGCGTCGTTATCGCGGCAGCCACCTGCTGCGCCTCCGCCATCTCGGCCAACGCCCCCTGCGGGCGGGGCCTAGGCTCGAGACCTGCCCGCGT
>Ga0164297_10004339_pt1 | contig 12752 bp, 13 predicted proteins | sample GEODES058metaG_FD_113539 | JGI IMG/M metagenome (GOLD analysis project Ga0164297, IMG submission 113539) | Dystrophic lake water microbial communities from Trout Bog Lake, Wisconsin, USA - GEODES058 metaG | ecosystem: Environmental > Aquatic > Freshwater > Lake | place: USA: Trout Bog Lake... | reverse complement strand
GGAGACTCAATAATGGAAAAATTCGTCAAAATAGACTCCATCGCGATACCCATGGCCACGCCCAATGTGGACACAGATCAAATCATTCCCGCTCGTTTTCTTTGGCATCCAAAGTCAGACGGGTATGGCAAGTGGCTCTTCAATGATTTACGCCTCAATGAGGACGATAGCATTAAGCCAGAATTTATTTTGAACCAGCCTCGCTACAAAGCCGCTCAAGTGATTGTGGCTGATCGAAATTTTGGCTGTGGATCTTCACGCGAGCATGCCGTCTGGGCACTCATGGACTATGGTTTCAAGGTCATCATTGCCTCAAGCTTTGGAGATATTTTCTATAACAACAGCTTCAAGCAAGGTTTGTTGCCCATCGCACTTCCGGAGCCAGCCCTTGTTGATTTGCGTGAAAGAATCGAAGCGAATAAGTCAGGTGGCCGTGTTACCGTTGACCTGGCGTCCCAGACAATAGAAGGACCTGAAGGATTTAAAATCAACTTTGATATTGACCCTTTCCGAAAGAAAAAACTTCTCGAAGGGCTAGACGATATCGCGGTCACGCTAAGCTTTGAAGGACAAATCAAAGCCTTTGAAGATCAGTACGCCAAAGCAATGCCTTGGTTAGAAATTACTCACCCTTAAATTGTTTTATCTAGAAGCATCAATATGAAACTGTTCACTGCTGACAAATTCGGCGCAATCGAAGTAAAAAATCGCGTCATTATGGCCCCTCTAACTCGCATGCGAGCAACCACTGGTGATGTACCTAGTGACCTGGCAATTGAGTATTACTCGCAGCGAGCAAGCGCCGGACTCATCATCAGCGAGGCAACACAAATCTCTCCGCTAGCAAAAGGATATCCTGCAACGCCTGGTATTTACAGTGATACCCAAGTAGCAGGCTGGAAAAAAATCACCTCTGCCGTCCACGCCCAAGGCGGCAAAATGATCGCTCAATTGTGGCATGTAGGTCGTATTTCTGATTCCTCTCTGCACCCAGAGCAAGGTCTACCGGTTGCTCCATCTGCAATTGCTCCGTCGGGAAAGGTATTCAAAGCCGACTGGAGCATGGCGGCCTTCGAAACACCCCGTGCTCTCGGGACTCACGAAATCCCAGGATTGGTTCAGGACTACGTTCATGCCGCCAAACAGGCTAAAGCGGCTGGCTTCGACGGGGTAGAGGTTCATGGCGCTAACGGCTATTTACTGGATCAGTTTTTACAAGATGGCTCAAACAAACGCACAGATCAATATGGCGGTTCGATTGCCAATCGCGCTCGTCTGTTGCTAGAAGTGCTGACTGCAGTCATTGGCGTCTGGGGTAGCGACCGTGTTGGGGTTCGACTATCGCCCTATGGCACCTTTAATGACATGTCTGACTCCGATACACAAGGGTTATTCACCTACGTAGTCAGCGAAATAAGCAAACTGAACTTAGCTTTTTTACATCTCATCGAGCCACGCTCCACGATGGCAGGTGGCACCGATAAGGTGATCGACAATATGCCAAGCGCGGCCGGTTTATTTGGAAAACTTTTCAATGGCAAAGTAATCAGTGCGGGAGGCTACAACCGCGACAACGCAATTGAAGCAGTTGAAACCGGTACCGCAGATGCGGTGGCTTTCGGTCGCTTTTTTATCTCTAATCCAGACTTACCTAAACGTCTGGAAATCAACGCAGCGCTGACACCTTATGACCGTGCAACTTTCTATGGCGGCAACGCTAAAGGTTACACGGATTACCCTTCCCTTTAACCGATTAACTCATTACAAATAATTCTCAAGGAGCATCTCATGACAAAAAAGGCATATTGGGCAAGCGTGTACCGTGCAGTTTACAAACCAGAAAATCTCGCTGAGTACGCAAAATTAGCCGGTCCCGCGATCTCTGCAGCAGGCGGCAAGTTTCTCGCCCGCGGTCTGCCGTCGGTAATCAAAGAGGCTGGTTTAATGGAGCGTTTCGTATTGATTGAATTTCCGAGCGTTGAAGCAGCTAATGCCGCTTACACAAGTGAAGGCTACAAAGCTGCGCTTGCCGCGCTTGGCACGGATGCAGTCGAGCGGGATATTCGGATTATTGAAGCCGCGGAGTAATACGTTTTCACCGTTGGTGAAAACTCTTTCTATCGCTGGATTCCTTGATGCTCGCATCAAGGAATCTGACACTGACTTTTCTTTATTCCTAGTATTGTGAGTATTCCGAGTCCACCGTAGCCCTCTCTGCTCGCGCGATTAGCAGGTCTCTCACACACTCCATCGACAAATCGGGAATCCAACAGGAGTAGCGTCAAACGTTGTCCTTTTTGCTATACCGCTTTCTGACTAAATAGACCGGTCTATTTTTTGTTTCCATGTAAATACGGCCAATGTATTCACCGAGCACGCCCACGCTAATAAGTTGCAGGCTCCCAAAAAACAAAATCGCGACCAGCAAGGATGCATAGCCGGGCACATCAACTCCGAATATCAGCGTTCTGGCGACGATAACTGCTGCATACACAAACGTCGATAACGCACCTATCGCCCCAATATAGGACCAGAACTTTAACGGCGCGGTACTAAAGCTTGTAAATCCCTCAACTGCAAAATTCCAAAGCTTCCAGCCCGAGAATTTAGACTCCCCTGCTGCTCTGACTTTACGCGCGTATTCGATGGTCACCGTTTTAAAACCAACCCAGGCAAACAAGCCCTTCATAAAACGATGATGCTCAGGTAACTGTTTTAATGCATCGACCACTACCCTGTCCATTAAACGAAAATCACCTACATTTTTAGGGATTTTGATAGTTGAGAGACGATTATGGAAATGATAAAAAAAACTTGCCGTCGTTCGCTTCATAAAAGAGTCCGCATCACGACTGGTGCGACAAGCCAACACAACCTCTGCACCTGATAACCAAATATTGATCATCTCTGGGATGAGTTCCGGGGGATCTTGCAGATCGGCATCGAAAGGTATAACGGCATCACCGCTCGACTCCTCTATCCCCGCCGTCAAGGCAGCTTCTTTGCCAAAGTTTCGGGATAACTCAACAACATGAAAGCGATGGTCCTTTTCAGCGATGGCAATTAACTGCGCAAGCGTATCGTCACGACTGCCGTCATCAACACAGACCACTTCAAAATCAATGTTTATTGCCTGCTCAAACACCGGGCACAAGGCTGCGTATAGCTTATGCACACCTTGACCCTCGTTATAGAGCGGCACGACAATTGACACCTTTCGTCGATTGGTCACAGTTTGGTCTCATCCACGGTTATTTGCTCTGATTTTACTCTCAACCGATGGTGATTTCTGATCAAATCATTACCAAATGTAAAAGGCGTTTTGATGACCTTTGTGTACACTTGAGCATCACTTATCTTTAGCCATTGCCAGCATGACGGATCAAAAAAAAGCCAAAAAATTAAACGCAAGCCTACCGAGCAGTAAATGGCTAGGGTATTTTGACTTAAGCGACACACAAGATCTGGCAAAACTAACAGGCTGCTTCGTGGTCTTCCACGTACTGCTATGGCTGCTACTAACTACATTTACCCATCGAGCCCCTCACTGGGACAACATGGAAGAGATCGTCTGGGCACAATCTTTTCAATGGGGCTATTACAAGCATCCACCGTTCTCAACTTGGGTTTATACCTTCTGGACTTCGATTTTTGGTCAGCACTTTTGGGTGACGTACTTCTCATCACTATTTAACGTCGGCTTGATGCTTTTGATCGTCTGGCGCATAGCACTAATGGTTATGAGTCCGGCGCGAGCGGTCATGGCCGTCGTGCTTTCGGCAATTGTTTTTTATCACAGTATCCACGGCATTATTTCGGATCAAAACACATTACAACTGATGCCAATTGCGCTCACTGCGTGGCTTCTACTACTGGCAGTAAGAGTTGGGGGTTGGTGGCGCTGGGCATTGATGGGTGTTGCCGCAGCAATATGCTTACTTACAAAATACAGTGCAGTTGTGTGGTTTGCGATCATGGGTATTTGGCTGATCCAGGATAAGCGGATGCGTAACTGGAAATCTTGGGGGCTCGTAATACTGGCGATGTTTTGCTGCGCAGTATCAATATGGCCACACATTGAATGGTTGATAAGAGAGAACTTCCCCACCTTTCGTTATGCTGAGTATCAAGCCGGCGGTAGGGGTGTATCGAACCATTGGCATAAACTCGGCAGCTTCTTAAGCGCACAAGCCGGCCGAATTGTGCCGTTGTTATTAGCTATTGGCATCATCCGATACCATCTACGTAAAACAGCTAGTATTCAAGGTATCGAACATCTTAACGAGCCTACGTTACCCGAATGGCGCTTCTTGACGCTAATGGCACTGGGTCCATTGCTGTTGACCATAGCGTTAGGTATCGGCGGCGTGAATTTAAACGCAAATTGGGCAGTGACTTTTTTCATTCTGACAGGTGCCTGGGCCGTACGATTTTTACCCAAAATAGATACAATCAAGTTGCTAAAAACTGTTCTTGCTGTGGGCATCGCAATTGATATTGCCATGGCAGCAGGTGAAGCCCTCACAGGAGGGTTAATTGTTGACTTACTGAAGCGACAAGCTCGTGCCAACTTTCCGGCGGAACAATATGCAATCGAGTTAGACAAGGCTTGGGCGCAAAATATGGGCAGCGATGCGCCTCTGAGACTTGTGGTCGCAGACGAATGGTTCGGCGGGACTTACTTGGTCAAATCCAAACACAAACCGCTGATCTTTCTCGATGGATACTACACCGAGACCCCCTGGATTAAACCCGAGATGCTTAGGGACTGCGGCGCGCTGATGATCATTGATCGCAGAGAAGATGCTCCGCCTCCCCGTCCCAACGTGGAGGCGTTACTGGCCAAGACAACTAAACGTGGTCAGTTCGAAATCCCTTGGACAAGAACAGGCAAAGGCGAGCAACTGCAAATTGAATGGGCTATTGTTGAACCCGAAACTAAAGGGCACTGCAGTAAATAAAGTCAGTGATTACTCAGCTCGGAATATCAACCGTCGGTGCCAGATAAGCCCACGGCCGACGCTTAATGTCTTGTTCCCTATAGCTATCGATCTCCTCTCGATATGACAAGGTCTGATCGATCTCATCGATACCTAATAGCAACATTTGACGCAGAGTTTCTGGCACATCAAAATCAAAACTAAGGCCATCTGGCAAGGAGACTTTTTTTGTTTGCAAGTCGACCGTAACGCCAATTAAACCTTTGCTATCCTCGACGGCTTGAACAATCTGCTTAACTTGATCGATCGGAAGTGCAACCGGCACTATTCCATTACGGAAACAGTTATTAAAAAAGATCCCGCCGAATGAAGGTGCGATCACTGCGCGCAAGCCGAACTCACGCATCGCCTTGGGTGCACGTTCTCGCGAGGAGCCGCAACCAAAATTACGATCCGCCAAAAGCACCCGAGCATCGCTGTAAGGTGCTTGATTCAGAATAAAATCGGGATTAGGACTACCATCAGGTAAAAATCGCCAGTTAGCAAACAGATGCGCGCCGTAGCCCTTCGCATCGGTTCCACCCAAATATAAAGCAGGAATAATTTGGTCAGTATCAATATTGATCTGCATCATTGGCGCTGCGATACCGCTTACAGAAATAAATTGTTCCATGTTTAACTCCTCTGCGCACGCGTGATGCAGCCAGCAATTGCTGAGGCCGCGACCGTCTCAGGACTAGCTAAATGGGTACGCGTCTGAGGCCCCTGCCTACCTTTAAAATTTCTATTCGTTGTACTTATGGTTCGCAGATTAGCGAAACGATTATCGCCAATATGTCCGCACATTCCGCAGGCGGATTCGTGCCATTCAAAGCCTGCTTCTATAAAAATCCTATCAATACCCTCGGCCTCAGCGGCACGCTTGACTGGGGTAGAGCCAGGAACGCAAACGGCTTGTATCCCTGGTTTAATTTTCTTGCCCTTCAATATCGCTGCGGCTGCCCGCAAGTCGGACAAACGAGCATTAGTACATGATCCTATGTAAGCGACATCGATAGGGACACCCAAAAGAGACATACCTGGCTTCAGTTGCATATAGTCCAACGCTCGCTGCGCCTCTAACCTAGCTTCGCTGTCTTTTTGTGTTGAAGGATCAGGAATCAAACCGTCGATACTGGTCACTTGCTCTGGACTCGTACCCCAAGTCACTTGTGGTTCAAGGGCCGAGCAATCAATATCAATTTCAAGATCAAATTTTGCACCGTCGTCAGTTGGCAATGAACGCCAATACTTGGCAGCCTGATCCCAGGCCTGCCCTTTAGGTGAAAACTCTCTTCCGTTCAAATAAGCCAGAGTAATGTCGTCGGGTGCCACAAAACCATATTTAGATTGAAATTCAATCGACATATTACACAGTGTCGCCCGTCCTTCAACCGATAAACTCCTGACGGCTGATCCTGCGAACTCAGTCGCATAGCCAATACCGCCGTTTGCTCCGATCTTGCCAATCAACGCAAGAATCATGTCCTTGGCATAAACGCCTGGTTTCAATTGACCATTGAAATTAACACGCATGGTCTTCGGGCGCATTTGCACCAACGCTTGAGTTGCCAAAACGTGCTCCGCCTCCGTCGCACCAATGCCCCACGCTACTGCTCCGACCGCACCAACCGTCGAGGTATGACTGTCGCAGCAAACCAGCGTCGAACCCGGAAAGGCAATGCCTAGCTCAGTTGACACAACATGGGCGATACCCTGTCTTGGATCGTTGTAATCAATAAAGTTAAAGCCCCATTTTTTTGAGGCTACGCGTGTGCCTTCGATCATTGATGGTCCGCTCACGGACACGGAGTCAATCGGACCTCTTCCAGGACGCGTGGAGATTAAATGTTCGATAACGGTAAACACTTGACCGCGACTCATTGGCATACGATTGGCTTCAGCCAACGCGCGTACCGCTTGGCTGCCACTTAACTCATGAAGCACTAGTCTATCGATCTGCAGCAACACGCTATCAGTGCCCATTGTCTTGATGACATGATCACTCCAGACTTTGTCAAAAAATGTTTGTGGCTGTTGCATAGCAATCCTTTATTGAGGACGAGCACCATATTTATTTGCGAGGTCGCGATAAAAATCGCCGTCCAAAAGCTTTTGTCTTTCAGCAAACATCAATACGAGTTCTTCAGCCCCGACTATCGAACCCGTATCGTGAAGATGCTGCAAAATCTTCTGCATACCCAACATGGCGGCCTGTAACGCAGCGTTTGCGTAGGCAACAAGCGAATAACCCATACGGCCCAGTTCTTCGCGAGATGGAATGGGCGTCTTGCCACCTATCACCATGTTACAGATGTGAATTCCCGGTACTTCGCGTGGAATGGCGGCCAACTCTTCAACGGAACGAGGCGCTTCAACAAAGAGCATGTCTGCGCCGGCCTCCTGATAAGCACGCGCACGATCAAATGCAGCCTCTAGCCCTTCAACACTTCTTGCATCTGTTCTCGCCAAAATCAACATATCTGGATCAAGCCTGGCATCGACCGCAGCCTTGATTTTCTGAACCATCTCATCTTTGGCTATGATTTCTTGATTATCGAAATGTCCACAACGCTTAGGATAAGTTTGGTCTTCAATAAAAATTGCATTGGCCCCTGCCCGCTCCACCGAACGTACCGTATGGCGAACATTAATCGCATTACCAAAACCAGTGTCTGCGTCTACCAAGATGGGAATATTCACCGAATTACGAATCGCAGCGACATGATTTACGAGCTCAGACAGCGAGATCAGACCGATATCTGGCGTACCTAAAAAATTATTTGTCACTGCTGCGCCGCTCACCAACAGGCATTGATGCCCAGTCGACTCAATAATTCTGGCAGCCAACGCATTGCCAGCGCCAGGCATGATGATCCCCGCGTTAGGGGTCAACATTGCTCTTAGGCGTGCGTTCATTGATTGACTCATGATGTTGTCTCTTGAAGTGTTCTAACTAAGCAACTGATTTAAATAGGATTTTGTAACCTTTTTGTATGCGAGTTGAACTCTCGTGTCAACACATACCTGATATGATTCCCGTAACTTCACATAACAATCAACACTCGCTTCACTAATGCGATGCCTGCCCCCCAATCACCTCAGAAAGTGCCGTTAATTCAGCTAGCCTTGCCTTTTTGCAAAATCGGCTTGACCAGCTTCGGAGGCGGACTTTCGGCCTGGGTTTACCGGGAATTCGTCACCATGCGCAGTTGGATCACAGAAGACGAGTTTCTTGGCGCGCTCACTATCAGCCAGATACTTCCAGGGCCTAATATAGTCAATCTCGCGATGAATATTGGTTACGTGCTGCGCGGCACGATCGGAAGCCTATTTTCTGTGTTGGCTTTGATGATCCCGCCAATTGTCGTGATTATTCTCATGAGTGTTGGGTTTGCACAAGTGGATCAATATCCTTGGATCCATGAGTTCATGGAAGGTGTGGCTGCTGCCGCAATGGGCATGACTGCATCTGTCGCTATACGCAACATCCGTAATTCAACAAAATTTGGCTACTGGCCAATCGGAATAAGTGCACTGGTTGTTAGCGGCATTTTTATTATGAAATGGCCGATCGTTCCCGTCGTGTTAATGGTGTCGATCATTGGCTTGCTGATCGCTAAAAATCAACACAAGAGAGCATCGATCATCAACGAGGACGGGCAAGTCAAGTGACCGATGAAAGCCTTTACCTTACTTTGATCAAAGTTTTTGCGCCGCTTTCGCTGATATCAATCGGCGGTGGGCAGAGTATTGTTGGCGATATTCACTACCAGACGGTGTCGCTGCATCACTGGCTAACTCAATCTCAATTTATTGATCTCTTTGCGATTTCTCGAGCAGCCCCAGGTCCGGGCGCACTACTCACGACCATTATCGGCTGGCAACTTGCTAGCTGGAAGGGAGCGATGATCGCCTCACTGGCTTTATTTTTACCTTCCTCCGTGCTTGCTTATTTCATTATCCGCGTGGGTCACACAAAGCGCGACAGACCCTGGTATCGCTGGGTTCAGAATGGCCTTGCCCCGGTCGCTACCGGTCTTATTCTGGGCAGCAGTCTTGTTGTACTGCGAGGAACAACTGGAGGCTTGTCACCCTGGTTTATTGCCGCTATCGCAGCGGCGATATTTATCCGTTTTGCCAAGACACATCCTATTCCTGTGTTACTTGCTGGAGGATGTGCACAAGTAATGATTGGATTTTTTTTCGGACCGAACTAAGCGCTACCGCACGCTAATCCATTTTGATGTTCCGCTCTTTTACGATTTTGCCCCACTTCTCTGATTCGGCAGCCATGAAATCCGCTAGACCTTGACGAGTAGTCGGATCGGGCGTGAGCCCGTGATTATTTAGCTCTGTCTTGACCTGTGGGTCGTTTAAAACTTTCATGAACTCAGCATTCCAACGATCAAGAATTACTGCAGGTGTTTTTGCTGGCGCAACAAAGGCGTACCAATTGGTTGCGTTGAAACCGGGATAACCTAATTCAGCAATCGTGGGAACATCAGACAAGCCAGCAGCACGAGTCAATCCAGTCGAGGCCAGCGCAACCAATTTGCCCGACTTAATGTGCGAATCAGCTGAAGACGGGGTCGAGTAGTAACCAGTAATCCTGTTACCCAAAAGATCAACCATGGCTGCGCTTCCCCCTTTATAGGGAACGTTTACCACGTCGATATTGGCTTGCTGATTGAGCAACTCACCGGCGAGGTGCGAGGCCGAACCTTGACCTGTTGATGCAAAGGTTAGTTTTCCTGGCTCTTTTTTAGCGAGCTCTACATACTCTTTAAAAGTTTTGATGTTCGATTCGACTGGCACGACCAAGACATTCGGAAAGTTCACGCCCATGGTAATCGGCGCTAAATCCTTTAACGGATCAAAGGCCATTTTCATTAAGTGCGGCGCAACTGTCATCGGACCGATAGTCCCTAACAAAATAATGGTGCCATCTGGTTTCGAGTTTGCGACATACTGTGTTGCCACCACGCCGCCAGCACCAGGTCGATTCTCGACAATCACAGGTTGACCAAGGTTCTCTGCGAGCTTCTTGGCAATGATACGAGTGGATGTGTCAGTACCGCCCCCGCTGACGAAACCTACAACGATAGTAATGGGCTTACCACTCGGAAATTCTTGTGCCCGAGCACCGCGAATCATTGCAAAAGCAATAATACATATCAGCGAAATTTTAAATAGTGCGACCAAGCCTGGCCATAAGACATCAGAGCGACTTAAATCATTAAACATAGTGGTCTCATATTGTTTTCAGTCTGGGTTCATACCAGACTTTTTAATTAAATCTGCCCATTGAGTCAGTTCTGCCTTTATCGCGGCAGTCATCTCTTGCGGAGTCATTTTGATCGGCTCGTAACCATCTTGTCGAATTAACGACTGCTCCTCTGGATCGTCAATGGCGACATTCAAGGCTTTGACAAGCTTTTGTCTCACATCTTCCGGTAAGCCAGCTGGTGCCACAACACCGAACCAGACTGGCGAGTCAAATCCCGGAAAACCACTCTCTGCGATGGTCGGCACGTTGGGAAACAAACTACTGCGCGCAAGTGACGTCACAGCTAAGGCTTTAACCTGGCCTGCTTCAATATTGGGTGCAATAGATCCGATCGAAGAAAATAAAACATTGATATGACCACCCAAAAGGTCAGTCAGCGCACCTGCTCCTCCCTTGTAAGGAACATGTGCGATTTTCATATCCGTCGCGAGTTTCAACTGCTCAGCTGCCAAATGTCCCGAACCACCTACGCCAGAGGTGCCGTAGCTCCACTTGGCGGGGGATTCCTTTGCAAGAGCAATAAAGGTTTGTACGTCCTTTGCGGGAGAATCCGGTAAGACTGCAATAATTGAGCCGCCTCTTCCTACCATACCGATTGGTGTGAAGTCCTTAACTGGATCGAAACTCGCTTTGCGCAGAGAAGGCCCAAAAGTCATGGGCCCCTGCGATGTGAGATGTATGGTGTAACCATCAGGAGCTGATCTGGCAACGACTTCAAGCGCAATACCACCCGCAGCACCGGGGCGATAATCCATCACGATAGTTTGCCCTAACGCCTTGGACATTCGATCTGCCACGGGTCGAGCAAGTTTATCTGCAGCGCCGCCCGCGGTAAAACCAACCACCATTCTTATGGGCTTTTCACTCGGATACTGTGCTGCCAACGTGAGCTTTGACAAAACGGACAGCAAACACGTTAAAACCAAAATACTGACTTTTTTATTTAACAAAATATCACCGATGAATATTTGCATTGGCTGTTTTGTACCAGAGATCAGCCCTCCAGTGTCTGACCATGATAACTGTCAAGAACACTCCCAGCAACGAATACATCATGGCAGTGCTTGCAAAGCCTAGGTAATCGATACTTGGTCCCGATAACAATAACCCAACGGGCAATCCCCAAATCGCGAGCATGCGAATACCCATCATCCTCCCCCAGTATTTTGGCTCTGTTTCCCTCAACATGAGCGATGCAACGGGAATTAAGCATAGGCTCTGAACAAAACCTGAGGCAATCAGTATGAAATAGCCGATCATTAACGAACTGGTGTTTGCGTACCAAAAAATCATTGCAAACCAGATTAGGGATGCAAAAATAACCGCTCTAGCTGTACCGAGCGCAAATCGATTCATTGCTAGAGTGATCGAACCCAACAAGCCTCCTAGAGAGTAGCAGGCATTTAATAATCCATAACCCGTCTGATCAAGTTGGAATACATTTTTGGCAACATAGGGCAGTAAGCCAAGAAAAAATGGATACGCGAGCAAGTTAACTAAAAAGGCAAAAAAAATACAACCCAAAATTACAGGTTTGCGCCAGGCGTAAACAAACGAATCGCTGAGTTCTTGCCAAATAGAACTACCTTCATGAACAATTGAGATTCCGCCTTTGCCCTTGCCTTCAATACCAAAAGTAAGTGACCAACTAGATGCGTACATGATTAGAACCAGAACATAGGCCCAGCCCATACCAAATGCCGCAAAAACACCCACTCCAGATAAAGCACCCGCAATCTTTGCCGAGTCGTAGGTCAACCTCGATATACCAAGCGCTCCGGTGAGCTGGCTTGCAGGTAAAGTTTGTGCGATTAGCGCATTGCGTAAAAGCATGTCCGAGGGTCGGATTAATCCGCAAACACCAGCTAGTAATAATGCGCTACTTGGGGTAAGCAAGTTCGTGAACGCTAACACGCAAAATATGCAAGCCAATAAGACATAAACAAAACGGCTGATCAGAAAAATCTTGCGGTAGCCCAATCGGTCACCGGCCACTCCAAAAAGTGGAGAAACCAACGAACCGCAGTATTGCAATGCACCATAAAGTGCGAGAAGCATGACAGACCCTGTCTCAACCAAAATATACCAACCAAGAATAAGTGCCTCCATTTCGAAGGCCCAAGAGGTGGCTAAATCGGCTGACCATTGGAAACGAAAGCTGCGTACACGAAACGGTGCAAAAGTCGAATCTCGATGCTCTGCGGAAAGCACGTTAGTCACAATTACCGGCTCGGCATATCTTTGTCGGTGTACACCAGACTAACTGTTGCATCGCCTGGGACAGGAGGAACCGTCTTATTCCACGCCTCCCACTCGCTGCGCATAGATACCAGTCGATCTGGGTCTGTCTTGGCTCGATTCGCTCGCTCTCGCTCGTCTTCGGTGATATTAAATAAATAGTCGATATCATCAACTCGTAAATATTTCCAATCCCCTTTTCTCATTGCGCGTTGGCCACGATAATTCATGCGCCAAAACAAAGG
>Ga0164297_10004338_pt1 | contig 12754 bp, 14 predicted proteins | sample GEODES058metaG_FD_113539 | JGI IMG/M metagenome (GOLD analysis project Ga0164297, IMG submission 113539) | Dystrophic lake water microbial communities from Trout Bog Lake, Wisconsin, USA - GEODES058 metaG | ecosystem: Environmental > Aquatic > Freshwater > Lake | place: USA: Trout Bog Lake... | reverse complement strand
TATTAATATGGACAAAAACGCACTAAAACAAAGTTTACAGAATGCAAGAATAGCAAAATTACAAGCATCGAACAAACCAGCAATGCCTTCAGTTGGTGCTATGGCAAGATCAGTTGCTGAAAGTATGGCTCGTAATGTCCAAAGTGTAGCTTCTGGAAATCCGTTACGTTTAAACGAAGATCAAGCAAATGCTCGTCTTGAGATTTGTAAAACTTGTGAATTTTTTAATGCAACTCAAAGCAGATGTACAAAATGTGGTTGTTTTATGGCAGTAAAAACTTATCTTAAAGCTGAGAGGTGTCCTGTTGGCAAATGGTAAAATAACTGGTAATAATTTTACTGGTAATCCCATCTGCATAGTTTTTTAATGCATTGTATGATTTAAAATTTGGAACTTTAAATATTAAATCAGCATTCTTTTTTATTTTTTTATTGTTTTCTTCTTCAAATTTATTGGCTGGTTTGATTCCATTTCTTTCTAAAAAGATTAAAAGACCTTGATTTTCTTTTTTTAACCAATAAATTTCATCTTTTTCAAATTCAATATATCTAATGTCTGGAATAATTGGTATAAAACCAAAGCCAAATTGTTTATTTTCTTTTAATTTTTCAATAAAATAACGTCCTTGTGTCTTGTTTCTCATATAACGCCCATATTCAACCATAATTGGGCGTAGAAGAGTCTTTTCTTCTGGAATCGCAGATTCTATGTCTACTCCAGTTTTCTCTAAAATAAAAGGTTTTAGGTCTTTTCTAATAGTATCGCCAGCTATAGAACATCTTTTTGCAATTAATTTATAATTTATTTCAAATTTTTCAATTAAAAAGTTACATAAGGTGTCTTTACCTACACAAGCGTTTCCTGCTATACCGATTGGTTGGAAAAAAGGTGTTTCAGACATAAGTTATTATATTAACATATAGCTATGGCAACATCAACTCCAAATTTTCAACTAGATATACCTCAGTTAGAAAAGGCTACAGGACTTTCTCCTAATTTATTGCAAATAATAAAAGCAGATAGTTGGCCCGATAGATCAGTTTATGCCGCTAGACTATCTATTTTAGCTTATGGATTTAATGCAAAAAATCAATCTTTTACAATAACCGAAGATTTGGGATTAAATCTTGAAAAAAACACAGTATCTTCAACCCAAAAAACTACAACAACGGTAGATAAAGATTTTTATAATGCTTTTATAACATATCTCGATCAAAATGGATTAAAAGGTGCGGTTTCAAAAACACCAGCAGCTTTAAACAGTACACAAGACGGAAACAATCAGTTGAATAGTATAGGTGCTTTAGGATCACAGTTAAGATATATTTCAAATAATTCAGTAAATGTAATGACTGGGCCTTCAGTAAACAATCCCTCTCTTGTCGGTGACCTTTTAAATTCTATTCACCCCGGAATGGTAGATGAGTTGGAAAACTTTTGTAACGTAATAAGAACACATTCTTTCTTGTCTTTACCTTCGGATTCTATGGGAAGTATAAACCAAGCAATGTGGTTTATTACAGGAGCAATTAATGCTTTTTATAATGCTATTATTAGCATCTACCAAGGTTTACAACAGCTTATTCAACAATTTTATGCTGCTATTAATTCAATTATAAGAATGATTCAAACAGAAATTATAAGCATAATAGAACAGATAATTCCTTTGGACTTAATTTGTATGATACTGGATGCTGTACAAACTATTTTGAATGATATTGGTTTCTTTGCACAGTTATTCGGAGGTTCTGATCAATTGTTTGAAACTTTAAATTCTATCCAAACTGTTGTTAACTATGCTTCATTTGGAGTTAACTTTGCTTATAACCCAATCGGTGGATTAGAAACTCTTTTTCCACAACAAGCACAACAAGTTTTTAATTTTGTTAATAATATTCAAAATATGCCGCAAGTTTATCTATCCAAATTAATGACTCATATAGGATTTGGTACTGTTTCTAATAATAGAGGTCTTCAAATTGCAAATGCTATTATACAGCACTATGGTCTCGGAGCACAGCTTGGTCCGTTAGAAGCAGTAATTGCATCTGCTGGAATTGCAGGAAATAACAGTAAGTGGTATAGAACAGGAAATACTGGAACTAATCTTCCAACTCAAGTCAATCCTTTTTATTATCCAAGCTGTACTGGTAGTGGTGGAGTAGTTAATATTGCTGGTATTAACCTTTCGAGCTATACCGCTTCACAACCAAAAGATTATTTATAATATGCAGCCTGTATTTGGAAATTATTTAGGTATTGTTTTATTTAACAACGACCCAGAACAAAGAGAAAGAGTTCAAGTTTTTATTCCACATTTAAGTTGTACAATATATAAAGATTGGAATGAAGCATTAACTGATCAAGTTGTTAAAAATCCAAGTAGTCTTCCTTCTACTGTTTTGGAAAAATTACAGAAAATTTTACCTTGGGCAGAGGTGTGTAAGCCTAGTTTTGGTGGAGGAACAGCTGGTATTCAAAATCCACATACAGGAGGAACTGGCGTGGCTGGTAATTTGGGAAATGCAATAATGCCACAATCTCCTCCTGCTGTTGATTCATTAGAAACAACGCCCGGAACTATTCCACCAGATTCTTATTATGATAATCTGCCCGGTGTTACTTCTAATGCCAATAATCCTCCTACATTACCTTATGGACAAGCATCTACTGATGCTGCTACCCCTTATAATGAATCTGTAGATCCAACGCAAGTTACTCAAGCTCCTGCACAAGCATTAGGAACTACTCCTACAGGAGATCTTTATAAATCTCCGCCACTAACAGCAGTTATGAGTGGTAATACTTTGGATTATAATTTAGCAAATACTATCGGAGATCCCGCCCCCCAACCTACAGATCCAACCGCTCCTGCTACTGTTTTAGTAAATCCTTCTTTAGATATTGCTGGTATAGCTTCGCAAGTAGCTAATATTTTAGGATCTACAGGAGGTCCTTCTGGTGCATTTTCTACTCCAAATCCGGGTGCAAAAGTTTGGGTATTTTTCTATGGAGGAGATATTCAGAAGCCCGTTTATTTTGGTGTCGCAAATGACCCTTCTGGATCTGCTAGTGTTTCTAATGGATAATTGTAAATAAAATATATGAGTAATCCGAAGAAAGCTAACGTATATAACAAAAGGGAAGGATTCTTTAATAGTTTGGTTGGTAGTATTGAATTAAATACTGACATTACAAAAGATCCTTCGGGTTCATCTGTTCCCTCGAATAATTCTTTTATTAATATTAAAGATTACTGGCAATCTTTAATACAGCTTATTTCTGGAAATATAATAATAAGTGCTGCTTCTAATTTATCTTTATATGCTGCAAAACATTTAAACATAAGCGTTAAAGGTACAAAACAAGAAATTGTTGCTGGAAACAAAATAGAATATATTCATGGAGATGTAAGAACTCAACACGGAAAACAAGGAGATCAAGAAAAACAAGCTGCAAAAGATTTAGATGATGCTAATACAGCAGTACAGCAACAAAGAATACAAGCAATTCAAAGCACTCAAGGCGAAAAAGTACCTTGCCCAATTTGTAGTACAATTCATTTAGTAGATCATAATCCCGGAGCATTGGTAGATAAAATTTTTGATTGGTTATATAAAAATATACCTTTTTTCTGTTTTCCTTTAGATATAGTTCAAAAAGCTCTAAAAGCTATTATAGCCCCTCTTGGATTAAGCCCTACCGAAAATATTGCACTTACAAACGGAAAGGGATGTGGAAGTGCGGGATGTGTTAATGGACAAATAGAATCTCCGCTTGCAGGACTTAAAGCAGCGGATGCTGCCACAGATTCTGCTATGCAAGAACAAGCAGATAAAGTAAATTCAGCTTCAATCAAACTAGGGTCTGGTGGAGGTAAATTATTCGGTCCATTTAAAACTGATGTATTATTTAAAACAGGATTAAAAAAGAATACAGTTCCTGCATATACACAAAAAGGACAGAATGTAATTGCTTTTGCATTAACCAATGATAAAGCAGGAAATGCAATATCTAGTGCAAATTTAGCACTCGATTCTACGGGAAGTTGTAAAAGAATTATTTATTGTGAGCCAAATAGAACTCCCGGAAGTATATTCTTTGATACCGCTAATAATTTTACAGTTAATGCAGGAACACCCGGAATTAATCTTCAGACAGGAGGAAGAATTAGAATAGATGCAGGAGATATGCTGATGACAGCAAATCAAGGAGAAGCTGTTTTTGGTTCTGGTAATTTAACTACAATTAAAGGTAAAAATATAGTTCTCGCAGCACAAGATTATTCTGGAGAATCTGGGGTTTCTATAGAATCTGCTCAAACTTTGGTTACTGGCGGTTTTAGTGTAAAAGGAAATGCAGCTATTAAGGGGCATTTAACAACTGATGGAAGTTTATCTATTCCACATCTTATATGCCCTAGTATGAGATCAGAATCAACTTCTAATGCTTGTTCTAAATTTGCAACTGAAGGTGCTAATTATTTTCCAACAAATCATGTATTAAAACTTTCAAACTTTTTAAAAGATTTAGTATTTAGATATTTAATGACAGGATACATAATGTCTTTACAAGGTATTACTGCTCTTACGATGGAAGTATATGATTTAGCAATGTCTAGTACTGTATTTGATACTAGTCCGTTAGGAACTACGGCTTTAGGTATTGGTACAGCATTTACAGCTTGGGGACCTGCACCCGTTATTTGTTTTCCGCCGTTTGGATTTATTCTTAGTCTTAAACATAATCATACACGATGCGGAGAAGATCATTCTCATACTCACACTTCTCCTCTTGCTAGTTATTGGAATACTAGAGAAGCATGGGGATCTGAAAGACAAGGGGCTTCTCCAATCCCAACAGTTCCTCCTCCTTATGGAGATTCGCCTTCGCCCGGACCTAAGTCTAAACCCGGTGCTTGTGGTGGTGGAGGATTATATGTAAAAGCAAGAAATGAAAATTATAATCTTAATATAGATAATCCATATTTCTTTAACAACCAATTAAATAGTTATCTTCCTATTCCAATATCAAGATCACCAGACGGAAATACGTTTACGACATATACTTCTGGAGGCGGAAAGACTTTAACTCCTGTATACAGCAGAGTTTATGGAATACCCGCACTTTCAGCAGTTCTGTGTGGCCCTACAGCATTAAATTAAACTGCAAATCCATAACCCCAACCAGAAGTATTCTGTGTTGGTTGGGTGTTATATAAAGGAATAGGAGCAGACATGGCTGCAATCATACCAGAAGACATAAGAGCAGCTGTCTGCGTAGGATCTGCTGTTAAATCAAATTTAGTAATACCAACGTTTAATTGTTGAGAAACTGAATTTATATCTTGATAATAATATTTTAGATAAACTAAATTATTACCATTTTTAAGTTCAATTATAAAAAAAGCTTCTATGCTTAGAAATTCATATATAATACAAGAATATCCTTGCTGTAGATAATTTGATTTTATATAGTTAACAAAAGCTGTTACATCTTTCTGGAGATTGCTTTGTATAAGATCTTGTACAAAAGTTACAACTTCTTGCGGTTCGATTATATCATAACGAGTACCTACAGGACAAGAAGTAGTCACTTGTTTGATGGGTATTCCATCATCAGTACAGATATAATTGTCTATTACTTTACAACCTCCCGCACTTTTAACTTCTTGGTATAACTGTATTCTTGGCATGAAAACACTAACAGCAGACACCATAGCATGTCCCATACTAAATCTTGGATCTCCTATTGCCGACAAAGCGTAGAAATCTGGCATTGTATCATACTGATTAACTGCACCCGGATCAGTAAGAATTGGATTGATATTTAAATTACCAGCATGAGGTAAAACTTCATTCACCCAAGCATTATAATCTGCTGAAGTGTTAATATTATTGGGGTCGGGGAACTTTGATGTATCGATGAAATCGTTATTAGCCATATGTTTAATTATTCCTCACCATCTAAAAAACTATCATGCTGTTGTTTTATAAAAATAGTTTTTAGAAATTCCATTACTGCATCTCTGTCTCTAGCATTATTAAAATTCTGTATAATAACTCTATTTCCTTTCATATCATAACCAAATAAAAGAAAAACATCTAAAAATTCCATGATTGTTGTCTTTAAAATAGACAAGTCTCTTATGGCAATTTTCTGTTCTGAACTATGATTTTTTAACCAAGTATCAAGAGCTTTTTCTAATTCATTATTATTAATGGTAGCGTAAACGCTTTTTTTAATTTTATCCAAAACTTGTTCTTCGTCTGAAACCAACTGTACTTCTACAGATGATAAAGAGGGAACAGAATTTGTTTTCTTTGCTTTTTTTCTAGGCTCCTGCATATGTTGAAGCCTTGTTATTGATGCCAAACTTTACCAAATACTCAATAATAACTTCAATAGAACTTGTTTTGATTTTAAAACGCTCTGGGATGAATTGTCCACCATCATGCATTTCAAAATACTCTTCACCCATTTCGTTGTGATTATTATAACAAGTAATAAGAACGGATGCAACGGTAGGATCAACTACAACAATCCAACTTCTTGGATCGGTATAAGCAAAATCTCCAAATACTTTGTCCGCTACATAACCGCTATCTCTCAAACGCTTAATGAAGTAACTACATGTTGTTATTTTATTCTTTGACATAATGGTATTTATTTTGGTTAATTATTTTACAAGAGCAGATATTATATATTTTAATTCCACATCAGTATCTTCTTTATTTTGGAAGATAAAAACTTTGTATTGAGAGTTTACTTTTACTTCAACATCAGTTCTGCAAGTTGCAAGGTTCTTAAATACTTCAGAAGGAATGGGGATTGCCATAGTAATCGGTTCGCCTTCAAAAGAATCAGAAACATTGATTGTAATATTATCTACGTTCTGAAGAGTTTTATCATCAAGCTCTACAAAAACTTTTCCATCTTTTGTAGAAAAATAAACCTTGGAAGTATCAGAAGCAAATGCATATCCAGCCATGATTTGTTTGATCTTATCTCTGGTTAAAAGAAATTTGGTATCAAAGTTAAGCTGTGCAATCTTATTGATGTTTACAGGGCATTCTCGCACGATTGTATCATCTACCAGATGATACTTGAAATGAGTCTTATCACCCTTCTCATCTATAATTGAACACTTTATATGATTTGTATGATATTCAATAGAAAAGTCCTTACCATTTCCTAGACACTCAAGACCAGAAAGAAGTTTCTTTATGCTAATAATGTTAAGTCTTACGGCTTCTTCCTGTTCTGTAGGAAGTTTTACTTTTGCATATAAAATAACCGTATTATCAGCAGAAGAACAAATGCTGAACAATCCTTCCTTATCGGTCTTTAGAACACAACTTTCAGTCAGTCTGTTTACTGGCTTTAAGATTTTCTCTAAATATTCCTTTGGAATTGCTATGGAATTATTTTCCATTCTTGGAAGAGGTTTGGGTTGTCATTGATGCGAATACTTTACCAAACATTCCAGCCATCTTGGTAAGATTTGTATTGATCTTTTCCAATTGACTCTTAATGATCTGAATATCTTCGTGTGAAATAGAAGCAGGAGCAGCTTGAGGCTGAACTCGCTGTACTGCCACAGGAGCAGGAGTAGCTTGTGGTGCAGGGACTTGATACTGCACACCTTCTGGCATAGGAATAAGCTCTGGCTTATTAGGATTGATTGGCTCTGGAATCATTGATGCCTCCCTCATCGAATCTTCGATAGCCTTACGCATTAAAGGTGTAACTCCTTCTTCATAATTATTACCAAAATTTTGTTGCTGACCTCTACCTGTTAGAGGAGCAACGAACCGATTCATATCAATTTTATTAACTGGTCTAGTCGAATCAACCATGTTCTTTTGTACATGATTAAGATTTGAACTGACTAATCCTGCCAACATTGCTACATCATAAGCTTCTTCTTTATTCATAATTATTTAAGTTCCTTTCCTGCGTTTATAGTTGCGGTTGCGATACTTGTATGAATGGATTCATAATGATTCGCTTCAATCAAGTAATCTTTAACTATATTACCTAAAGTTGAATTTATGTCAACCGCAAGTTTGCGAACAACATCTTCAACATATACAGGGTGCTCATACATTTCTTCCGTAATATAAGATTCATCTAAATCAGAAATTATATTATAAATCTTAGATGATCCTGCATTTTCTATCAATCCTAAAAGGACATTATGAATAACATCTTCAGAACTATGTTCTACTACAATAGTAGCAGAAGAAAGTTGACTATGGGCTCCATAATCACTAATTTCCTTTGATCTAGGACAAAGAGAAGTATAATGCCCGGTAACTGAAGTATAAAATCTTTTGTTGTCGTTTACAAGTTTTCCTATATAAGAAGCCTTACTCTCTACCCAAGATTCGAGATTAGAAACTGGAGAAATTTTCTTTTGTAAGATAGTATATTCTACTACAACTTCTCCATTTCTAGCTCCGAATTGATTTTGAATATGTTCTAATATATTGTCTACAAAAGTAGGTATAGTTCTTTCTTCAGAATCTCTAAGTCCTTCAATAGCAGAACGATGTTGATTGATTAGTGATCCCTTCATATCTTGTGTCATATCACAAGATACGCTAACTTTACCTATGGTGGGAATTCCTTTTCCTTGATTCGCACTAGGAATCAGAAGAGGAATTACAACATTCTTATATCCAATTCTTGGAACAAGATCCTTGGGGAAGGTATCCAGAATATTTCTGGAGTCTGGCAATTCCTCTTCTGATTTAATGCGTGGCATATTAGAGATCCTTGAGAATATCTTCGATTTGAGCGTCCTTAGTAGATGTAACATCATCATGATCTTCGTCCTCTGAAGAGACCTTGGTCGCCTTGATAGGAGCAACATATGTCTCCTCCTCATCCTCTAGATCGTAGTTGTTAACTACAGGAGCTTCCTCTTCTCCCAAGAAATGAACCTTGAGAAGCTTCTGAATCTCCTCATAGCTCTTATGCTCTTGGAGAGACTCAAGATTCTTACAGGAAGAATAAATCTCATCAACGTCCGGAGCACCTTCCAGAGCCGAAGGAGACATGAACTTGGAAGTGGTGTAGTTTGCATAACCACCTTGGTTCTCATCAACCTTAATACGGAGGTTGCAACCCTTATCAAAAAGATCAAAGATTCTTGCACCGAACTCCTCGGCATCATCACCACTCATTGCCTCTTGGATGATGTTATAGATCTGCTTACCGAAGCGGAGAATCTTTACTTGACCTTGATTCTCTGGATTGGTTGGATCTTTGATGACATAGACGTTGGCAAGCCACTTCTCGTCTCTACGAATAGGATTGATCTCCTTGATCTTTGCCTCATCCTTAGTCTGATAAACTTTGGAACGATACTCATCAATGGGGCAACGCTCACCGTAAGTGGTGGGGCAGAGGGTAGAAACCAACTGATTGGTCATGACGCTCTTCCAAATATGATTGTAATAATGGAAGAGTGTACGCTCTGGATTCTCGATATTGGGTACGAGACGGACAACATAAGTGTTACCGATCTCAAGTTTAAGAATATCCTTGTAAGAGGAATTCTCGACGCTGGACTTCTTGCTGAGAGCCTCTTTGATAGACTCGAACATGTTGTTGGTGTATTTGCTCATATGTTTATATAATAGTGTAGTTTATTTGGTTTGCAACTCTTTTTTTAAGAAATCTTGAATTTTCTTTGTAGCCTCACGAACAAGGTGTTTGGTCTTGGGGCTATTATGGTAGCGAGTTTTGTAAGAATCAATCTTGTCGAAGAAGTCTCCTGCCCACAAAGCCTTTTCATCTTCTGCTAAAAGTTTAAAACCGTCCAGAGTACCGAGTTCCATAAGACTATAGGGATTTACATTATGTTCTCTATAGTGTTGCATCCAAGCTGGCATATTTGAAATTTTAAACTGAAGATATTTTTCCATAGGAATTTTATGCTTTAAACAGAACATAGCTATAAAATGCAAACTTTCTTTGATTTTGTCCAGTTGTTTTTCTGGAGATTCATCCTCTTTCTTTTTCATCGAGAGAGAATATGCTCGAATAGCAGCCCTTGTAATGAAAAAATCTATATGTGGACAAGGTTCTTCGGGGTGTAAAACATTGGGTGCAGAAAAGAAATCATCTGGTGAGATGTGTTTAAACTTTCCAAAAAAAGCATTTAATTTTTTTAAAGACAATAAAATGGTAGGAGTCAGTTTAGAAAAATCCTTCCGAGGCTGAAAGGGTTGACCTTTACGATAAGCTCTAAGAAAACAATTATAAATGTTCTCTTCTTGTTTTGTAAGATTACTCACTTGCTTCTTTGTTTTGTTTATTGTGTTTGGATCTGAAAATCTTTTTGTAAATGTTGGGAGTGCTTCCGAGATAAGCACGGATAATCATCTGTAAGTTGGTTTCTCCTAAAAGTTCAAAATAAATTTTCTGTGTTCTTGTATCTTCTATCAGAAGCTTTAAGAAGTTCAAGAAATTAAATTTTTTCTTCTTTGAAATACAAACGAAAGAACCAAATTTAAGTGTAATATCCTCAAATTCTGATAAATCGAAGGCATTTGATGGATTTACCGAGTCTTGTACTTGCTGTGAAGAAGTTATAATCATAATGGTTTTAAATTTTTAGTAAGCTCCATGAACAACGGAGTTATTACTCCAGCAGCAGCGTTGGGGTGTCCTCCTCCGTTTAAGAATTTTTCAGCAAATTTACCCAAATCTACAGGGTTTTCTGGGTTTCTTTGACGAACAGAAACTTTTTCGCTTTTAGGATTTATAGAAAAGAAAATGTCTGGCTTGTGTTTGCTCATCAAAATTTCCATTACTTGAGTACCAGATTTTTCCATCATTCCTGCATATACAAGTTTCTGCTTTCCACCAAAATTTATAGTACCGCTATAAAGCGGTATCTTTTCTGCTTCCATAGCCGCTTCACGTTTAATGTGATTGATAGCTCTTCTTTGATGATCTGTAATGGGTTTAAATCCATCATAGTAATATTTCACAAAACCAGCAAAATCTCCTTGAAAATAAGTCCAAAACAATATGTTCAAATCATAAGAATCTGCAAGTTCCAAACGATTACAATCAAAATCATCGGCTAATGCAATTAGAGTTTTCTGTTCCTTGGAAGCATTTATAGTATCTTTGAATAATCTATAAGTTAACAGGGCATTTGAGGTATATTCCTTATAAATTATCTTTGCTTGTTTAAATCTTTCAACAAACTTTTCAGAAGATTTATGGTGATCAATTATGGTTATATTGGGCTGATCAAGTTCTGGAAAGAATTCTTCACGAAGACCCAAATCAAGGACATAGACATTTGCTAAATCATGGGAATTGGCAATATCTTTTTTAAGTTTATCAATTCCCATGTTTGTTATGGGAGTATATTGGAAGGAAGTTCCCTTCGGTTTACTCCACATAAAAGCCAATAGACTTACGGCTCCGTCTAGGTCATTGTGCGTATAAATGTGATAACAATCTGACATGTTTTTTTACTTATTAACATTATATCAATTGTCATCTCCTATATCAAGATTTTCAATTGCATTTAATGTATCTGCTATTGTATGTGGTGCATTTACTAACTGCGAAGGCTTGATTCTTGTGGGAAACATACCGATATCGTTAGATGGATCGTTGATGGTTAATGTGGGATAATCCAACTCAAGTTCAGTTACCACACCACGTTTTCCAAAACGATTTTTTGAAATACCCAAACGAATAACTCCAAGGTCAACATCACCATCTTCTTGCCAAATAGCAAACTGTGCATCAGCTGTATGTGCCAAACCCATAGATTCGCTGGTTGTCTCCAATCCCGGATTTGCTTCATTATAAGCACTACGATTCGTCTGGGTGGCAGAAATGACAGGACACTCGAATTTATAGGATAATGCTCTGATATATTCAGTAATCTTTTTGATAGACTCATACGAGTTCATTCCCTTTTCGGGAGGAGCAATAAGATTCAAATAATCAATGACGATTGCATCGGGCTTAATTCCTTTTCTTGCCAATTTTTCGAGATAAACCTTAATCTGAAGAGGTGTAACCGTCTGTGGAGGAAACTCTTTAATAATAAGTTTAGAGTTCTTGTGAACTTCCTTATAAAGATTAATTTCATCTTTAAGTCCTTGAATATTTAAGGGCAAATCATTTCTTGGAATCTTGGATAATTGAGAGCTTATTCTACCAGCATACATTTGCTCTGACATTTCCAAAGACAGAAGAACAACTGTTTTGTCTTGTGCCAAAATATTTGTTGCAATATTACCCAAAAAGATGGATTTACCTACGTTTGTGACTCCATAGAATACATATAGTGCTCTACCATCTGCGAGGAACCCTCCACCAATATTTGTATCCAACCATTTCCATCCCGTAGATATGGTTTTAGTGGCTTTTTGAAGCTCCTCGCAGTGTTTATCGATCTCTTCGAGATAATCATGACCTATACTTTCGATCAAAGAAATTCCACATGCTTCTTCAAATTCTTCTAAGATCTTTTCGGTATTAATACTACCGCTTTGAACCTCAACGTGGGTTCTAGTAACGGTAGATAATACTGCTTTTTCTCTTAGGAATCTTTCAGTATTTTTTAACAAAACTTCTTTGTCATATTCTTTATCAATATCAGAAAAACTAAGAAGAACTCTCTTCAAAGATTGTCTTTTTTCGGGATCTGTTATATGCGTTTTAAGTTCTGTACTATTTGGAATTTTATTATAAGCTCCAAAATATTGG
>Ga0164297_10004335_pt1 | contig 12759 bp, 15 predicted proteins | sample GEODES058metaG_FD_113539 | JGI IMG/M metagenome (GOLD analysis project Ga0164297, IMG submission 113539) | Dystrophic lake water microbial communities from Trout Bog Lake, Wisconsin, USA - GEODES058 metaG | ecosystem: Environmental > Aquatic > Freshwater > Lake | place: USA: Trout Bog Lake... | reverse complement strand
CGTTGCATACGGCTTGGGCTACATCGTTACCCAAGAAGAACTTGCTGACAACCTCTATGAAGTTGTTTCCAAGCGTCGTGCTGCTGCTAACGCTTTCTCTATGCGTCAAACCAAAGAGAACGTAGCTGCTAACGTATACAACAACGCTTTCTCTAACAGCTATGCTGGTGGCGACGGTGTTTCATTGTTGAACGCATCACATCCAAACACCTCTGGTGGCACATTCAGTAACTTGTTAACTACTGCAGCTAACTTGTCTGAAGCCGCTATTGAGAACTTGATTATTCAACAGATGTTAGCGTTGAACGACCGTGGACTACGCATCAACTTGATGCCACGTTCTATCATCGTTCACCCAAGCAACTGGTTTGAAGCTAATCGCATTCTCAAGTCTGTATATTCATACAACACTGGTGCTAACCCTCCTGGTACTGTAAGTAACGCTGTAAACGTATTACACGCTACTAACGCATTGCCTGAAGGTATCAAGATGAACCATTACCTCACAAGTACTAAAGCATTCTTTATTCGTGCTAACGTACCTATGAATACAGGTATGATTCACCAAGAGCGTCAAGCAATCACGTTTGACCAAGACAATGACTTTGATACGATGAATGCTAAGGCTAAATCGTATGAGCGTTATGCCTTCGGTTGGGGCGACCCACGTGCATTGTGGGGCACACCTGGAGTTTAATTAACTCGCACGTGAGCGATTCCCCCTAGTTTCCCAAAAGGTCTCTAGGGGGTTTTTTCTCTAACTTAAAGGAAAAAATTATGCCTAATAAAAAATTACGTGAAGGTCAGTCTATTGGAATGGGCGTAAAAGCTCCAGTTCAAAAGCCGACTAAAGACAAAGTTAAGAACCCAATGCAATCAACCAAGGCGAAGAAACCTAAAGGCGGATACTAATCATGGCAACTCAGATTCTTCCGTTTCAGATTCTGAATGACGGTTATCGCAACACAACGCTAAAAATTGCTGGATGGGTAAATGCTGGTGATATTTCAAATTATGTAGTTCTTGACCCAAGTACATTAAGTCAAATTGATGCACAGGGTTCATTAGCTAAAACAGTACGTGTAAAACGTATTAACTTTGACATTCAAGATGGTATCCAAGTTACTTTAAACTGGGATGGTGCTACTCCTCAACTATTGTGGGAATGCGCTGGCCGTGGAGAAATTAAAGCTGCTTCATTTGGTGGTATTACTGATAACGCAACAACACCTAACGGTAAAATTACGTTGACAACTTTTGGTGGTGCTTCAACATCAGCATTGACATCATTCACGATTGTTTTAGAAATTATCAAAGATTAATTATGCAACACGCAATCAGCAACGCTAAAGAAATCCAATTTATTGCTACAGTTACCCGTGCAGACGGAACCGTAGAAGAATTGGGCGTTATTGATTACTGGCATAAAAACCCAATCAAACGAATTATTTGGAGAATTAAAAAATGGCTACACTCCTAGTAAACACAGGAAAAGCCGTTGTTACTAACCGTATTAACGGTGCTGGAACCACACCCCTTTATGTAGCATGGGGAACTGGTGCTGGTACTACTGCGGCAACTGACACGACTTTATTTACTGAATCTAGCTCTCCTGCGACTCGTACTACTGGTACAGCATCTCAACAAACAACTTCTACAACTAATGATACATTCCAAGTTGTAGGAACATTAACCTCTGGAACATCACAAACCATTACCAATGCTGGTACGTTTGATGCTGTGTCATCTGGTAACTTGTTTGTAAAGGGTGACTTTACAGGTATTGCGTTAAACAGTGGTGACTCAATTCAGTTTACGGTAAAAGTACAATTTAGTTAAAAATGGCAATAAATGGGTCTAGTGTAAATAGAGTCGCAATTAATGCACAGGATACGATAACTCTTACTCCTACATTATCTGCAACATCTACGAGCACTAGCACCATCTCTAGAATAGCCAGTTATCTTAAAGCTATTTCAGCATCGGCTACCTCTACAGCTTCATTTGTCAGGGCAATAGCAAAGACCATTACAGCAACAATCGTTGCATCTACAGCAACAATCGTCAAATTACCCAACAAGCTATTATCAGTAACGTCCACCACAATATCTAGCTTTAAAAGAGCTATAGGTAAATTTTTAACCCTTGTTAGCGAGATGTCTGTAGCGGTAATTACAGAAAGTGCCTTTCACCTTATTCTTTTGTCTGTTACAGAGGCATCCGTAATAACTATTAAAAAGGCTATTGCAGTCACTAAATCGGCAACTTCTACCACAACAGCATCGTTTGTCAAAACAGTTAATTTAATTAAGAGTGTAGTTAGCACAAGCACTGCAACTTTAATTAAGTCAGCTAATAAGTTCTTGTCAGTTACATCTACGACTACAGCATCCTTTGTTAGAGCTATAGCCAAGACACTATCTGTCATTTCATCGTCTACAGCGTCCATAATTCGCTCTATAACGGCAAAATTGACGGTAGTATCTGCTACCACAGCATCTATCATTAAAAAGGCTGCTAAGACGCTATTTGTGGTCAGTACATCAACCGCTACATTTATTCGATACATAGGGAAAACCCTAAGTTATGTATCTACAACTACAGCAACCATAGTTCGTAAATTTATATTGGGTGTAATTTTATCCGTTGCATCCACAACTACAGCAACAGTTGGAAGATTAATCAACAAACTGTTTGCGGTCACATCTACCACTACAGCGTCACTATTTAAACAAATATCTGTTACTTTATCCGTGATTTCGGCTACAATAGCAACATTAGTCCGTGAGTTTTTCCCCAAACTAGGGGAAGTAATTCGCTATACCTTTACGATGGACTTTCGAGACAGGGTAACAGAGCTTTATAAAGAACGGTTGAGCGTAGTACAATTTAAAGAGCGTCTCGTTGACTTGTATAAGCAACGAAACGTCCTTGCAAACACAAGTAATAAAAAGGTCTCAAAATGAGCCAGTTTTCGTATAAATTAACTACCGAATCAGAGCTATTTAGCTTTGATTTTAACCCAGTTCTGCAGCCAACTGAAACATTATCATCTGGAACCTGCACGGCTATTACAGCCCAAGGCACAGATACCAACCCTTCTGCCATATTGTCAGGAAGTGTCAATTTAAACCTTGGCAAAGCAACACAACGAGTTATTGGCGGTGTCGCTGATAATACCTATCGACTAATTATGACCTGCACAACTAATGAAGGCAATACGTATACTTGTGTTGGTGATATACCAGTTTATTCTCCTACTGAGATTTAAAATGGGACACGCTGATTACCTACGGAATGGCGACTATAACGGTATATGTGATGCTTGTGGTCACAAATATAAGTTTTCGCAATTAAAGCTCCGTTGGGATGGTTTATACGTTTGTAGCTATGATTGGGAAATTCGTCAGCCTCAAGATTATGTAAAAGGCGTACGAGATAATATGTCTGTACCAGTGTCTAGACCACAAGCCCCAGACGAATACAGCATTGTACAATCCACAATTCAATTAGTTGACGGTTATGCTGTCGACACATATACACTAGGATAATATATGGGCCGTCCTTTATATACTAATAACGCAGCCACTTATTTGGCTTTTGGAATAACCAATACAGCAACAACAATGCAGGTATCTGCTAATTCTGGAAGCCTATTCCCAAGTCCAACTAATGGAGATTACTTCTACGTTAGCCTAATTAGTCTAAGTGGCCCAATCATTGAGATTGTTAAATGTACTGCTCGTAGCGGTGATATTTTCACTATTGAACGTGGACAAGAAGGTACTACACCTTTGTATTGGAACATGGGTGATAATGTCCAATTGCGTATTACTGCTGCTGGTATGAATTTTGCTACTGGTGGGTTTGCTCAACAACAAAGTTATGCAACAGCAAGTGCAAATCAAACTGTATTTACAGTTCCATTTACTTATGATACTGGTGGTGCAAATTTATATGTATTTGTAAATGGAAGTAAACAAGTTAATACATTAAATTACACAGAAACATCTACAACATCTATTACATTTTCTTCTGGCTTAAATGCTGGAGATATTGTTGAATTTATAACAGCATAAAGGTAATTAATGGCAAATATGCTCTTTGCTAATAACGCTAATACAACTTTAGCGTCTAGTTTAACCAACGTAGCTACAACTATGTCGGTTACTTCTGCAAGTGCGTTTCCATCTCCTACAGGTTCACAATATTTTTATTGCACACTAGCTGACGCTGCCACACAAACAACTATTGAGATTGTTAAAGTAACTGCAGTATCAGGTACAACATTTACTATTGTTCGTGGGCAAGATGGTACTTCAGGAACTGCTTTTGCTTCAGGTGCTGTAGTATCCCTTCGTCTTGTTCGTGCCTCATTAAATGACTTTCCTAAATTAGACGAATCTAATACATTTACACAATTACAAACAATAAATACTATTGCAGTAAGTGGTTCTACAAGTACAACACCTGTATTATCTTTTAATGCGTCTAATTGTCCTATTGCTTCTGGAACAGCTATTTCAGGAAGCTATTTACAGTTTGTATTACAAAACACAAGCGGAACTGCAAGTGCTTCTACTAATTATGTTTTAAGTAATGACTTAGGAACAGACTCGTCTTATTACGGTGAGTTTGGTATGAATTCATCAATATATTCAAGCGGAACTCCTGCTGACTTTTTTAGTATTAATAATGGTGTCTATTTTTCAGGTCATGATGGGGACATCACCATTGGTTCTGGAAACGGTAAAAAACTTTATTTAGCTTGGGGAACAAGTGGTGGTTCAGCACACGTTATTAATGCGTCAGGTGCTATTGGACTTAATACCAACCTAGCATCAGGCACAGGTTCTGGAACTACTAACTTTGGTACTGCGGGACAACCCTTGTTATCTGGAGGTTCTTCTGCTACTCCTACATGGGGTACGTTAGGGGTTGCTGCTGGCGGTACAGGATTAACAAGTCTTACTGCTGGTTATATTCCTTATGGCAACGGAACAAGTGCTTTTTCTTCTAGTTCTAATTTAACTTTTGATGGAACTAATCTTTATTCGTTGGGTCAAACAATATTAGGAACTGGCTCTGCACTTGGTACAAATCTTTTAACCTTAAGAACAGATGCTGGAGCATCCAATACACCAGCTATAGTGATTGATGAGTATGGTTCAACATTAGGTAGCTTTGCCTTTAGAAGAACTGGAGGAACTATTGCTTCTCCTACAGCTACTACAGCTACTAGCATTATTAGTATTCTTGGTACAACTACTGGTGACGGCACAACTTTTGCTAATACAGCAGCCATTCAAAGCCTTTTAGAAGCTACTGCTACACCAACAAGTCAGCCTACGGCATTTACTTTTGCTGTAACTCCTGTAGGCTCTACATCAAGAACTGAAAGATTAAGAATTACATCGGCTGGAGCAATGGCTTTTAGCGGTGCTACAAACTATGGTTCTTCAGGACAAGCTCTTCAATCTAATGGCAATGCTGCTCCTACTTGGGGTACTTTAGGAGTTGCTGGTGGCGGAACAGGACTTGCAACTCTTACAAGCGGTCAAATTTTGTATGCTTCAGGAACAACTACTGTAGCTCAATCTAGCGCATTAACATTTAATGGAACTACATTTAGCACTACAAATGATGCTTCTATTCATGGATGCGTAGTAGGTCGTGGGGCAGGAACTACAAGTACAAACGTAGCTTTTGGAAGTAGTGCTTTAGCAGCAAACACTAGTTCTGATTACAATACGGCTATCGGAAATTCTGCACTTGCGAAAAACACTTCTGGCGCATCGAATACGGCTGTCGGATTAAATACTTTAAATAATATAACGACAGGAAGTCAGAATACGGCTGTCGGAGATAGAGCATTAACCACTTGTACAAGTAGTGATAACACAGCCGTTGGTTATCTTGCAGCTCTATCATTAAATACTGGCACTCAGAATACTGTTGTGGGCCGTTCAGCTTTTCAAAGTGGTACTGGAAATTACAATACTGTTATGGGCTATTTAGCCCTTCTTGGAGCAACTTCAGATAATAACGTTGCTATTGGTCTTAGCGCATTACAAAGTTTATCTTCTGGGGCTCAATGTATAGCGATTGGCTCTAATGCTGCTACTGCATTGGCATCTGGTTCTAACGACATTATTATTGGTTATAACGCTGCTGCATCTACTACATCAGTTAGCAACGAAATAACTCTTGGTAATGGTTCAATAGCAACTTTACGCTGTCAAGTTACAACAATTACTTCATTATCTGATGAAAGAGATAAAACCAATATCAAGCCATTAAAAGCTGGATTGGACTTTATTAACAGAATTGATAGCGTTGAATTTGATTGGAACGCTAGAGATAAATCAAAAGTAGGAATTGCTGATACTGGATTTATTGCTCAACAGCTTAAAAAAGTTCAAGAAGATACTGGTATTCATATTCCTGGGCTTGTTTATGAAGAAAATCCAGAGAAATTAGAAGCTGGTTATGGCAAACTTATTCCAGTATTAGTTAAAGCATTGCAAGAATTAAATGAAAAATTTGATGCGTATGTTGCATCCCATCCATAAGGATATAAAAAATGACCACTTTAGTGCCTAAATTTAGACAGCCTTATACAGGCGCAGTTAATAAAGATTTTAATATTAAACTTCAACAAAATATTAATGTTCTTGATTTTGGTGCTGACCCCACTGGAAATGCAGATAGCACAACTGCTATTCAAAATGCTATTAATGCTGCTGGAAATAATGGTGTTATTAACTTTCCTGCTGGTACTTTTTTGGTTTCTGCAACTTTAAATGGACTTCCAAGCCAACAATTTATTGGGGCTGGAGTAAACAGCACAATTATTAGACGATTTACAACTTATGGCGATACTCTATATTTTGCAAATGCTGGAGCTGCTCAAATAAGAGGCATTTGGTTTTGGCATGGCATTGTTCCTGCTGCTGGAGCAACAACTTTGCCTGATAAAGATACGGCTGCTCATGTTCATTGTGGAAATGGCCAACAAGTATTAATTGAAAATTGCTGGTTTTGGCGCATGGGATGGAGTGTTTTGATTGACCAAGGTTCTTTATACAAAATTAGCAAATGTAATTTACAAGGCGTTTGGAATAGATTGCAAGCAGGAGTTCAAGAAGGAACAGCATCTATTGGAACAGGAATTACTGCATATGCACAATTAATTGAAATTACAAATTGTTATTTTGGTGGATATGACGGAGGGGCTGCTGACGTTACTATTACAACTTCTGATAATGGCCCACAAGTTGTTCATTTTGGAAATACTAACGCTGGCAGTAAATATGGAGTGTTGGCTTATTCTTCTGAAGGTCTATTGATTGATGGATGTTATTTTGGAGGAAATTCCTATAGCAATATTCTTTTAAGCCCAAATAACACTTTATCTCAAGTAAGAATTACCAATAACTTTTTTGATTCTGCTTCTTATGATTCGCCAATGATTAATATTGAACCACAGATAAATGGATATTATCCAACAATGGTTAATATTGATAATAATTGCTTTAATGGTGAATTATATGGTTATCAAGCTATTGGGTCATTTAATCCATTAGGAACTGAGCCAACAATTACTGATTTTCAAATTACTGGGAACACTATTGGAAATACATTAGGAAGCGGTATTTTTTTAAGACATACTCAAGGTGGAGTTATTTCAAACAACACCGTTACTGCTTATAACAGTCGCAATTTAACTGCTGGTGGTGACGTTAATTATTGCGTAGGAATTTACGTTGATAATTCTGCTGGAACTTACATTGCAAATAATTTACTAGGAGGTGGAATTAATAGTTCTAGTCCTTCTAGTGGATATTGCTATCAAGGTGTTGTTATTGCTGGAACCAATATTGAAACAGATGCAAAAAACAACTATTTTAATGGTGTTGGAATTTCTGGATTAAAAGTTGGTCGTGTAGATAAAGCAACTGTTGTTACATCTCCCGCAACAACCTATACCATGACTGGCGCAGAAGACTTGGTTGTTATTAACAATACTGGCACTTCTTCTATTCAAGTATTTCCTCCAACCAATATTCCTCCAGGCTATACATTTGTTTTGAAAGATGGTTCAGGTACTGCTGCAACGCATAACATTCAACTTGCTGGAACTGTTGATGGAACTTTAAATCCTGTATACTCAACAAACTATTTTAGTAAAACATTTACTTGGAATGGTACTCAATGGAACGTAACTGGTAATTAAAGGAAAATTATGAAAAAATTTACATTAGAAGATAACGAAGCGGCATTTATTCTCCGTGTAGTAGGGCAATTACCTACTGAATCTGGAGCATTCCCATTGCTTCAAAAGCTACAACAACAGTATGCTTTAGTTACTGAAGAGCCACCAAAAGCGGAATAATATGACAACCACTTACTCACAATCTAGGGACGCAGTTATTAATGGGGCACTCCGTGTATTGGGGGTAATTGGTGCTGGAGATAGCCCTACCCCACAGGACTATCAGAACTGTTCAGAAGCCCTAAACCTGTACATTAAACAACTACAAACTAAGGGTATGCCCTTATGGTTGGTAGAAGACCTCCCAGTACCTATGGTTGCAGGTCAATATACCTACACATTAGGCCCAACAGGAGATGTAGTCTGTGACCGCCCATTAAGAGTCGTTATGGCGTTCATTAGAAGCCCTCAGGGGAACGATACAACCCTTCAGGTCATCTCACGTCAAGAATATATGCAACAGGGCTATAAACCCTCTTCTGGCACTCCTAATCAGGTCTATTACGACCCACAGTTAGGTAATGGCGTACTGTATGTATTTAACAACCCTAATGCTGCAGGATGGACTATCCACCTACAAGTACAACAACCTATTTCAGACATCCTAACTCCTAATGCAGTTCCCCAGTTCCCATCGGAATGGTTCAATACATTAAAGTTTGGCTTGGCTGACCAGTTAGCCCTTGAGTATGGTGTTCCTGCACAAGTACGTGCTGAACTGGCTCAACGTGCCGCTAAGTATGAAGAAGTAATGACCGATTGGAGCCAAGAAGAGGCTTCTACATCATTCTCCCCTGATTACCGTTTTAGGAACTAATTATGGCAATTAGCCGTATACCTCTTGCTCATAACATTGGTAGTCGTGATGGAACCTTAAACAAGGATTCAAAGCTAGGCAATGCGATTATTGAAGTAGAGAAAAAAGAGTCTATTGCAGCCGTTAAACGCCCAGGACTCAAAACCTATCAGACTCTAACTGCAGGAGAAGGACTTGGTATCTTTGCCGCTGGTACTCACTTACTTACCATTATTGGAACTACCTTCTATGACAATGGAGTGGCTAATGCTACCCCTGTTGATGGCACAGGGTCATACGACTTCATTTACTCGGTAGACCAAACTCAAGTATTTTTTAAAAATGCCAATCATGGGTATGTCTATACCATTGCAACAAGCACCATTTTAGATTTACAAGGCACCATTACGACGCAAAACGGTACTACTGTATCAGGTACCCCCGTAGTAACATTATCTGCATCTAATCCTGCAATTCAGGTTGGACAGATTGTGACAGGGACAGGAGTTCCCCTTGGCACTTATGTTTTAACTATATTTGGTACTGCCTTAACTTTAAGTCAAAATGCTACAGCTTCTGGAACCGTTAGTCTTACCTTTACTACCTCTTATCCTGCTACTACTGTACCAGGTGCGGTGTTTGTGGATGGGTATTATGTTGTTGGGACTCCTGAAGGGTTACTTTATAACTCTAACGTAGAAGACCCTACAACTTGGCAAGCAATTAACTACATTGGTGTAGTGTCTTCTGCCGACCCGTTATTGGCTATTGGTAGGACAATTAACTACATTGTTACTTATGGTTCCTTTCATATTGAATTTTTCTATGACGCAGGGACATCCCCAGGTAGCCCATTCTTACCATACCAAAACTCTGTAATCAAATTTGGTATTGCAGCTAAATATTCTTTAGTGCAAATGGACAATACCCTTGTTTGGATGTCTACAAGCTACCAAAAGGGCTTCCAAATAATGACAATGGCTGGTCAATCAGCACAAGTCATTTCTAATCAATATATTGAAAGAATTATCAATAACTGTAATCCTGCATCTGCTTATGCCTTTAGCATTAAGACTTCAGGACATTCCCTATACGTATTAACCCTTAGAGACTTAGGGTATACCCTAGTATATGACTTTGCTCAAAATGGTTGGACATATTGGACTTCTACTGAAAACAACGTAGAAGGCTACTTTAAAGGTCAGTATTACACCAAGTACCAAAACATGGATTTACTCCAACATGAAACTAACGGTAAAGTCTATGAGTTTGATTCCAATACCTATCAAGACGATGGTAATCCAATTGCGGTATTAGCTCGTACTCCATTAGTAGATGGTGGCGATAATCTACGTAAGTTTTGGAGAAGCGTTCAGGTAGTAGGAGATAAGATTGATTCTTATGCCCTTTTACGCTATACCAGTGATGACTACCAAACTTTTTCTGCGTGGCAGAACGTTAACCTCAATACCGCTAAATCCGAAGTCCATAGACTAGGACAGGGCCGTAGAAGAGCGTTTGACTTACTTCACCAAGATAATGTACCCTTGAGACTCGAATATTTTGAAGTCGATGTCGAAAAGGGGGATACATGATTGAGTATAAAGAAGAAACTTACAGCCAAGTAATTGACGAAATTAAACCTTTATTAGAAGACCATTGGGAAGAAATAGCCTTACATAAAGATTCTATTAAGCTCAATCCTGATTATTCCAAATATGAGCAAATGTTCAAAAATGGGAATATGAGGATTGTAACGGCTAGAGACGATGGTAAATTGGTGGGATATTGCATTATGTTGCTATACCATCATATTCATTATAAAGACCAATTTATGGCTATGGATGACATTTTTTTCATAGCTAAAGATTACCGTAAAGGCTTGACAGGTGTAAAATTGTTCATTAAGACCGAAGAGATAATGAAGCAATACGGAGTTACCAAGTTGTCTATGAATGTAAAAATACATCAAGACGTTGGAGCCATATTTGAACGTTTAGGATATAAAGAGACTGAGCGTATGTTTACTAAGATGATTGGATAATTATTATGGGCGGAGCAGTCGCAGGAGCAGCAGAGATATTTGGAGGAGCAGCCGCAGCAGATGCAGGAATTGGAGCGGCAGCAGCACTTGAAGGTGGTTTTACAGCAGCCGATATTGCAGCGGGTACTCTTAGTGTTGGAGATGCTTTAGCAGCAGGTGCTACTACTGCAGACTTGGTTTCTGCTGGAGTTCCAATTGGTGATTTAATTGCTTCAGGTGTGTCGGTTGCAGATTTGACTGCCGCAGGTGCTACTGCCGAACAAATTGCTTCTGCAACACCTATTTTAGAAGCCGCAGCCCAAGGTGCTGAATCTATCCCATTCCAATTAGCAGACGGTTCAATGGGTTCCATTCAAGGTGGAAACATCCTTGATGCCGCAGGTAACGTAGTTGCCAAAGGTGGCGTAGGAACTACATTAGGAGACTTAGCTGGATACGCCAAGACTGGTGCTCAATTAATAGGCGGTATTGGACAAGTCGGACAAGCAGCTAAATTATTGGGCGGTGGCGGAACTAAGCCAGGTGTTGCAGACCCATACGCAGCATACCGTTCACAAGCAGCTTCCCAGTTACAGAACTTACTGGCAAACCCAAGTACCATTACCTCTACTCCAGGTTACCAATTTAACCTTCAACAAGGCTTACAAGCTCAACAAGCTCAACAAGCTGCACAGGGTCGTTTAGTATCAGGCGGTGGATTGTTACAAGCTCAACAGTTTGGTCAACAATATGCTACTTCTAGCCTACAGCAACAACAAAACTTACTAGCCACATTATCAGGTGCTAACCAAGCTCCTGCAGGTGCAGCACAAGCTCAACAAGGTATTAACTTTGGTCAAGCAGGTCTAGGTGCGTTGGGATTACAACAGTTATCTGGTGGCGCAGCAAACGTACTAAACCCATTACAAACACTGTATTCCCAATACAATCAATCATCTCCTTCGGTGAGTTAATATGGCAAGTCTTTCAGAATTAGCTAATGTATTGCAAACAAGCCCTGCTCAAGCATTTAGGCAGGAAGATATTGCATCGCAACAATATGGATTACAGTCACAAGCATTGCAGCAAGCCAAGCAAGACATGGCACCACAACAACCATTAGCTGGTATGGCTGGTGGTATGGGTGCAGGTGGTAAACCACAAGCTGGATTAGGGGCTATGGCTGGCAATATGTTAGGCCCACAATTTAAGCTGACTACTCCCGATGGAGAGTTGACAAGTGCTGGTTTGGTTAATCAAACATTAATTACTGCTCAAACAGACCAACAAAACGCTCAAGCAAAAGCCAAAGAAGCTCAATATCTTAAAGCAATGGGTCAAACAAAAGAAGCACAAGTTGCGGATATGGAAGCACGTAGATATTTAAACAATGCACAAAGAACGCAACAAGAAGCTCAAAAATTAAAGACTGATGCTAAAGATGACTTTGCTTCTACTTTATATGGTGCTAAGAGCCAAGTAGATTATGACCGTCGCTTAAAGGATGCTTTAGAGCGCACTGGTATTGAGCCACCTAAAGATTTTCCTACAACTTGGTCTCCTGATATGAGAGATAAGTTGTTATCTAAAATGTCCCCTGTAATGAGACAAAAGATTGAAGCTCAAGACCGTGCAGAAGCTGCTGCAGACCGTGCTGAAAAACGT
>Ga0164297_10004334_pt1 | contig 12762 bp, 8 predicted proteins | sample GEODES058metaG_FD_113539 | JGI IMG/M metagenome (GOLD analysis project Ga0164297, IMG submission 113539) | Dystrophic lake water microbial communities from Trout Bog Lake, Wisconsin, USA - GEODES058 metaG | ecosystem: Environmental > Aquatic > Freshwater > Lake | place: USA: Trout Bog Lake... | reverse complement strand
CGATTGAAAGATCAGGCAGACCTAAGATAGAATCTATTTGGGACATGGGTATTACCTCTATTAAAAAAGTTCTTCGAAAAAACTAGTTTAATAAATACCTTTGTCCCCCGTTTATGATGAAGAGCCCAAGAACCTCAATAGCCCACTTGATGGGCTATTTTTATTAGAAGTTCTTAATGGTGCTTAGACCTAGCGTCTAGCGTGTTCAGTCAAACCTCACAGTTCAAATCCTTCAATCAGGATTCAGCCACTCTGGTTCTAGACTGGGGTATCTGGTTAATGACGTGTCCTTTTAAAGGACAAATTAATTTGTCATTCTTGTATTGTTAAATTTAATTAAAGTAACGCAATAAAATTTATTAAGATTTTTTGTCTAAATAAAAATGTGATAGATTATTACAAAATTTATAAATTTTACATATAAAAGGAAGATTAATGGCAACCTGTTTAACATGTGGCGGCCCTGCCCGTAATGGACTGTTGGGATATAAATGTGCGGCTTGTGATCAAAATAAACTATTAAAACAACAAAATAAGATTCAAAAAGATAGTTTGAATCTTCAGTATAAAATGAGTGGAATAAAACCTCCGCCAGAGGGAGTATTGGGTCATCTTGGGCGATTGATAATGGCTTTCTTTGGTCTGATTGGTTGGGGTATAAAAAACCATAAAGAAATAGACGAATTTAATAATACTTGGATGTCTTTTTGCTTAAGGCATTGGAAAATTTTATCCGTATCTTTTGTAGCAATAATAATATTAGCGGCAATTGTTGGAAGTTTTCAAAAACCTTAAGCTAAATTTTTAAATATGGCCACTTGTTTAACTTGCGGAGGGCCCGCAGTAAATGGATTATTTGGCTATAGATGTGCGGCTTGTGATCAAGTAAAGCTTCTTAAAGAGCAAAATAAAATTCGGAGGGAACAATTAAAAGTTCAGCAAGAGGCATATAAAAACCAAAGCTTTATCAACCAAACTCATTATGAGAATTCAAATGAGTCATTCTATGAAAATAACAAAAATTATGCTCATTCTGGAAACGACTCATCTGATGATGCTATTGGAACCATTCTAGCAATAGGCATAGGAATTCTAATGCTTGTGGGTATATATAAGTTTTTAGCTTGGCTTTTTGGCTGGATTTGGGCAATAGTCACTTGGCCATTTAAATTTACTTGGCAAAGCTTTGAAAATGTAATTGCCGGATCAACACAATTAATTGGCATATCGCACCAACCACCGTGGTGGGAAGTGAGCATTTTGATTGCTGTAGTAAGTTTTGGATTAATTTGTCTATGGAATTACTATCCTTCAAGTTCAAATATCACAAATCACAGGAATTTTGAGAATCGAAAAATTGGAATCACAGCAATAATCTTTATTCTATTAATTGCTAGTGGCATTTGGTTTTCACCAAAATCAAAAATTAGCGCGTCTGCCGTATCAAAAATAATTCAAACTCAAGAAAACTCTCCAGAACATAGTACGGAGAAGGTTTCAAAAGATTTGACGCCGAAATATCCCTCAGGGGCGCTAACTCTAGATCAAAAATAATTATCAAAATGAATACCTTAACTGTGCGTTCAGAAAAATTGACTGATATAAGGACATACATTTTTTTGATAAGCAGATACTGGTAACTAAAACCCTTGAAGTAAGAGCGAAAACGGTCTATCGGAGGATATTTGAAAATCCTTGTGTCGGTGGTTCGATTCCGCCCCGGGCCACCAATATCGAATAATGCCCTGCTCAAGCGGGGCATTTTCTTTTCAGTTTATCCAAAAGTAATTGATGGTATCAGCACCTTAGCCCAGCGTTTTTTGTTGGTGCCTAGAGTTCTGAATCTAGAAGTGGGGATGAAGAATCCTTTTAGACCGTTCTTGCTATAACCCCATGTGTTGCCATTGTCGTTTTAAACGACATGGAATTTAGCCCCCACTATGTCATTTATCAAAGAAGGCCGCCAAACCCTGCCGAGTTCGGCATGATCATTTATGCGCCCTGAGTAAACCCCCAAAAACTTTGTAGTAAATCCACCAGCTAAAATCATGTTTCCAGACCTTGTATTGAAACCACCATTTAATCTTATGACGACTGGAGAGCCTGACATCCCTCCTCTTGTTGTGGCATCAATTAAAAAAGATGGTCTGTTGTCATAGTTTAAATCTGGGTCTGTAGCTATGTGCCCTGTTTTCCATATTGGCCAAGCACCACCTGCCGATATGCCTAAGGGGAATCCGATTATGGCAACAGGCATTGCTGGTACTGGAATTAAATCTGTATTTGCTAGATCCAAATTAAAAGGAAATACTTGGATGTTCGGATCTGTAATTTCTAGCGGCAACGCAACAATATCTATACCTTTAAGTGTTGGGTGCTCTAACCATAATGGATTTTGTTCGTTATCAAGCAAGGGGTATGTTGAAAAATGCCAATAGCCAAGATTATTTGTGTAATGATGAAGAACATTGACAAAGTTAGGCACACCACCACTTTTATGAATAGGCTGTTGTGTCTGAGGATCTCTGCCAGCAATGACATGAAAATTTGTAATTAAGAAGTGCTTTTTGTTTTGAATTATTACGAATCCAGTTGCTTGACATAGTTTTTCGTTATTGAAATAAGTTTCAATAATTAGACTGTGCCCACTTAAAGGGTCAATAGAGATTTGTGGCTCATTCATTGATAGCATCCTCCCATGTTTCACTATTTTCTTCAATCTAAATTCATGATGGATTTGTCGTTTCGAAAGACAATTAATATCCGTTAGGTTTATAAAACTGACCCCACCGTTTTAGGTCATACGGTTCGCCATCGATACTGGCTTCAAATATCTCCATGATGGCCTTTAGGTGAAGTTCTGTAGGTTTCTCTGGAAGATAGTCTCCTAGGTTGGGTAATTCAAGTTCTTTAAGAAACTGCTTTTCTTTGAGGGTGAGACCCGAAGCCCGCCAAACCCAATTACTTTCTAGGTAATCAGCGTAGTCACTGGATTGCGTTTTTCTAATTTCGAAGTCCATGCCCTTTTTATAGTCAGTTGGTATTTCTTCTAGGTCAGGGTTAACAAGACCATTTCTGATCTTATTAAACACGTGCGAGCCAACAGCGAATCTCCAGATACGCTGTTCAGGACTATATTGATCTTTGAAGGGGCTATCACGCACGAATCCGTGAAGAAGGTAAGACTTTCTTCTAGTGTACTTAATGACTAATTGCTTTAGGTCTTCATGGTTCCACCACGACTTGAGTTCATCAGTAATAGGGCATGGCTCATTCCACGTCTTCATACAAGGAACATTAACCACTAATGGCCTAGAAGTTGCCTGACCTTTAATACTATTGAAAGATAGCTTGATCATGTACCTTTCAATCCAAAAGAAGCAGTTGTCTGCGTTACCGTCGGGAAGAAATCGTATCCGTACCTTATTATTGTTTGGCAGGAGCCAATGAGGGAATACAGCAGGATCGTCGCCAACTTGAGCTACAGGGATTTGAGGGTTTTCTAGGGCTTGTAGCCTTTTGCGAATTTCAGATAATGTCATCAAAAAAAATGACAATAAAGTTATTACACATTAAGGTCAAACTCGAGGAAGGGCAACCTAATGCTGAAATGTCCTTTTAAATAACGATTGATTTACAAAACTCTAGCCACTCGCTAAGTTCTCGAGGATCTTTGAATTTTGATGCTTGTCTTGTAGTTGTATCAATAAATTCAGTAATGTCTTCTTTGGTTGGATGATTGCTAAGTAATTTCGACTTGGTTGACGCTTGAAGCTCGTCTGAGTTGAGCCAAATAGCATAGGGGAGCAGTTCGGATTCAATTTTATTTTGAAACACTAAAAGCACAAATGCGGGTATGTGCCAATTCATGAATCTGTTGTACTGATTGGATCCACCAAGTGCTCGGAAGTAATGCTGAACATCATCAGCGCATCTAAATAGGTTATTCAAGGAATTGGACATTATTTTTAATTTAAGTTTAATTAATAATACCAAGACAAACACGGTAAAAGTCTTTTAAAACGACAATTAATTGAAAAGTGTCAAAATAGATAAAAATAATCTTATTATCTAAATTATTACAAATGAAGTATTTTCTAGAGTAAAGATAGACACCCCTACTTAAAGAGGTCTTTTAAAAAGATAAATTGGTGAAACTTATGTATGAAGATACTGAATTTGAAGATGAGTATGAAGATAACTCTATAAAAAATTAATAAAATGATTACAAGACATCAAGCCAAATATTTTGCTATAGAATTAAATCGAAAACATTCAGTTTCCGATTCAGGAAAAATCGCTTCGGCTTTAGTTGATGCTCAGGTTGATTTAAATCCCCATCAAGTAGACGCCGCATTATTCGCATTTAAATCCCCCTTATCAAAAGGCGCGATATTGGCTGATGAAGTTGGTCTAGGAAAAACTATTGAGGCAGGTCTAGTGCTCTCACAGAAGTGGACAGAAGGTAAACGGAGAATCCTTGTCATAACGCCATCTAGTCTCAGAAAACAATGGGTAACAGAAATGAGCGAAAAGTTTTATCTTCCTTCAGTTATCCTAGAGTCTAAAAACTATAATCAAAGTAAGAAGCGTGGAAAAAAAGAGCCATTTCTTCAAGATAGTTTAGTGGTTTGTTCTTATCAATTTGCGTCAAGACAACATGAAGATTTGATGGTCATACCTTGGGATTTGGTGGTTATTGATGAAGCTCACAGACTTCGAAATGTCTATAAGCCAAGTAACAAAATTGGTAAAGCTCTAAAAGAGGCTTTAACAAATTCTCCGAAACTATTACTAACCGCAACACCACTTCAAAACTCTCTAATGGAGTTATATGGGCTCGTCAGCATAATTGATGAATATGCTTTCGGAGATGCGAAAAGCTTCAGAAGTCAATACGCTCGTTTAACGGGTGATGATACTTTTGAGGAGCTGAAGTCACGCCTTAAGCCAATATGTCATAGAACATTGAGAAGACAAGTTCTTGAATATATCAAATACACAAATCGTATACCACTTACTCAAGAGTTTATTCCAACAAACGATGAGCAGGATTTATATGACATGGTCTCCGATTACTTAAGAAGACCAAATTTGAAAGCTTTACCAGCTAGTCAAAGAAAGTTAATGATTTTAGTGATGAGAAAGTTATTAGCATCTTCGACATTCGCAATTGCTGGAGCCTTAGATTCTTTAGTAAAAAAACTAGAGGGACAAATTAAAAAAAATGACTCATTGATTCTTCAATTAGAGAAAGAATTCGCAGAAGACTATGAAGAATTTGATGAAGTATCAGATGAGTGGGACGAAGAGGTCGAGGAAGAAAAGCCGATAACTACAGAAGATATTGAATTAATTAAATTAGAAATTGACGAACTAAAAACTTTCAGAGATATGGCTGTTTCTATTACTGAAAATGCTAAGGGCTTGGCTTTAATTTCTTCATTGAAAGTTGGCTTTAATAAAGCAAGGGAGTTAGGCGCTTTAGAAAAAACAATTATTTTTACAGAATCAAGAAGGACACAGGAATACCTTGTAAGACTTTTAAGCAAATCAGGATATGATGGAAAGATTGTTTTGTTTAACGGGTCAAATACTGATCCGCACTCTACATCTGTATATAAGGCATGGCTAGGAAAAAATAAAAATTCTGATCGAATTACAGGATCAAGATCTGCGGACATAAGACAAGCACTGGTTGACTATTTTAGAGAATCTGCTCAGATCATGATTGCGACAGAGGCGGCAGCTGAGGGTATTAACCTCCAATTTTGCTCTATGGTAGTTAATTACGATCTGCCTTGGAATCCCCAAAGAATTGAACAAAGAATAGGCAGAGCACATCGATATGGGCAAAAACATGATGTAGTAGTCATTAATTTTTTAAATAAGAATAACGCTGCTGACCAACGTGTGTATGAACTTTTATCTGAAAAATTTCAATTATTTTCGGGTGTATTTGGCGCTAGCGATGAAGTTTTGGGCGTAATTGAATCTGGCGTCGATTTTGAAAAAAGAATTGTAGATATCTATCAAAATTGTAGGACCCCAGAAGAGATTGAAATTGAATTCACAAAGCTTCGATCAGAGATGGATGCTCAGATTAGTGTAACTATGGAAAGCACGCGGAAGAAATTATTGGAAAACTTTGACGCTGAAGTTCATGATCGGCTAAAAATCAATCTCAAAGAAAGTCGTGAATACATTGATAAATTTGAAAATCTCTTATGGTTATTAACAAAGTTTAGTTTGGAAAGGAATGCTTCATTCGAAGACTCTGATTTTTCTTTTAATTTAAACTCTTTACCTGGAGAATTGAATATTCCAACGGGAAAATACAAGTTAGGAAAAGATACTAATGGGTTTCATAGATATCGGCTTGGACATCCATTGGCGCAATATTTAATTAAAGAAGCTGGTTCAAAAGAGCTTCCAGAGTTAGAGTTAACATTTGATTATTCGGGATGGGGTAAAAAATCAACAGTGCTTGAAAGTCTTAAAGGTAAGACAGGCACTTTTTTAGGCAAGCTAGTTTCGATTACAGGATCAGATGCTCAAGATCATATCTTTTTCTCTGGACTGACGGATGATGGAATCAACGTAACTGATGATCAAATTAAAAGATTGCTGCTCCTGTCAGCTCAAGAGGGGCCCCAAGTAAAAATCGATACGAAAAATTTAACAAAAGAAATAGATAAGCAGAAGAAAGAATTAGTAGACGAAATTACTCAAAAGCAATCTGAATGGTTTGATGAGGAAATGAGTAAGCTTGATAACTGGTCTTCTGATAGGCGAAATTCTTTGAAGATCGTTCTTAAGGAAATGGACGAGGATCTATTAGATTTAAAAAAACAAATTCGCTCTGTATCTAACCTTCCAGAAAAAATTGCCCTACAAAGAAAAGTAAAGACAATGGAGTTTAAACGTGATCAAGCATGGAAGGATTATGATAATTCAGCAAAAGAAATTGAGACTCAAAAAGATCGCCTGATTGATGAAATTGAGTCTAAACTAGAACAAAAAATAAGTGAATCCATATTGTTCTCAGCTCGCTGGACTATAAGATAAAAAATGAACGAAATTGAAAAATTAGATTTGAACACTTTGAGCATTACTTCCAAAAAACTTGAAGAGCTAAAGGTTATATTCCCTCAAGTATTTAAAGATGGAAAATTAAGCTTAGAGGCGCTTAAGGCCGAACTGGGGGATATTGCTGAAGATCAGAAAGAAAGATTCGGTCTCAGTTGGGCAGGCAAAGCTAATTGTATAAAAATAATCCAGCAACCTTCCTCTGGAACTCTATTGCCAGAAATGAACGGATCTGAAAATTTTGATACAACACAAAATATAATCATTGAGGGAGATAATTTAGAGTCACTGAAACTTTTACAAAAAAGTTATTATGGGAAGGTAAAGCTAATTTACATTGACCCCCCATATAACACTGGAAAAGAATTTATCTATCCCGATAATTTTCAAGAAGGTCTTCAAGAGTATTTAAAAAGAACAAATCAAGTTGACGGGAGTGGTTTTAAGTTAACAACGAATACTGACAAAGGTGGAAGATTCCATACCAATTGGTTGAATATGATGTATCCACGACTTTATTTGGGGAGAAATTTACTTAAAGATGATGGAGTAATTTTCGTAAGCATTGATGATGCTGAAATTCATAATTTAGCAAAATTATTGGATGAAATTTTTGGAGAAGAAAATTTCATCGGGTGTCTAATAATACAAACGGCAACAGATAATAACCCTAGACAAATTAATACAGAGCATGAGTATATGCTTGCTTATGCTAAAAATATTAATTCGCAAGACTATTGGGAGAGGCCAACCGATAGAGGAAAATTAATTCAAGAGGCTTACGAAAGAATCAAGGCGAAACATGCCAATGATATAGATGCCATTCAAAAAGAATTGAGAGAGTGGATTAAAGAAAATAAATCCAAACTGGATGAAGTTTCGCATTACGATAACGTCGATTCAAAAGGTGTTTTTCATGATGGTGATATAGCCAATACCAAAGATGGCGGTTACAAGTATGAAGTTATACATCCGATCACAAAAAAGCCTTGTAAGATCCCAGATAAGGGCTTTAGATTTCCTGAAACAACAATGAAATCGATGATTAAAGCTGATGAAATCTTATTTGGAGAGGATGAGACAACATTAATAAAGCCCAAAAAGCGGCTAGAAAACGCAAGGGAACTCCTAAGATCGGTAATTTATGAGGATGGACGAGCTGCGACTAAAAGACTGGCAACTCTTTTAGAGAAGGATGTTTTCAATAACCCAAAATCTGAATATTTACTTGAGCGTCTGATTGATTTCGTTACGGAAAAAGATGATCTTGTTTTAGATTTTTTTGCTGGTTCAGGATCTACAGGACATGCTATCTTTAACGTAAATCAACGAGATTCAGGGTCAAGAAAATTTATTCTTATTCAACTTCCAGAGGCACTTGATATTGAGTCGAAATCTCAAAAAAATGGCGCGCTTTTTTGCGACAAAATAGGAAAGCCTAGAAATGTTGCTGAGATTACAAAAGAGCGCATAAGGAGAGCTGGGAGAAAACTATCTGAAGGCAATCAGTTATTAGCTATTGATTTTGGTTTTAAAGCCTTTAAGTTGGATTCAAGCAATTTTTCTGCTTGGGATAATACTAATACTGATGTGTCTAAGCTTTCTGAATCATTAAAGCTTTTCACCCAAAATATTAATCCAGATAGAGGCTCGATGGATATCCTCTTCGAGATTTTATTAAAGTCAGGTTTTGAACTTACTGTAGATATTAAAAAACTTAGAATCTCTAAAAAGGAAGTCTTTTCTATTGAGGATGGCGCTTTATTAATATGCTTAGAGAGTGAGCTATCAATAGAGTTGATTGAGGAAATGCTTGAGTTAAATCCGTTTCAAATTATTTGTTTGGATGAAGGATTTAAGGGTAATGATCAGCTTAAAGTCAACGTAATTCAGACAATTAAATCGCGCCAAGAAAACGAAGATACAAAAACCATTTTTAAAGTGGTCTAAAACTTATGAAAATTAAGTTTGATTCATCATTACACTATCAGAGCGAAGCAATTCAATCTGTAGTTAGTTTATTTGAGGGGCAGCCTTTAGCTGATTCTACATATTCAGTTTCAGTATTGGATTCTGAATTTATGGGTGTAAGTCAAAGGGAGCTTGGCATAGGAAACAAATTCGCTATACAGTCGCCGCTTCAGGTTAATTCTTGGCTACTCAAAAATACAAGAAAAGTTCAAGAGGCCAATCAAATACCGATGGTGACTGAATTGAATGGCCGCCATTTCTCTATAGAAATGGAGACAGGAACTGGCAAAACCTATGTTTATCTACGAACTATTTTTGAACTCGACAAGGTGTATGGATTCAAAAAATTTGTAATTGTCGTCCCAAGTATTGCGATTAGAGAGGGTGTTATCTCTAGTATTGAGTTAATGACAGATCACTTCAAAACCTTATATGGTCAACCATTTGATAGCATTCTCTACGAATCCAAAGATTTAGGTAAAGTTAGAAGTTTTGCGACTTCAAATACGATTCAAATAATGGTTATTAATATTCAAGCCTTTCAAAGGGCTGAAAATATTATGAATCAAGAGTCAGACCGCCTTTCTGGGCGAGAGCCAATTGAGTTTATTCAAGCAGCCCAACCAATCGTAATAGTTGATGAGCCACAGAATATGGAGGCTGAGGCATCTCGTGAAGCGATTGGTAGGCTAAATGCGTTGTGTACTTTGAGATACTCAGCTACACATAAAAACCCATATAACTTACTGTATAAGTTGGATCCAGTTAGAGCTTATGATTTGAGGTTGGTTAAACGTATTGAGGTTGCTAGTGTTGTGGCTGAAGAAAATGTGAATGACGCATTTATTGAATTGAAGAAGCTAGATAACAAAACAACTTTAAAAGCTCAAATTCGTGTCAATGTTGCTACAAGCTCATCAGTTAATCAGAAAAATATTTGGGTTAAACGTGGTGATGATTTGTATTTCAAGACTAATGAACGTCAAGAATATAAAGATGGCTTCATTGTTGAAGGTATCTCACTAGCCTCTGGTGACGAATTTATTAAATTTACAAATGGAGTTGTAATTAAAAAAGATGAAGCAATCGGTAATTTCAAAGAAGATGTAATGCGAGCCCAAGTTTTTGAGACTGTGAAACAGCATTTTGAAAAGGTAAAGTCTCTAAAAGGGCGTGGAATTAAGGTTTTATCACTCTTCTTCCTGGACACTGTAGCTGATTATCGAATCTATAACGCAGATGGCTCATACAGCCTTGGCCCAGTTGGAGTATGGTTTGAAGAGGCGTATAAGAAATTACAAAGTGATAGCCTTTATAAGGATTTGATCTCAACATCTGTTGACGAAGTTCACGGGGGTTATTTTTCAAAAGACAAAAAAGGTCAATTCAAGGATTCAACTGAGCGGGGGAACGCGGATGATATTGATACATATTCAGTCATCATGCGAGCTAAAGAGACTTTATTATCAGCTGATTATCCACTTCAATTCATCTTTTCACATTCAGCTTTACGTGAAGGCTGGGATAATCCCAACGTCTTTCAGATTTGTACTTTAAGGAAGTCAGGATCTGAAAAGGATCGTCGGCAGACTATTGGTCGTGGACTTAGGTTGCCAGTTAATCAAGATGGCGATCGTGTTCATGATGAAACGGTGAATAGATTGACTGTGATTGCCAATGAATCTTATGAACAGTTTGCTCGGGAACTTCAAACTGAATATGAAGAAGATTATGGAATTCAGTTCTCTATTGTCCCCGTTACAGCATTTTCAAAACTAGTTATTGAATCTGAAACAGGCTCAAATGAAATCAAAGAACAAGGCTCTACCGAGATTTGGAAAAAGCTTATTGATGATTCTTATCTAACCTCAGAAGGTAAGGTCACTGATAAATTTGACATTAAAAAACCAGATTTTAAATTGATAGTTCCGGATCACTTCTCATCAATTAGGGCTGAGATTACCGACATCGTAAATCAATATGTTTTTAAAAATCGTATTGTTAATTCAAGGGATAGAGCCACTATTAAGTTTAATAAAAAGGTACAACTTAATCCTGAATTCAAAGTAATGTGGGATGAGATCAGCCAAAAAACTCGATACAGAGTTAATTTCAAAAGTGAACAGCTTATTCAATTAGCTATTGATCGATTCAAATCAAACCTTAGGGATAGTGGAGGAAAAATACAACCCCTAAAAATTCAAATTGACGTCACAGGCATTGACCCTTCCCTTGGCGGAGTTTCGATTGGAGCTATTCGGGAACAGTCGTCTATTAATGTATCCGTACCTAAACAGCTTCCCGATATTCTTGGGTACCTACAAAATGAAACAGAACTAACCAGACATACGTTAGTAGAAATTCTTACTAAATCAGATCGTTTAGATGAATTTATCATCAACCCCCAAGCGTTTATTTCAATGGCTATAAAAGAGATTAATAAGGCTTTACATGATTTGATGTTAGAAGGGATTGAGTATGAAAAGATCTCGGGTAAATGGTGGGAAATGAGGCGTTTAGAAGAAGATGCGGAACAGGGACTAGTTCGGTACTTAAACAACCTATACCCAGTTCAGAATCAAGATAAAACTGTTTATGACTATGTTGAGTTTCAGTCAAAGGTTGAACAAGATTTTGCTAGAGATTTAGACGCGAATGACCGTATTAAGTTTTTTATAAAACTACCTTATTGGTTTAAGATTGATACTCCAATTGGTTCATATAATCCAGACTGGGCTTTTGTCTTAAATGACTCTGAAAAACTCTATTTCATTAGAGAAACTAAAAGTACATTAGATTCAGATGAAAGAAAAAAATCTGAGAACGCTAAAATTGATTGTGGTCGAAAACACTTTGAAGCCCTCAATGCTAGTGGTAGCAACATTAGCTTTGGTGTGACCACATCCTTGAAAGAGGCGCTATCTAGAATTTAATTTTGGTTGCCCAAATCCACTCACCGAAAATATACTTGCTGTATGAATATAAGATTAAGACAGCAAGGTAATGAGTAAGGACTATAAAAACATAGCCCCAAACCTAGTCCTCTTACCTTCATCAAATAATCAGCAGTCCCTATTACAAGATCTCCGCTTTGCCCCACCAACTGTCTTACATTTACGAGATGGGGAAGTCATCGTCTATCGGCGACCAAATACCCCAGTTTGGCATTGTCGTTTTAAACGACAAGATGGCGCATGGCACCGCCAAACAACCAAGCAGGCATCAATCGAACATGCTGTCAGAGTTGCCTGTGAACTTTATGATGAGTCCAGATTTCGCCAAAGACTAGGTCTCGCACAAAAGTGCCCAGACTTTACAGAAATAGCACACACCACTCTCCACGAACTCCGAAGAGATTTGGATGCTGGTATTGGTAAGAGTGTTTACTATACCTACATCACATGTATTGAGAAATACTTTCTACCCTACTTTCAAGGCGCTCGATTGGAAGACATAACACATACTGATGTCCGTGAATTTGAAGTGTGGCGCAATAGGCAAATGATGAAAGTACCTAAAGCATCAACATTGAATAACTTTGCCAGTGCTTGGTCAAAGATACAAGAGATAGCAGTCAATAAAGGTTGGATAAGTGATAAGGTTGCTATTCCTAAATTGATTACCAGAGGAGTCAAGAGTAAGCCACGAGCCGCATTTAGCCGTGAGGAGATTGAAAGATTATTAACTTATATGGAGTCTTGG
>Ga0164297_10004333_pt1 | contig 12762 bp, 15 predicted proteins | sample GEODES058metaG_FD_113539 | JGI IMG/M metagenome (GOLD analysis project Ga0164297, IMG submission 113539) | Dystrophic lake water microbial communities from Trout Bog Lake, Wisconsin, USA - GEODES058 metaG | ecosystem: Environmental > Aquatic > Freshwater > Lake | place: USA: Trout Bog Lake... | reverse complement strand
TCCACCAAAACCTACTTGCCTCCCAAAGAGCAGATCTGGTCTGCATTGGAGTTGACACCCTTAGAGAGCATTCGTGTCGTAATTCTTGGTCAAGATCCTTACCCAACCGTGGGAAATGCACATGGACTGGCCTTTTCGGTCTTACCTGATGTTCGCCCTCTTCCTGCTTCGCTCAAAAACATTTACAAGGAATTGACGGCTGACTTGGGTTTAATTTCTCCCTCGCATGGGTCGTTGGTTCACTGGGCTAAACAAGGGGTTTTGCTGCTTAATACGGTTCTTACCGTGGAAGCGGGGGCACCTCAATCACACAGTAAAATCGGATGGGAAGACGTAACGGATCAAATCATTCGGTCCATTGCTGCTCGGTCCAAACAGATTGTGTTTGTATTATGGGGAAAATCGGCACAAGTTAAAAAGAAACTGCTGGGGATGTACATGGACATGAATCAGCATAAGGTGTTTGAATCGGCACATCCGTCGCCGTTAAGCGCATCTAAGGGATTTCTGGGGTCTAAGCCGTTTAGTGCGGTAAATCAGATGTTGCAGGAGATGGGGAAGGAGCCTGTTTCGTGGACGGTCTAATAGTTTACTATGTATGATAAAATAGTAAACTATTATTTTTAGTTTAATTACAGAATTTTAAGTTATACGACAAGATTTTTGGGCACTTTTTTTTAAAAAGTGCAAAGTACATTTAAATAAGAGCAGGATTAAATGCTGCCGATGGCGGCCATGGAGCAGGATTCTGGCTCGGTGGAAAGCCAGGATTGGTGGGGATGCCGCAATAGACAAAGGCATTTCCGTAGAAGAGCGTGGGTTGCATGTTGTTGTGGTACTGATCGCCACCATTGGAGTTAATCTGGTGATAGTGTCCGTAATCCGTAAGATGATGAATATGTGTAGGATCATTAATAGAAGCATATCCTACACCTGTTGTTTGTCCATTTGGATCTATAAGAGCTGTTTGGTGGAATGCACCATTATATATAGTAACACCATTGCTACCATTTGCACCATTATAACTATGAGTATGTCCATTATCTGAAATTCCTGTATATGCAGGATCTGTATTTGTAATATTTATAAAAGAAGTCGTCGTATTACCTGGAGCGGTTGTGGCAGGTGAGGATGAAGGAAAATTCGTTGGCGCAATTCCACCATGTGTCCATGAATAAGATCCATCATCATGATTGTGTGACGGCATTTCTACAGTCACTAATTTATGCATCACTTCACCACCATTGTTATTATATGTAACACCATTGTATACTCCTGGACCAAAGTTATAAGTAACATTTCCACCACTAGGATTACCTGGTTCGGTAATAGATCCCACCACACCCAGGACTTTTCCACGAGGATCAGGCAATTTAAAAGTAGCGCCCGAACCACCAAAGGTATAACCTAACACTTGAAATAGCAAATTGTAGGTGGTAGTGGATAGGGAGCGACCATCACACAACATCCATCCCAGATGGTCCGTATTAACAAAAGACATTTTGATATCTCCCGTGGTTGGCTTTTCATGCGCCGTAAAGAGTGCGCCTTTGGTTGCAATGGAAGTCATTCTAGTTATCTAGAATATATTTCTATGCTCCATTTACACATGGACTTATGTAAATATTTTAAATATCAAATAATATAGATGTCCTCCAAAATTATTTCGGGCACAACTAACAAATTAATTGTTTCCTTTTCAGGTCAGGGAAATGGAATGGGGACCCTTCCCCAATTTGAATTTGTAAACTTTCTTCAAAAATATTTTCCAGATTACGAAAAACATTTCTATTTAGATACCCATTCTGTCTGGTATCATAAAGGTATAGAGGGCATTTCTACTACTATCTCCGAAACGGTTACCTATTTGTACAAACAAATACAAAATTTTACAGAAGTGACATTTATTGGAAGCTCCGCTGGCGGATATGCTGCTATTTTATTTGGTTCCCTGCTCGGCATTCAAACCGTGATTGCCTTTAAGCCCCAGACACAACTTGTTAGGGGTCTAGATAGAGATTATCGTGACGTGAAACCTTATATGAATCCTGGTACCACCTATTATATTTACGGCGATATTACCGTAAAAAAAGAGAACGATCCCCTACATCATATTTCTCACTGCAACCATATAAATCGTGGTAAAAACGTGCATTTGTGTACCGATTATGTGGTTGATTTACGAAACATGCGTGACAAAGGAGAGTTAGAGAAAATTATGAAAGGGCATCTTTTGGGTGTTTCCTATTAGAAATGTGTCGCATGTAGTTATATTACATTACAATGTAGTGTAATATAACTAATAAATCTTCTTTCTCCGGTTCTAGTATCGGAATGGAATCTCCTCTCGTTTCTCCAAAGACCGCTGTATTATCCCCTTCACAACATGCAGTCAAAGCCTCTAAATTGGGCTCTATGGAAGAGCTTTCATTAGAACCATTTGCAGAGCCTGTCTTGCGAGAGAATCCAAACCGTTTCACCCTATTTCCTATTATGAAACCGAAATTATTTCAGAAATATAAGCAACATGTGTCCGTCTTCTGGACACCTGAGGAGATTGATTTGGCTAAAGATATGAAAGACTGGGTGAAATTGACAGATAATGAGCAGCATTTCATCAAACATGTGTTGGCCTTCTTTGCCGGTTCTGATGGCATTATTCAGGAGAACTTGGCTGCTCGGTTTATGAACGAAATCCAGTTGGCGGAGGCTCGGCAGTTTTATTCCGTTCAGCTCATGATGGAAGCTATTCACTGTGTATCTCCGGATACAATGATATTAACCAATATGGGGTATTTTAATATTAAATCGTTAGCAGAAACAAAGGTAAATGTATGGAATGGTAATGAATTTTCAGAAGTTACTGTAAAGAAAACAAGTGATTCATCAAGACTCTATAAAGTATTACTTGATAATGGTATGGAACTAGATTGTACAGATGAACACAAATGGTTAGTTCGTATTGGAAATACAGATCATCCTGAACGGTGTAAGATTGAAAAAATATTTACTAAAAATCTTAGAACTGGAGATATTATTGGTCAATTTGACTATCCCGTTATAGATTGTTACGATCCAGATGAATTTAGAAATCCATATACACATGGATTCTTTTGTGGAGATGGAACATATTCTAACAATTATCCTACAATTACATTATATTCTGATACTAAGAAGTCATTATTACAATACTTATCTACCTCTTCATATTCTATGAATAACCAGCAAGGTAAAATTGTATGTTATATTACAAATAAGATTAATAAAGAAAAATATGAAGTTCCTCTGAATTATTCAATTGAAACAAAATTACGATGGTTAGAGGGATTATTTGATGCAGATGCATGTATAAATTCATCTAAACAAGGTTATACATCTATTCAATTTACATCTATTCATTATGAATTTATAAAGAAAGTACAGTTATTATTAACAACTTTAGGGATATATTCAAGTATTAAATGTGTAAGAGATTCTTGTATTAAAGAATTGCCTGACGGAAAAGGAGGAGTAGCAGAATATGAATGTAAACCTATATATTGTTTATACATAACACAATATTATGTTAATAAACTTGAACAAGTAGGATTTAGTCCAAAACGTTTATTCTTAAATACTACAAATACTATTAAACAAAATAAAGCACTAATTCGTGTATTATCTGTTATTGATACCATGATAGATTCTGAAACATATTGTTTTAATGAACCAAAAAATCATACAGGAATATTTAATGGAATCTTAACAGGTCAATCAGAAACGTATTCTTTACTGATTGATACCTACATTGAAGACAAAGAAGAGAAGGCAAGACTCTTCTCGGCTATCCAAACCATTCCTTGCATCAAACTAAAGGCCGAATGGGCGCAGAAATGGATTTCTTCTACCGAGGAGTCATTTGCTACTCGGTTAATTGCATTTGCCATCGTGGAAGGAATCTTCTTTAGCGGCTCCTTCTGTGCCATTTACTGGCTCAAACAACGGGGGCTCATGCCTGGACTCACCGTATCCAATGAATTTATTGCTCGTGATGAGGGACTTCATACCGATTTTGCCTGTGCTTTGTACGAGGAGATTCTACAGAAAGTTCCTAAGACAAAAGTTCACAAAATTATTCGTGAGGCCGTCAAGATTGAGAAACAATTTATTACTGAGTCACTCCCTTGTCATTTGGTCGGCATGAACGACAAGCTGATGTCACAATACATTGAATTCGTGGCAGATCGGTTGTCTACACAACTCGGCTATGGAAAGATTTATTCGGCGGTAAATCCCTTTGATTTTATGGAGCGGATTTCATTAGAGGGCAAGGATAACTTCTTTGAAAAACGAGTCACGTCGTATGCCAAAGCAGGTATTGGGAAAAAACAGGATGAGATGTCGTTCTCGTTGGATGCTGACTTTTGAACTTTTTAAAAAAAAGTTCCCAAAAATCTTGGTGTATTTTTAGGAAAAAGAATCCAAAATAACTTATTATTTTAAGAAAAAGAGGGTGGGTTTAACATATGTTCAATAGCCTTTCGTGCTTCCTCTAATATTTTTATATCAGTATCTTCATGCTCTTTTAGAAAATCATAAGGTTGTTCTAATCCATCACAACAAAAATAAAAGGAAGGAGACTCATAAGTAATCGTCCATGTTGTAGAATAAGTCATATTATCCATAATATCTTGTACACTATCCCATAAGAAATAATATTGATCATGGAGATTCCATGCATGATCTCTCGCATACAGTGGAGGAAAATGGGCTTCTGTGGTCAAAAAAATACCAATATAGGGATGATTCTTCTCTGTTTCTAGCACAAGGCGTGAGGAATACATCATATTGTCCAAATACTGGTTTTTTTCAAGAGACATGATTGGCGTATTCTCATAAAAAGAATCAGCATAAGGCTGATGTAATAAGACGGTGGAATAGCGCTGGGCTTCTTTTTGTAAGGCATCATGCATGCTAGATAAAACAGCATGATGGGTTTGTTCTAAGAGAATGTGGGTCTCTATCTTTTTGGTATTACTCATCTGATTATATATTATCTGCTGTGTTTATGTCGCTGTTGTATGTATCCTCTTACACCTTTCCATATAATATGCTAATTGTAACATATTAATACGTTACAATTAACTTAAACATAAATACTATTAATAATAGTATGTCAGAATTAGATATTAATAATTTAATACGAATAACAAAAATTATTACCAGTGCAACAGGAAAAAGTACAATTGAGCATAATCATATAAGTAGTGCATTACGTATTATTAATCTTACTGAAGATAAGTACTCCACACCTGCAGCGGAAGTATGGGAAGCCTATCAGCGAAAACAAATTCCTAATATTCATTTCAATAAAGCAAAAGCGCTATTAAATGCAGGCGAATATCGGGTTAAGAATGATGCTGTCGCATATTTAAGCGGTATTATTATGGTGCATGAGGGTCATATAACTGCACAATGAAATGTTTACGCTGCATGTATCTGTTTTTTGGGCACTTTTTTTTAAAAAGTGCTTAGAGGTGCAACTCCTCCTGCAACATATGATTATGATTTAAGAGTTCCTTCGGCAGTTTCTCTCCAAACTTTGCCAAAAAATCGCCCCGTCTTACGACTTCTGCCTTCCATTCAGGCATATTAATCGCAAATAAATCGTTCTTTTGATCTTCTGTAAGGGATAATCCATCCATATTCATATCACTTACACGAGGTACCAATCCAATCGGTGTATCCACCGCCTCCACTTTATTTCCACAGCGCCGAAACATCCACTCCAGAACACGAATGTTTTCGCCAAACCCTGGCCACAGAAACAAACCGTCTCTGTCTTTCCGAAACCAATTCACATAAAATATTTTTGGCGCCAACGGTGATCCCATTTGCAGCCAATGCGCAAAATAATCTGCCATGTTGTATCCGCAAAATGGCAACATCGCAAATGGATCTGAACGTAGCGTGCCTCGTGCACCTTCTGCCGCAGCGGTGGTTTCACTCATCATGGTCGCACCCATGTAGACCCCATGACTCCAACTCTTGGCCTCTGATACGAGCGGCACCGTATCCGAACGTCGCCCTCCAAAAATAATACCATCCAACGGTACGCCCTCTGGATTCTCCCAGTTCGGATCAATAATCGGGCACTGATGTGCTGGTGCAGTAAATCGTGCATTAGGATGCGCTGCTGGTCCATCCTCAGGTCGCCATGCTCGCTTCAACCAACTAATAAGACCCTTTGGTGTCTCCTTGGTCATTCCTTCCCACCACGGGCATCCATCTTCCGTTACCCCTACATTCGTATAGATCGCATTACTTTGCGCAGAAGCCAGCGCCATTGCATTTGTCTTGGCACTTGTACCTGGAGCAACTCCAAAATATCCCGCTTCAGGATTAATTGCCCTCAACTTCCCATCCTTACCCACACGAATCCAGGCAATGTCGTCGCCCACTACTTCCACTTTCCAGCCAGGTACCGACGGCACCATCATTGCAAAGTTGGTTTTTCCGCATGCACTTGGAAATGCAGCTGCGAAATACTTCTTCTCTCCCGCTGGATTGGTTACTCCCATAATCAACATGTGTTCCGCCAACCATCCTTGATTATGCCCCATGACAGAGGCAATGCGCAAGGCATAGCACTTCTTTCCTAATAAGGCATTGCCCCCATAGCCACTGCCATAACTCCAGATCTCCTTCGTTTCAGGAAAGTGACAAATGTACTTGTTATTATTTTGTGGCCAGGAGACATCCCCTTTGCCTGGTAATAATGGTGCACCCACCGAATGCATACACGGAACAAATTCTCCCTTTTCTACAAGGGCCTTTAGTGCATCTGTCCCCATACGTGTCATGATACGCATGTTTACCACGGCATAGGGTGAGTCCGTGATTTGAACACCAATGGCGGAAAAGGCAGATTTTACGGGACCCATAGAAAACGGCACCACATACATGGTCCGACCCTCCATGCATCCTTCAAAGAGCGACTGCATTTTTGGCCGCATGATTTCAGGGTCTTCCCAGTTATTGGTTGGACCCGCATCATCCTTTTTCTCGGAACAAATGAAGGTGCGATTCTCTACACGGGCTACATCCGCAGCGGAAGAACGGGCCAAATAGCAATTGGGATACTTTTCCTTGTTTAGAGGAATTAATGTTCCTGAGTACGTCATTTTATTGAGCAACATGGCATTCTCTTCTTCGCTGCCTGTGCAAAGATGAACATTGACCGGGCGGCACAGCGTAATTTGTTTCTGTATCCAAGTCCGCAGCAGTTTATGGGAGGTCCACTCTTTTAATTGAATATTCATCATATTATATGATCTATAAATTATTTATGAGGATTTCTTTACACTGATTTTGTTTTAGAGTTTTGATTACTATTATACTCTATCATGCTAATAGGACATCCATGTCAACTCTTTTAACATTTCTCTACGGAGCGGCGGTTCTTATCATTCTGTATCATATTGTACATGTTCTCTATTCGGTCTATTATACGCCTGGTTCCACTACCTTATATAATTCATCTGTAACACAGGCTATCTTTCCCTCAGAGACAAAGAAACTGGCCCCTACATGGGGAACAAATGATTTGGGAATGATCAAAGGAGATCCAACCAAATATGGACAAGGCGATTTTTGGCCGTCATCTGGACAGGGATATGTGCCCGACAAGTATGCAAGTGGTGGTGCGAGTCCTAGTGGAGGAATGCGGGATGCACCGCCTGTAGCACCCGTTGAATTGCGTCCTGGATACGATCCACTTCCTTCGTTTCGTCAGATTTATGAACAACACCCTGAGATTCCTGAGAAGAAAGTGTGGCCTGTTGGATGGTGGGGCCAGTAATACGAGTCAATGATACGAGCCAGTGATACAAGTTAGTAAATTCTAATATAGAGTAGAGTCATGGAGCGATCCGATTTTCTTTTTATTCTATTCTACGGAGCTGTCTTCCTTTTTATTGTTTATTGGGTTGTTAATATGAATCGGTCTTCGCCTATTATCATGAAAGCTAATGCAAATGTTGTAGAACGTTCTAGTTCGTGGCCATGGCATATGACACCCTATAACTGGTGGCCCTATTGGGATGGATGGTGGTCGGGTGGAGACGATGGTGGCTATTCATCTGATGCTCCCTCTTCTTATCCAGATAACCATAAGACACAACCGTCCTCTCAAAAACCGTGGGGTGGTGCGGGCCGTGAGGCGAACGGACTACGAATGTGATTATGAATGTGATTGTGATTGTGATAAATTATTCAATCAAATAACATACAATCTATCAAATGGCTAAAAAACAACCATGTGATGCCTTATTATTTTTTCCTAGTACTTGTGGATATTCTACATCCATGCTATTGGCTATTCATAAGCATTATTGTACACATAGCGGAACATCTGAATGGATTCCCCTTCCCGCATGCGACGATGAATCAGGCATTCTTATCCTTCGTAATGGGCTGAACTCTCTACTTGGTTATAAATATACCATTTATGATTTAATCAAAGATAAGGATATTATGTATCAACCACTATTGGAACAATTACGACGCAATCTAGATACATGGTTCCGAGGTATTCACGATCAAGTTGCAGTTCCTGCATTCTATGGAACTAACTTTAATAGATACGATCATACGGTAATTGTAGTTCATACTCAACAATCACCTCGCAATATCAGTTTTCAACGGATTACCTCTCTAAAGCCACACGGTCCTAAAACACATGTAACACTTTTTCCTGGAGATATTTTGATTCCAAGCAAATATGCACTATCCTTTTTTAGCACATTGCCTTTGGCAATGCCTTTGGCAATGCCTTTAGCTATGCCTTTAGCTATGCCTTCGGTAATGCCTTCGGTAATGCCTTTATCTCGTTTATTATCTTCTTTATAATTATTATAAGATAGTAAATGTATTTTATTATAACATTAAATACAGGTGATACAATCCCTATTTCATTACAAAAAACAGATCCATCCGATGAAGAACTTATTGAATTGTTTACGCATTCTATTCCACAGTTTCATCCAGAGAAACGATATGTTGCGATGAGTCCCCACGGTGATTGTATTGTTTATGAGAATGGTACCATCTATAGAATGTCCGATAGTCATTAATTTGTCAGAAAGTGCGGAATATGTCGCCCTGTATATTTAATAAGCCCACGTTCTTTCTTGGAAGTATTGTAGTAGTTCCGATAATTGATAATCGGATTCTTGGAAATCTTATATTGTTCATCCATGGCTTGTGCAAAGCCCTCTCGTTCTCCCATCCGAATGCTTAATGGCAAATTGTCATATAACCATTGAATGTGTTCTTCGCACGAATGTACTTTTTTGAAACGGAATCTGAATTCCCTCGCTAATTCCAGACCTAGTTCCGCCAACCATAAATAATTTCCTGAACATTCTCGGGTCCAGATGGAACATGGATGATGCGTGTGGCACGGACGATATCCTGGCTCTTTTGTGGTAATGCAATCAGGTGCTCGCCACATGTATTCTGGGACTTCTAGTTGTTTTTGGGCTCTGGACAAGGCTGCGGGTGATTTGTACTGCAGTAGCTCTTCGTAGAATAAGACCCAATGAGCGGTGTATAAGAGCTGACATGTTTCTAGCAGCATCTTAATTACGTGTGTATCTACATGCCATCGTGCGGCTTTACGGGGTTTCCAATGCAGGGCGAAGATATTCATTTGCGGGGCGACTTTTTCGTGTTAAACATTTTATTCAATTTTATGCCGATAACATGTGCTAATATGAAAATTTCTTACTTCTTCATCTGTATAAGCATCTGATGAATCACCATAATCATCCTCTTCAATGATGCATTTTGTTACTTCTATGGCATTTTCTGCAACGATTGTTCGCATAAACTTCATATAATCATCTTTAACATATAGGCTAAAACTGCAATGATGGTTGCATGCTCTACGATGATAAGGGCGAATTTCTATACGAAATGTCCATATGTTATCGGTTATATCCCACTCATAATAGTATGTATGAATAGGAAATTCATGCCATTTACAATAGATTTCCCATTCCTCTGGTAATAATACTTCATCTAACATATAATCATATGATGCGCCATGTAGAATTTCATCATGCTTTTTAAGGAATGCGATAAATTCTGGCTTCATTTGTGCGGTGCAATTTAAAATAATATGATACCCCATACTACGTAGCTATTAAATTATATTCTATAAGCTAGCACTTAGCACTTTTTTTAAAAAAGTGCCCAAAAATCAATTCATATTTTGGAACTGTACTTCTAGATTTTTGGGCACTTTTTTCTAAAAAGTGCAAAAATTGATTGTTTCATTTGGCTATCTAAAGAGCCAAATGAGTAACTATGAACTTAAACACATCCGAGGCATCCCCTACTACCTTGACGGGACCACCGTTAGAACCTTTGACCTTGACGCAGGAAAACCAGGTAGTAACTGCATCCCTATTGGAACCTATCTGGCGGCAACCGATTCCATCACCTACTTCCCAGACTGGCGAATCCGAGTCCAACCTCATCTTGATGCCTTCCGTGGCGGTCTTATCTCCCAAGAGCGAGACAAGTTGCGGGACTCCATTATCAAGCCTCAAAAGCCACGTAAAGCCACACGAACTCCTCGAAAAGCTGCCGCTAGTCGAGCCACGGATCCTAAAAGTGAGTAAGGAGGACTTGGAGGCATTGTGCCAGGTTATTACGGAATACCAACAGGCTTTTTAGCACTTTTGAAAAAGTGCCCAAAACGCAACTACGTTGCCGAGGACTTCTCCCAAAACTTCTGCTAAAATACTAGAAATAATTTGGTTATTTTTAGTATTTAATAAATTTGAATCATATATTATGTTAGTAGCAGATTAACACAATATGTCAGATACATTTATTAAAAAAGCAAAGACTGTGCATGGAGATTTATATGATTATTCTAAAATTAATTATGTAAACTCACAAATACATGTTACTATTATATGTGCTACGCATGGAGAATTCTCACAAACTCCTAATAACCATCTAAGAGGAAAAGGTTGTAAAAAATGTGCAAATCAATTACTTAGCACACGAAGCAAAAAAACAACCGAGCAATTTATTCATCAAGCAAAAGAAATTCATGGAGATACATATGATTATTCTAATGTGGTATATACTACAACGCATAAAAATGTTAGCATAACATGCAAAATACATGGAGATTTTCCTCAGGCTCCATCAGGTCATTTAAGTGGTTCTGGATGTAATAAATGTTCAATACTAAAACGAGCTCTTGCACAAACATTTACAAAAGACACATTCATTAAAAGGGCAAAGACTGTTCATGGAGATGCATATGATTATTCAAAGGTTATCTATGTAAATTCTCAGACATATGTCACTATTATTTGTAATACATGTGCTATTGAATTTTCTCAAGTACCCAATTCCCATTTACAAGGTACAGGATGTGATAAATGTGCTCATAGAATTAATCATGATAGTCAACGATTAACAGAAGATGAGATTAAACTAAGAGCTAAACAAGTTCATGGAGATAAATATGATTATTCATTAATGAACTATAAAAATAGTCAAACAACAATTACAATCATATGCACACTGTGTTCTGCTACATTTCATCAATTATATGGAAATCATGTTACACACAAACAAGGTTGTCCATTTTGTTATGGACGATATATGGATACTACCCTATTTATAGAGAAAGCACGACAAATACATGGGATTGAGTTTGATTATAGTAAAGTTGTATATGTAAAAAGTAATATTAAGGTTACCATAATATGTAATAAAACAAAAGTAGAATTTTCTCAAACACCTAACTCGCACTTAATTGGAAGCAAATGCGCATGCTGTTCGCCTGTCAGATATTCAAGAAAAGCAATTCAGTATCTTGATTTTATGGCATCCTACTATAAGATACATATACAACACAAATTAAATGGAGGAGAACTGTATATGAACTCATATTATATGGATGGTTTTGCCCAAGAAATAAACACAATCTATGAATTTAATGGTACAGTGTATCATGGTGATCCACGATTATGTGATCCAACACAAAATAATCATTATGGTGATAACTATGGAGAATTATATAAAAAAACATTGAAGAAAGAACAATTTATCAAAGATGCTGGGTACAAATTAGTAGTTATGTGGGAACATGATTGGAATAATGCACTTAAATGTGTAAAAAAAATACAAAAAATATTTCGTAAAAATAGGAAAATACTTAAAACACCTTCACAGTAATATAATATATGCCCAACGAATGCGTCAATCGCATCACCATCACCTCCTCGTCCTCATCCGATATTGACTCTATTTTTAATACAAATCTTTCCACCGTGCACGAATTACACATTAATCAGCGTGGTAAATTAGGTATTCGTGCTGAATTTATTACTGCATGGAAGCCTGATTATTTGTGGCTTCAAACCTTACTGTCTGCGTATCCGTCCTGTTGGATCAAGAACGAGTGGATTGTAGAAGATGGTAAAGCGGGTGTGTGGATCGCTTACAACAAAGGAACACAGCACATTACCTCTATGGAATGGGATGATCTTTCATTGGAGGCAAATCATTATCTGTTTCGCCCATTAGATTCCTAATATTTATAAAATTGAATATAGTATTGATATAGTGTTGATATAGTAATACATCAGCCATGGCATGCATTGTAAATCGTGCATGTAAAATAAATACACCTACAGAGCGTATATTTCAAGAAGCCATTCATCATTGCCGATGGAAAAAGGTATTACGTAC
>Ga0164297_10004327_pt1 | contig 12773 bp, 10 predicted proteins | sample GEODES058metaG_FD_113539 | JGI IMG/M metagenome (GOLD analysis project Ga0164297, IMG submission 113539) | Dystrophic lake water microbial communities from Trout Bog Lake, Wisconsin, USA - GEODES058 metaG | ecosystem: Environmental > Aquatic > Freshwater > Lake | place: USA: Trout Bog Lake... | reverse complement strand
GCCCAGAACTTTCAGGGGTTTCCAGAATGGCATCAAACTCTCCTGATACCACCTGCGCAAACAATAGCTCACTCTGCTCTTTTAATGGATTAACCTTGTTAGTAGGATTTGCTTTTGCTTGGGGATGTCTATGGGGATGCCTAGACTTAGAATTTGTATTTGCTGTATTGCTATCAGATGCAGATGGCTCGCCAGTAGCATTTTCTGGACGAGGTCTCTTTGGACCAAATTTTCCACCTTTTCTTCCAAACCTTGGATTGCGTGGACGTCTAGATTCACCAGAGCTATCAACAGAATTATTTTCAGAAACTACACCATTTTCAGTGGTGGCCAAATCCTTTTGAATTGAATTTGTTGGAGTCTCTTTTGGAGTTTCGTTACTTGTATCGTGTTCAGTCATTACCTAAATTCTTTTCTTCAGTATCAGGGTTATTGGTTTGTCCAAAATCCTTTGAATCATCATCCTCAGGCATAGTTTGTATCTCTTCATGACTAGCTTCTATCACGACATCATCTTGCGTAGCTTGTTCAAAATTAATTACCTGCTGAGCAATTTGATCAACAATAACGCCGTCCTCTAAAGCAGGTAATGACTGAAGATTAGGAATGCTCATATCATCTAAGAATTGTTTGGTTGTGGCATATAAAGCAGGTCGCCCAATGGTATCTTTATGACCAATCACCTCAATCCATCCACGATCTTCTAACTGCTTAACAATTTGCGTGCTAACAGTAACTCCTCTAATCTCTTCAATTTCGCCTCTTGTAACCGGCTGACGATAGGCTATGATCGCTAAAGTCTCTAAAACAGCTCTAGAGTATTTAGGTGGCTTTTCAACAGTTAGACGATCTAAATATTCACGCATGGATAAGCGACTTTGAAAACGCCATCCAGTAGCGATATTAACTAGTTCCATTCCCTTTTCAGACCAATCATTCTGAAGCTCATTAAGCCAAGTAATAATGTTTTCAGGAGTAACTTCGTCACCGTATAAACGAGATAGCTCATTGATTGACATGGGTTCTGAACTGCATAAAAGTGCTGTCTCAAGCACCTGCTTGTAATGGTTTTCAATCATATGTAATGAAATTTAGTATTGCTTTCAAAAATAACTCTCTGCAAATCCATCAGAAAAATAGAACTTGAAATTTCCTATCTTGTGCCAATAGATTGACTAATTTTTAACCTGGAAAGTTCGTTTTAATAACTGTCAATGTTGACTTTTATAACTCATTAAACGAATGCAATTTAGCAAATTCAATGTGTGCTTTTAATTCGAATACGTTATTATATCGAATTCCATGAGAATAGCCAAATACTTCATGCTTTCTAAATAATTGGACTTATTCATCTAAACATTTTTTTATGCCAATTAATCAACAATTATTGATTCAAAAAATTGTAGTTTTCATCAGCTTATTTATCCTAAGCGCATGCTCAATAATAGAAACCAAAAAAAGCTCGAACGAGAGTAATCCCCCCCCCATTTTGAGTAAAACACCAGTCATTGGCTTAGCCTTGGGAGGTGGTGCTGCCAGAGGATTTGCACATATAGGCGTCATAAAAGTTCTTGAGGCAAATGGTATTAAACCAAACATCATCGTTGGAACCAGCGCGGGAAGCGTCATCGGCTCTATCTATGCTTCAGGAATTTCTGCAAGTGAACTTCAACAAATCGCTATTGACTTAGACGAGGCAACCATTACTGATTGGACGAATCCATTTGTTGGCAAACTAGGAGGAATGATCAAAGGTGATGCATTGCAAAATAAAATTAATGTATTAGTTAAAAATCGAAGCATAGAACAAATGAAAATTCCTTTGGCTATTGTTGCTACAGATTTAAAGACTGGTAATCCAATACTCTTTCAACGTGGCGATACTGGACAAGCAGTTAGAGCTTCTAGTAGTGTCCCAGGAATATTTATGCCCACGAACATTCTTGGTAAAGAGTATGTAGATGGGGGCTTATCCTCCCCTGTTCCTATTAAATTTACTCGTACACTCGGAGCAGATATCGTAATAGCAGTTAATATTTCAGCAGACCCTTCCGATCAAAGTGTGAGCGGCATCCTCGGTACCTTACTTCAAACAACTACGATTATGGGAAGAAGTATCACTAGCTGGGAACTGCCACTTGCTGATGTGGTCGTTGTGCCACAACTTCCACAAATGAAAGGCACAGACTTCAAATCGCGTAACGCAGCTATTCTCGCTGGTGAAATTGCTATGCAACAAAATATCTCACAATTAAAAAACAAAATAGAAGAATTTAAGAATAAGTAGTTATTCCATGCAATAAAAAAGGCAGCTGTTGAGCTGCCTTTTGTGAATTCTGTTACAAGCTTATTTTGTAATCATATCCATTTGAAAACTATCTTTGATAGATTCATTCACTCTTCTTGCTCCATCAAAGCGCTGGTCCCAATAAACAGTTGACATATCATCAACACGAACTCCAGATCCACGAGCAGGGGCATGAATAAACTTATTCTCACCAACATAAATACCTACATGGGAATTTTCTCTTTGTAAGGTATTAAAAAACACTAAATCACCTGGCTTTAAATTTTCACGAGAAATTTGTAAACCAACTTTACTCATCTCGTCAGTTTTAGCAGGAAATAAAAAACCTAAATTATCTTTAAAAACATATTTAACAAAGGCGCTTGCGTCAAATCCAGTCTGAACCTTCTCTCCCCAACGATAACGCACTCCAATAAGTTGCATCGCATTATTAATTAATGTGGAGGTACTATCAGAAACAGTTCCAGCAACTTTGCCATAAAAACTTTGCTTCGGAGCAACAGGAGTTGCAACAGACTCTTCGGATGACTGAGCATAGGAAATCTGACTCAAAGCAGTCGAAACTACTAAGGAAGTTATTAAAGAAGTTTTGGTAAGTCTTTGAATTTTCATTGATTAATGTTAAATATATTTTGCTTTTAAGACCTAGTCTAACCAATTTTGTGACAAATTTCAATCATTTTTGTGACAATTTATAAAAAAGCCTCTTGAATTAAGTGCTGTGTATAGTCTGACTTAGGTGATTGGATAATCTCTTCGACATCTCCAAACTCTACAATATCACCATGTCTTAACACCATAACTCTATGAGACATTGCCCTAACAACAGCAATATCATGGCTAATAAAAATATAAGCCAAATTATATTTTTGCTGCAATTCTGAGAGTAATGACAACACCTGCTTTTGAATAGTGACATCTAAAGCAGATGTAGGCTCATCCAAAATGAGTATTTCTGGCTTTAGGACAAGCGCCCTAGCAATTGCGATTCTTTGTCTTTGTCCGCCAGAAAATTCATGCGGATATCTTTCCATCGCAGTCTTATCTAATCCTACCTCCAAAAGAACATCAATCACTTTTTGATTTTTTTGATCTCGCGATAATTCAGGCTGATGAACATCAAGCCCCTCTGAAATTATCTGCCCAATAGACATTCTTGGTGATAGAGAACCAAAGGGGTCTTGAAATATCACCTGAAATTTCGCACGAATACTTCGTTTTTGAGATTTACTAAGTAACTTCCATGGATTCCCTAAAATATTGACTTCACCTTCTAATTTAGCGCTTGTCCCACCTAACAAATCTAATAAAGCCATTCCAAGGGTTGTTTTTCCAGATCCTGATTCACCAATAATACCCAAGGTCTCACCCTGCCGAATATCAAGATTCACATTTCTCAATACGGAGGCATAGCTCGGTTTTTTATAAAAATCTACAATTTGACTCCAACCAGATTTCGGTACTGGATAAGAAACAGAAATATCTCTGGCCTCAAGCAAATGAGTAGCTAATGGGAGCATTGGCAATACATGTCGCTCAGGTCGGCTATTGACCAAAGATTGTGTATATGGCGATTGAGGTGTGGTAAATATTTGTTGAATTGTCCCACTCTCAAGAATTTTGCCTTGATGCATCACCACCACATTATCAGCAAATCTTTTAACTAAATTTAGATCATGCGTTATCAATAAAACCGACATCTCTTGATTCTCAGACTGAGACTGAAGATCTTTAATCAATTCTAAAATTTGTTTACGAAGATTGACATCAAGTGCTGTAGTCGGCTCATCTGCAATAAGTAACTTAGGCTTAGTAGATAGAGCCATAGCAATCATCGCTCGTTGCCTTTGCCCACCAGATAACTGATGAGGATAAGCATTCATTTTATTGACAACATCAGGAAGACCAACTTTCTCAAGCATTTCTTGCGCTCGTGCTTTTGCAACTCGCCGCTCAAGCAAAGGCTCGTGAATCATTACAGCTTCAATAATTTGATCACCAATAGAAAACAAGGGATTTAAAGCAGTCATAGGCTCTTGAAATATCATTGCAATTTCTCGGCCACGAACTTGTCTAAGCTGCTCCTCTTGCAATCGTAATAAATTCTTCCCCATCCAATGAATATTGCCACTTACCTTTGCACCCTCTGGAAGAAGACCAAGAATTGACAAAGCTGTTAAGGATTTCCCAGAGCCCGACTCTCCCACTATCGCTGTTCGAGAACCAGGTGCAATATCTAAATGAACACCATCAACAACTTTACGCTCTTTACGACCATCACCAAATTGTATGGATAGATTCGTAATCTTTAAATGTGCACTCATGAAGAACCTTTTTTCCTCGGATCAAAAGCATTTCTTAACGCCTCACCCATAAAGGTTAAAAGAAGTAAAGTTCCTACCAATACAATAAATGTTGATAAAGAAATCCACCAAGCATCTAAATTTGCTTTTCCTTGAGATAACAATTCACCTAGACTCGGCGTATCTGGAGGAACACCTAATCCTAAAAAGTCTAAGCTTGTTAGTGAGAGTATTGCAGCACTCATTTGAAATGGTAAAAAGGTTATGACAGGAATTAAGCTATTGGGCAGAATATGTTTAAACATAATCTTCCAATTGGATAGGCCTAAAGCTCTTGCAGCCTTAACGTATTCAAGTCCACGATTACGGAAAAACTCTACCCTTACATAATCTGAAAGATTAATCCAACTAAAGAGAGAAAGTAAGATAACTAAAAGCCAAATACTTGGACTAAATACAGATGCAAAAATAATCAATAAGTACAGTTCAGGTAAAGACCGCCAGACATCAATGATTCTCTGGGTAATGAGATCAAAGCGACCACCAAAATATCCCATGAAACCACCCAGTAATACCCCAATGACTACCCCAACAATAGATAGAGCCAAACCAAAGAGTACCGATAACCTAAAACCATAAATTAGCCTAGCCAACACATCTCTGCCACGATCATCTGTACCAATCCAATTATCTTTAGATGGCGTTGCTGGATTAGGTTCTTTAGCAAAGTAATTTAGACTTAAATAACTGTATTCAATGAGAGGGTAAATTGCCCAATTCCCCTTTTGCTTTAAATTATCTCTAATGAGTGGGTCATGAAAGTCTGTTGGAGTTTCAAAATCTCCACCAAATACCGTTTCGGGATAATCTTTAAAAATAGGGAAATATGTTTGACCTTGATAACTAACAATTAATGGCCTGTCATTTGCCACCAGCTCGGCACACAAGCTAATACCAAAAACGATTAAAAATACTATTAAGCTGTAAAAGCCGAGCCTATTACTTTTAAATCTTTGCCAAGAGGTATTTTTTCTTTTAGAAACGGCCATTTTAATTTCCTTGACCTTCAAATTGAATTCTAGGATCTACCATGACATAAGCAATGTCTGAAATCAATTTTGTAAAAAGACCTATTAAAGTAAAAATATATAAAGTACCAAATACGACTGGATAATCACGTCGCATCACAGCCTCAAATGACATTAATCCCAGTCCATCCAAAGAAAACAAAGTTTCAATCAATAATGAACCTGCAAAAAATGCCCCAATAAATGCCGCAGGAAAACCTGTAACTAGTGGAATCATGGCATTACGAAAAATATGTCGCCACATGACAATATGCTCTGGTAAGCCTTTTGCCCTTGCAGTAATAACATATTGCTTACGAATTTCTTCAATAAATGAGTTTTTAGTTAGCATTGTAATCACCGCAAAACTTCCCAATACGGAAGCCGTAATAGGCAAAACCAAATGCCATGCATAATCTAAAATCTTCGCTCCCCAAGACATGGTTTCCCATTGGTCAGATACTAATCCTCTTAATGGAAAAATTTGTAAAAAAGATCCCCCTCCAAAAACCACCAAAAGTAAAACCCCCATAACAAATCCCGGAATGGCATAACCAACTAAAACAAGCATACTGGTTATAGTGTCGAATTTGGATCCATCCCTAACTGCTTTTGATATACCTAATGGAACGGATATGAGATAAGTAATGAAAAATGTCCATAGTCCAATACTGATAGAAACAGGAAGCTTTGAAACCACCAGCTGCCAAACACTCTGATGCTGGTAGTAGCTTTGTCCCAAATCAAAACGTGCAAAACGACTGAGCATACTAAAGTATCTCTCTACCGGAGGCTTATCAAAGCCATATAAGGCTTTTATTTCCGCTAAGTTTTTTTCATCTATACCTTGACGGCCTCTATATGTACTCCCACCTCCAGTGGATTCACCAGCGCCAACTCCAGCAGCCCCCCTACCCTTTAACTCAAGAACCATTTGTTCTACAGGTCCACCTGGTACAAATTGCACAACAATGAATGTTAAGGTCAAAACACCAATTAAGGTGGGTACCATCAGCAATAGTCTTTTAACGATATAGGGTAATAAACCATGTCTCATTATTGATCTCTTTTTGTCGTCGAAGCTGGGTTTCGCCACCAATTACCAATAATCCAAGCATCTGCTGTGTAATATAAAGGTGGCTGCGGAAAGCCTAATTCTGAATTATAGGCAACACGATGTGTCGGGTTATACCAGTGAGGAACAACAAAATAATTGTGAATCAAAATTCTATCAAGCGCCCTAGTTGCAATATAAAGTTTTTCACGATCATCAGCACGTGTAATTAAACCAATTAACTCATCAACACTCTTGAGACGAACTCCAATTTGATTATCAGTACCCTTTTGCTTTGCAGCTTCACTCCCAAACCTATCCCATAGTTCATTACCCGGACTTTGAGTATCTTGATAACGGATTGTGGTCATCTCAAAATCATGCTCATCTAATCTTTGTTGATATAAGGCGTTATCAGTTGTTCTAACATTGGCTTGTATACCAAGCTTTTCAAGGTTCCTAACATACGCACTTAATATTCTGAGCAAAAAGGGGCTGTCCTCTAGCATCTCAAATACAAATGCCTGTCCTGCTTGATTTCTTAAAGCACCATCTTTATAAGTCCATCCAGCTTGAGCAAGCAACTCCTTTGCTTTGAGCAAATTAGAGCGTAAAGAGTCTGGTGAGGCAGTACTAACTGGAGATGGCATTGGACCAAAAACCTCTGATGGTATCTCACCAGGATATTTTGTCTGTAAACTCTTTAAAAGCTTTAGCTCGTCGCCTTTTGGAACACTATTCTTCTCATAGGAAGCCCCTAATAAAGAATTTGAAAAATAACTATCTAGGCGCTTGTATTGGCTATAAAAAATTTGACGATTTAGCCATTCAAAATCTAAAGCCAATCCCAAAGCTTGACGAACACGTGGATCTTTAAAAATTTCCTTGCGAGTGTTCATCGCAAATCCTTGCATCCCAGCACCATTGTGATGAATGAATTCGTTTTTTATGAGCAAACCTTGATCAAACTTCCTACCGACATAACTCTTAGCCCATAACTTCGCACGGTATTCCACAATCGCATCAAACTCACCAGCCTTAAATGCTTCTAAGCGAACAGTATCATCACTAAATAACTTAAATACGATTTTTTCAAAGTTGTAATTTCCAACGCGAACATTTAAATGTTTACCCCAATAGTTTGGATTTTTCTTATAAATAACATTTCGACCTATTTGGTAAGAAGCAATGATGTATGGACCACTTCCAATGGGCTTTTCAAATGCCAATTGATCAAAAGGTACTTTTGTACCATCAGCTTTTTGGCCCCATTTCGCTGAAAAAATAGGCATCGTCCCAGCTAACAAGGGAGCTTCACCTGTTTTACTGAAAAAATCAAAACGTACTAAATGATCGGATAAAACAACAACCTGCTTGATATCAGCAAAAACGTTTCTATAACTTGGATGAGCTAGTTTGCTAGTCAGCGTATCGAAACTGTATTTGACATCACTAGCCAAAATAGGACTGCCATCACAAAAACGTGCTTCTGGCCTCAAATGAAATGTCATCGATAAACGGTCTGATGACATCGTCATATCATCCGCAATAAGACCATACATTGAGGAGGTTTCGTCAGCGCTTCCAAGTGCTAAAGATTCAAACAATAACCCAGCAACACCTGGTGCAGCTACCCCCCTCAATGTGAAAGGATTAAATTTATCAAAGCTGGTCCTGCGGTCAGGATTTGCCAAAGTCAAAGTACCACCTTGAGGTGCTTGTGGATTGACATAATCAAAATAGAGAAAATCTTTAGGATATTTAGGATTACCGTATTGTGCAAAAGCATGCGCCCCCCATGAAATTTGGGGCAAAAGCATACAACTTAGTAAAATTATCAGTTTTCTCATCCGACTTTGTTTTTTATACCAACTTGATTTTTAGATCTATTTTGAACAATTGTAGTAGTGCCATCAAGATTTTGGGATAATTCCAATACACCTCTTTATCAAAAGGATATTTATATGGGCTTTCTTGCAGGTAAAAAAATTCTAATAACCGGAGTTTTATCCAATAGATCAATTGCATACGGAATTGCAAAAGCTTGCCACCGCGAGGGAGCAGAGCTTGCATTTACCTATGTTGGTGATCGTTTTAAAGAACGAATTACTGATTTTGCAAAAGAATTTAATAGCAGTCTCGTATTCGATTGCGATGTAGGAAGCGATGAACAAATTAGCGCTCTGTTTGAAGATCTTTCAAAATCATGGCCAAGTTTTGATGGTTTTGTCCACGCCATTGGCTTTGCTCCTAAAGATGCCATTACTGGTGACTTTTTAGAAGGGCTAAACAGAGAGTCTTTCCGTATCGCTCACGACATCTCCTCATACAGCTTCCCTGCAATGGCTAAAGCATGCCAAAAAATGTTAAACCCGAACTCTGCACTACTCACACTCTCTTATCTTGGAGCTTTACGAGTAGTCCCCAACTACAACACGATGGGACTTGCAAAAGCATCGCTTGAGGCAAGTGTTCGTTATTTAGCACAATCACTAGGAAGTTCTGGCATTCGTGTGAATGGAATTTCAGCAGGACCAATTAAAACCTTAGCTGCTAGTGGAATCAAAGACTTTAGCAAAATTCTCAGCAGCGTAGAAAAAAATGCTCCTCTTCGCAGAAATGTAACTATCGATGATGTAGGTAACGCTGCAGCGTTCTTCTTATCAGATTTAGCAGGTGGTATTACAGGCGAAATTACCTATGTTGACGCAGGATTTAGCCAAGTTGTCGGTGGCATGCTAGAAAACTAAAAAGAGTGAATTCCTCTGCAACACCTCAAACCGCCTCATTTCGTGAGGCGGTTCTATTTTGGTTAAAACTGGGTTTCATCAGTTTTGGTGGTCCTGCAGGTCAAATTGCAACTGTTCACCAAGAGTTAGTTGATAAAAGACATTGGATCTCTGAAAAGCGTTTTTTACACGCTCTTAATTACTGCATGATTCTTCCAGGGCCAGAAGCTCTCCAATTAGTCATCTATATTGGTTGGCTTCTCCACCGGACGATTGGAGGCATTATTGCTGGATTTTTATTTATTTTTCCAGCACTCCTTCTTTTGATCGTCTTATCGATTGTTTATGTAACTTTTGGAAGCACCCCTTTAGTTACTGGAATCTTTTTAGGAATCAAACCAGCCGTCACTGCGATAGTCATTGCTGCAGGTTATCGAATCAGTAAAAAAATACTCAAAAAACCAATTCATTTTGTCATCGCTTTACTTGCATTCATTAGTATGCAATTTAAAGTCCCCTATCCAATCATCATTATTCTTGCTGGAGTTTTAGGCTTCATTATTCATAAAATCAAACCAGATTGGATGGCTTCTAATTCCCATGCATCCCATAAAAATAATTCAAATGAAAATCGTATAAAAGCCATCATCGATGATGACTCTGAACAACTTCCTCACACCAAATTTAAAACTTCTAAATTTTTCTCAGTTTTGACAATTTCAATTTTATTATTTGTAATTCCATTTGGTTTATTAATTTCTCTTTATGGTCAAAACCACCTCTTTACAGAATTAGCTTGGTTTTTTAGTAAAGCTGCTTTCCTTACATTTGGTGGAGCCTATGCAGTATTACCTTACGTTTTTCAAGCAACCGTAGAAAACTTTCATTGGCTAAGTACCGCCCAAATGATGGATGGCTTAGCTCTTGGAGAAACAACTCCAGGACCATTAATTATTGTTGTAACCTATGTGGGATTTGTGGCTTCTTATTTTAATACTCTGGTACTTAATTCCCCTATATTTACTGGAATTATTGGTGCATTTGTCGTTAGTTGGTTTACTTTTTTACCGTCATTTTGTTTTATTTTCCTAGGCGGCCCATTTATTGAATCAACTAGAAAAGAACTAAGATTAATCCCAATATTAAATGGTATTACTTGCGCAGTAGTAGGCGTGATTGCAAACCTAGCTTTATTTTTTGCAGTTCATACATTGTTTCCTGATCAAATTAGCATCAGCTCGGTTAACCAACATTTTATTTTTGCATTGATGCTCATGGTATTAGTATCGATTGCGCTTTTAAAATATGGTCAAAGTATCATTCGGGTTTTAATAGTGTGCGCAATCATTGGCTTGATTGGTAACTATCTTCATTTAAATTAAGATTAAGATTCCAAGCCAGTTTTTGCGACCTCAATCGACATTTCTTTAGGTATCGAAACTCCATTTTTTACAGCTAAAATTTCAGCCATAATACTGACCGCAATTTCAGATGGAGTTTTACTTCCAATAAATATTCCAATCGGCCCTTTTAATTTTTGTAATGATTGTTCCGTATGACCAAAGTGCTCAATCATACGAGCTTTTCTGGAAGCATTATTCCGCCTAGACCCTATCGCTCCAACATAAAATGCTTCGGATTCCAATGCTTCTAGAAGAGCCAAATCATCTAATTTAGGATCGTGAGTGAGTGCAACAACACAAGTTCTTGAATCTGGTTTTAACTTTAAAACCATATCATCAGGAGACCCATGATCAATACCAACTCCGTCAACAGACCAACTACTTCTATATTCGTCACGAGGGTCACAAACAGTGACAGAAAAACCATTGAAAAGAGCCATCGTCGCCAAATATTCACTCATTTGACCAGCACCAATAATTAACATCCTATATTCTGGTCCAAATGTATTAATCAAGAACACATCATTAATCATTAATTCAGCAGGATGATCAGAAGGGGTTAAAACCACCTTACCAGTTGTTAATTCAACTTGCCTTGCTACCAACTGACCCTTACCTAATAAATCGATTAATTCTTTTAAGCTTAAAGCGTCAGGGTTATATTCAAGTAATAACTCTAATGTGCCACCGCAAGGTAAACCAAATCGATGTGCCTCATCAGAGGTAATTCCATATTGCATATTTTTTGGAGCTTGATCCTTAAGGGCATCTTTTTCTAAATGTTGGCGAATTAAATCATCTTCAATACACCCACCAGAAACACTCCCAACAACTTTACTGTCCTCACATAAAGCCATAATAGAACCAATAGGTCTTGGTGATGAACCCCAAGTCCTTATAACCGTAACTAATAATGCTTTTTTTCCAGCTTGGCGCCAACTTAATAATTGTCTTAATACCGTAATGTCAATATTTTCCATATGAGGGTTTACTCCTTCTGCATCTTAGGTAACTCAATCACTTTACCAGTTTTCTTCTGAAAATCATTTATGTCCTCTTGGGTATCAATGTCAAAAATAAAATGATCATTAGAACTAACCCATTTGGTAACTTCGTTGGGATGTAAATCCATATACTTACGTACCGTCATGTCTGCACCAGATTCAATAATTTCTTTTAGAGCTTTACCAGACATAAGGACTGGATTGCCTCTTTTACCATCGACAAAAGGCACTAAAAATTTGGTTGAATTAGCAACTTTAAAGTTCTCAATCAGCTGACGTATATCCGCACTATCTAAGTAGGGTTGATCACCGAGCATCATTAATATGACATCGAGATTTTTATTGGATTCATATAAAGCTTCCAAGCCTAATCTAACAGATTGCCCCTGCCCCAACTCAGGCTGGGAGTTATGTACCCATTGAACCCCATCAATTGCACATTGCTCACGGATCATCTGTTCATAAAATCCAGTTACAGCAACGATTGGAGTTGTAACAAAAGACTTTAATGAATCAATGTGTCTTTCAAGCAAGGATTTGTTGTCAATTTGCATGAGGCATTTAGGTAAATTACCTAAACGACTTCCCTGACCAGCAAGCAACATAATAGCCCCTATTTGAATGGGTCTCTCCCTTAAAATTTTTTGTGCCATCTTTATCTGTGGATTGGAATATACCGGCATGATATGAATCCCTTCTGGATCAAGGGATATAAAAATATTATCACCTTCCTTCAAATTTAATTCCTTTACTTCTCTGGCTGATATTTCTAAATGCATCGCTTCCTTAAAGGGCAAATCAAGGATTAAGGAAACTGTACTAATATCTCCAAGCTGCAAAATTCTCTCAACTTTTCCAGAAAAGCTATTGATGGCAACTTGTCTAGTTCTTGAAAGTTGAATATG
>Ga0164297_10004326_pt1 | contig 12774 bp, 12 predicted proteins | sample GEODES058metaG_FD_113539 | JGI IMG/M metagenome (GOLD analysis project Ga0164297, IMG submission 113539) | Dystrophic lake water microbial communities from Trout Bog Lake, Wisconsin, USA - GEODES058 metaG | ecosystem: Environmental > Aquatic > Freshwater > Lake | place: USA: Trout Bog Lake... | reverse complement strand
ATGTGCCTTCCATATCACATGCCTGAGACCCAGCTGCCTGGTGTGCCTGCATTCACGCACAGTGGGCCGCTCCCGGATGGCATTCCGAGTGAAGATCACTTGTTGAAGTTGTACATTGCTGCCTCGCGTGGAGATGTGGCCCCCTCGCGCGATGACTCTTCATGGCGCTACTATTTATCGCTGTCCTTCTTCCGCCTGGCGGCCATCATGTCGGGCGTGCGCGCGCGAGCAGCTGCTGGCAACGCGTCCTCGTCCACCGCCGCCATGGCTGGCACATTCGCGACGGCGCTGTCGCAACGGGCTGCCCACTTCGCAGGCTGTGCGACTGAAACAGGACAGCCGGTGGTGTCGATGACGCCTAGCGTCGCAGCAGCGGCAGCGGAGGTATCTACCGTCCCTGCGCAAGCTCCCGGTGGTAGCGTGGGTTTAGTGACGCCGTCGCCGCGTGTGGCGCCCATCTTGGAGAGGTTGCGTGCCTTCATGGATTCCCGCATTTACCCAGCAGAGGCAGCGCTGGTGGCACATGCGCGAGGCGACAGCCGGTGGTCAGTTCACCCCCTGATGGAAGACCTCAAGCGCGAAGCCCGGTCCTGCGGTTTGTGGAACCTGTGGCTGCCTCGTGACAGCGCGCGGCTGCTGGAGTTGCCTGCCCATGAGATTGAGGCCTGGGTGCTTGGACCGGGCTTATCCAACCAAGACTATGCCCACTGCGCTGAAGTGATGGGCCATAGTCCGTGGGCGAGCGAGGTGTTCAACTGCAGCGCGCCGGACACGGGAAACATGGAGGTCCTGCTTCGTTATGGGAGCGCGCAGCAGCAACGCACCTGGCTGCTGCCTCTCCTCCGCGGCGACATTCGCAGCTGTTTCGCAATGACGGAGCCTGATGTTGCGTCCAGCGACGCCACAAACATCCAGGCACGCATTCAGCGCGTGCCAGCAGGCACGGGCGCAGCCGCAGAGGAGCAGCTGGTGCTGAATGGTACCAAGTGGTGGACGAGCGGCGCGTGTGACCCGCGATGCAAGCTCGCCATCTTCATGGGCCGCGCAATTGACACCACCACAGGCAGGGGAGCGCAGCACAACGCGCAAAGCATGGTGCTCGTGCCAATGGATTGCACCGGGGTTTCCATTGTCCGACCACTGCTCGTCTACGGCTTCGATGACGCGCCGCACGGCCACGCAGAGATGCAGTTCACAAATGTCCACGTACCTGCTGCACAGGCGCTCCTCCTAGGCCATGGCCGCGGCTTCGAGATTGCTCAGGGGCGGCTGGGACCAGGGCGATTGCACCACTGCATGCGTTTGCTGGGTGCTGGCGCGCGGGCCCTCGATATCGTCCGTGTACGAGCGGCGTCCCGCGTCATGTTCGGTAAGCCGTTGGCGCAGCAAGGCGCGTTCAAGCATGAGCTGGCTAAGTGCCGCTTGGCATTGGAGCAGGCGAGACTCGTCACGCTGGCTGCAGCTGCGACATTGGACGCGCACAGTGGTGATGCCAAGGCGTCGGCGGGCGCGATCGCCATGGCCAAAGTTGCAGCCCCCGCTGCCGCACTGATGTGCCTCGATTTCAGCATCCAAGCGCATGGAGGGGCTGGCGTGTGCCAGGACACGCCGCTGGCATACTTGTGGGTGGGTGCGCGCACGCTACGCATCGCTGATGGACCAGACGAGGTGCACCTAGGCACTCTAGCAAAGCTGGAACTCAAGGGGAAGGCCAGACTGTAATGGCCCTCGCATGAACAATATTAGACCAGGCCCTACACGCGCGTCTGGCGCCGTCTGATGTCCGCACCAAGTCCTACACCGGCGTTCAAACGCCCAGCACTCAAGAAGAAGCCACCGCCGGCAGCTGAACCTGCTGTCCCTGCTGCCCCTGCACAAGGCGGCGGTGCAGCCGGCGGGCTTCTGAGTAGCATCTTGGAAGGCGTGCGCAAGCTGGACGAGGCATGCACACGCGCCGGTGTCGTCGGAGGTGCGGTTGTGGCCTCTCCCCTGAAAGTTGCCTGTACAACGATGCGCCTTGACACGGGGCTTTTCAGACGTATCTATCATGCCAGCCGAAGAGCGCGCTGCGGAGGCACGGAAGCAGTTCGAGCGCGAGGCAGAGGCGCTGATGCGGTGCGCCTTGCAGACTGGCCCAGTCACTAAGCACGTTCTTGTTCTGACGCGCACGCCGCAGATTGCACGTGCAAGACTCGCCAGACGAGCTTGCATCATTCGACTTCGTTCCCACGGAGAAGCCGTGGAGAGACGTGCTGTGCGTCTGTGCCAGGAGCGTGCCTGTAAACCTTGTCAAGCGCTGACTGGCATTCACCGGACGACAGGCATGAAATCGCGGCAGGGATGGGGCTATACAGTGAGACGGTTGAGGCTGCCGATGGCGATCGCTACGTGGTTGTCAGCAAGGCGTGTGCGGCCTCTGGATGTGAGCTCGGTATGGAATGCACAGATGTGTTGCTAATCCATCGCTCACTCGGGCGCAGAAACCGCTACCTGGCTCGCGCCATGAGATTGAGCAGCTGAAAATGCAATCACGCATGGTATGTCAACCGCGGTGCACCGAATGTGGAAGACTCATGCGAGCGCTGAATTGACATCTGGCACCCCTACAGCAGGTCCCCACCAAAGTGGCTCGTAAGGTTGACGCCTTACCACCCCCCGAGATTAAAAATGGCGTGGTGGCGTTGAATGTCAACAAGCGCGACCTGCGAACAATAGAGCAGGTGCAGCATGAAATGGCCTCCAGAAAGCAACCCAGAACGGAGACCGGCGCAAGGCCACAGACGAATACAGGCGATGGCGCCACTTAAGGCTTGCGAAATACACGTGTGAGGGTCGATTTTAGGGTCGTTTGTCACTTGCAGCGGGCTGTGCCGCTTTTGTTTGCCCTCTTGCTGGAAAACTGAAAAAAAAGGTAGTGGTAGTCAGCGTGTGGTCTTACAGTACTGTAAGAGCCAGAATGTGCCAGGCAGAGTGCTGCCCCACTTGAGGGAGTAGGCTGCAACCGGTCGCCCAGGTTGCAGGCTTGTTCACTCGGCTGGCGGTCTTGCCACGTAAAGAATGAAGGTAGATCGAGTTATTCTTGTGAATGTTGCTGATTCGCGACGCGTGGTGTTCGCGCCGTGTCTGGTTGTGCCTACAGGCAGAGCCAGTGCTCAGCCCCGCGCAATATAAAACGGCGGGGCGTACTGGTGCAGGCGTTATTGCTGCTACTGGGCTGCTCACGAGTGAACGCCCAGCATCATGCGCAAGCTGGCGGAAGCAGCGTTGCCGCCACTCGCAGGTGCAGGTTCCTGGGGCGCAGGGGCGCCGATGTTCAGCATGGACCGCAACGCATTTGCGGCATCTCCGCCGCCGCCAGTACTTACGCTCCGTGACATGGTGGCCACCATCTGGGGATGGGGCTGAGGCTGCATGGGCATGGGCACATGAGAGAGAGGCACACCCATGTGCGCCATCTGATGCATCGCAGGCGGTGCCATAGCACGCATCATGGGAGGTGGATGCATCATGGGCGGGACGGCCATTGAGCCCGGGAACGGCCCCTGCGGATAGGGCTGTTGACCATGTGGTTGCCTCATCATGGCCGCAACCATTGGATGCAAGCTCGGCTGCTGCTGCTGCTGCATCAGCATTGCCGTTGGTGGCGCAGTAGTGGCCATGGCGGGCGCAGAGGCAGTGCGTTGCCCTATGCTTGTTGGTTGAGCAACAGCGGGCGCACTGTGAGCCAGCGGCAGCGCGTGGCCAGCTGCGCTGGTAGGCGCTGAAGACATGGCTTTTGCAAGGAGCGAGCTGCCGCTAGCCGAAGATGATAAAAACGACGGCATGGGCAGAGACTCCGGGGCTGGTGCCTTTGACAGGCCTGCCCACTTGGCGTGCGACACGTTCGCGGCAACCGGCGCAGCTGAAGAAGAGGAGGACACAGTGACCGTCACCTTGGGCTCTTTGCCGGACTTGGCGCTCTGCTGCTTGTTGGCGACAGATGCAGCTGCTTTGCCTGCGGCGGCAGCGGACGCGGCGAACGCGGCTGCCACTTGTTGTGCGCTCAAGCTCGCTTCGTCGTAGTTACCACCCGGCTGCTTGGCGTCCTGAGGCGGCTGCACGGGTGGCGGAGACAGCGACGGTGAGTGTGGGCGCCTGTGGAACGAAGAGGCAACGAGCACACGCACCTGCTTCTTCTGCGCCTTGCCCGCCTTCTTCTGCTGCACTGTCGCAGCTGGCGGGGCAGTGGGTGTGGCGGGCGCCGGGGTCGCAGCGTGCGGAGGCGGGACAGTTTTCCTGGGGAGAGAGCACGTCCTTCGCGCGTCAGTCCCGTGTCGGCCACAAAAGAAGCATGCTCGCCACGCCGTGTACAGGCACGCACTTCTTAGCGCTCCTTATCGGGGCCGTCGCGGTTGTCTCAGCGGCAGTCGGCTGCTGCTCGGAGAAAGTGAAGGCAACGAGTTCTCTCTGCTTCAGGTCGCCTGCAGGCCTCGGGGCTTGCGCTGCCGAGGTGGCTACCAGCTCATCAACGAGAAGGTCACCGCCTCCCAGCAGGCGCGAGCGCGCGACTGTTTGGTCTGCCATGAAGTCCTGTCTAAGGGAAGCGACCTCTAAAAGCGGCCTTGCTTCACACACGTCACAGGCACAGGTGACACTAGCTGAACGCTCTAGCGACGGGCGTCTAAAAGTGACGTTTTGTTCTGGAAACCGTTTTCGACCACCCACAGAGCGCTCTTCGCCGCGCATGGCCTCTGCACGGGGCTTTCGCGCGGCTCTGGGCCCAATAGACCCGCTCAATCCGCGATGCTACGTGGATGTCACGTTCGGCACCGGCGAGTCTGGTGCGGTAGACAGATGAGTCTTGTCTTGTGCGCCGCTGTACTCACGCGCACAGGACGCGTGCTCTCCCGAACAGGACGGCTCCTGTTTGAACTGTTCGTGCAGCGCGCGCCCAAGGCTGCGGAAGCGTTCCGGGTCCTCTGCACAGGTGCGAAGGAAGACGGTCAGACACACAGCTTCCCTGCACGCGCAGTGCGCACCCAGAGGCGAGCTACACGCAGGGGTCACGCGAAGATGCACGCACGCATGCGGTTCTCATGCGCCTGCTTACACTCACGCGGTACGTGCCCCCCAAAACCAGATGCGTCTGCTCTGCTTGTGGGCTCAAACTGCAGCTTGGACTCCACCCACGGCGCGCTATTCACCTTCACCAGCGCGTCATCCGGCACAAGCATGGCAGTTGGCGAGGAGAGCGGCCTTCCCCGCGACCGTGCAGGCTTGTTGTGCGCGGTGTCAGCGTCTCAATTCGCAGTCTCCTTGGGCCGGTCCAGCAGCGCGGAGCCGAGCCTTGTTTTCGGGCGCTTAGTGCGAGGTTATGGTCTCCTGCGCGAGATGGAGGCAAGAGGAATGGCGGCACGTGTGCTTGCGTGCGGACAACTCGCCGATGGTGACGATGGAGTGGTCATTGGCCCAGACGGCGACCCGTTCCCGCGCTGGCCACAAGACTACCCTGGCATGGCTGACTCAAGCGGCGATGCCTTTGCAGCCCGATGCGCGGCGAGCGAGACCATCCGTGCGCTCGGCAATGAGGCGTACGCGGCCCGGAATTGGAGCAGCGCTGCCGAGAAGTACGAGAAGGCATTGCGCTACCTGGAGCGCAAATTCACGCGGGAGGCGGAACACGCGCAGGAGGAGGCCGATGCGCGCGGGGCTATTGCGGCATTGGCGGCGCCGCTGCATCTGAACCTGGCTGCGGTAAAATTGAAGCTGCGACAGTACAGAGCAGTGATCGACCATTGCGACGCTGTGCATGCCATCGAGAACGAGGCTGCACGTCAGTCGGCGCCGATGGGTGAGGTGCCGGCCGTGAAGCACAATGTCAAAGCGCTATTCAGGCGCGGAATCGCGTTTGCACGGTGCCGGGACTTCGATGCCGCGGAGAAGGACTTGCTTTTGGCGCTCGCACTGGCGCCTACCGATGCCGCTGTTGCAAGGGAGCTGCAGCTGGTGAGGACGGCCGCAGCCGATCACAAGAAGAGGGAGCGGAGTGTGTTTGCGGCGGCGCTGAGTGACAGAGACGAATGAATGTCCTGGCAGCGCGCTGGCGTGGCGTGAGAGCAATGTCAATCATCATAGATTTTGACAGGAGGCCACTTGGTCTTGGCAATGCCTTGCACACTGCGGACATACGGCACGTCCGGCGGACAAGACTTGCGTAAATCATAGAGTGATTCCACGTCGTCATCTCGCTCATCCATTACGTCTCCCTTCACCATGCGCGTGCACGGTGGGGCGCCTCGCTTGTGCTTGCTCCATGGACGAGGTGGAGCAGGTGCCGGCGTTGGGCTCATCCGCAGCTGTAGAAGCGTGCATAGCACACAGTGCGTCTTCGCCGCATGCTTCCCAACGCGCCCGCTGACCGCTGGCTGCCGGCAATTAGATGCCACGCTGCGTGCTGACATGAACAGAGAGCGGCGTCGCCGCGCTTCGAGCACACGTGCGACGTCTGAACAACAGCAGGAAGGAGAAGTAGGCACCGAGGACGCCGACGCGGGTGACTCAGAGTCAGCTGGTAGCACTGGCGGCGGCAATGTGCTATCCGCCGTGCTTCGTTTCCTGGTTCGCGGCGAGGAGACTGTCGTGTTAGCAGAGGCTGCTGCTGTTGGTTTGCTGACAGGCACCGCGGTGGTGCTCCTCAACGACGGCATCCACGCGACACACGAACTCACGTGGGGTAGCTTCGGACTCAGTGGCGCGGCGGTGGACCCGGGCAGCAGGTGGCCGGTGGTGTTGCTTCTTCCAGCAGCTGGCGGAGCACTTGTGTCGTTCCTCCGCGCTGCAGCAGGCAGCTTCGACGCGCCGCCGGACGCAGCAGACGCGCCACTCCAGGTGCGTGTGTCGCACTGCACAGTGTCTCCGTCTCCTGCGTCTACGCACGCTATATCCAAAACCTTGGCGAGCCCACACAGCAGGAGGCCTCACTCACACGCCGCTCTCCTCGCCCCCACCAGGCGCTCGCCCGCCCCGTCGCCAAGGCATGCGCAGCTGCAGTCACTCTCGGCTGCGGCGTGCCGCTCGGGCCTGAGGGTCCGTCGGTTCAGCTCGGAAGTGCTGTAGCGGCTGGCCTTCAACGCCTATCACCGAGCAGTGAGCAGCGCCGTCTTTCCCTCCTCGCCGCCGGCTCCGCAGCAGGCTTATCAGCCGGCTTCGGCGCAACACTAGCCGGAGCGTTCTTTGCCGTGGAAGCGGTGCTTCAGCCCTCCAGTGCTGCAGGTCGGCCATCTGATCCCCCGAGCCTGACGGCAAGCATGGTGCTCATCGCCGCAGTGCTGGCCAGTGTCGTCTCCCGTGCCGGCCTGGGGTCGGAGCCGACATTTGTGGTTCCGGATTACGCCATTTCGCCACTCGGGGAGCTGCCTTTATTCTTGGGCTTGGGCGCAGCCGCAGGTGGCCTCTCCCTCGCGTTCGCGCTCGTCACCGCGCTCGCAGAGCGTGCGGTGAATGGCCTCACCACCTCCTGGGGCGTGCCCCAGCAATTGCTCCCACCACTGGCTGGCCTCCTCGCCGGCGGAGTGGCACTTGCGTATCCAGAGACTCTGTACAACGGCTTCTCGAACGTGGACACCATCCTTGCAGCCCCGCGGGCGCTGTACCCGCCAGCGCTGCTGATGACTCTTGTCGCAGCCAAGGTGGGCGCCACGTCTGTGTGTCGCGCAAGTGGCCTGGTCGGCGGAGTATATGCGCCATCGCTGTTCATGGGGGCCGCTCTCGGCGCCGCCTACGGTGCCGCCGCCTCGCAGCTGCCTTTTGCCGCATCTCTAGGCTTCGGCAGTCCGGCGGCGTATGCCCTCGTCGGCATGGCTGCCACTCTTGCAGCAGTGTGTCGTGTGCCGTTGACTGCCATCCTGTTGATGTTCGAGTACACGCAGGATTTCCGCATGCTGCTTCCTCTCATGGCTTCCGTGGGTGTCGCTGCATGGGTTGCATCGGTGGCTGATGAGCGCGCCCTGGCGAGCGCTGGCGGCCCTCTCACTTCCCGCAGCCTTGGTGGCAGCAGCGGCGGCGCTGACAATGGTTCCACCGGGAACGGCTCCACCGAAGCAGGAGCAAATAGTGCACGCGCATCTAACGGGCTGAAGACCATGGCCGTTTCCGACGATAGAGATCTCAGCGACGAGCTGGGCAGAGACGCCCTCATTGCGCGAGTCCTTCGAGAGCTCCCCGTGAGCTACGCCATGCGCACGCAGTTCCTCACGCTCACCTCCGACGCGAGCCTTGTGATGGCGGCCGCAGCCATGGTCGGCGCCAGGCAGAAAGCCGCGGTGCTGGTGAGCCCTGACGATGGTGCCGTATTTGGAGTTCTCACTCACGATGCGCTCCAGCGGGCCCTAGATGCAGCATCGCTGAAACCTGGACCAAATGATGCCGCTGCAGAGGGCGAGACGGCTGCCAGCGCGCCGGGGGGCGCTGCAAAAGCATGCGTTAAAGCTGGTGGCGCGTTCCAAGGCACTCGGGTGGCTTGGTCCCGCATCACGCCGGACACGCCACTGGCTGACGCTCTGGCCGCTCTCAACCGAGGCGGCCTGCGCCAGCTGCCGGTCGTGCCTGTCGCGCGCGTGCAGCGCCCGCCGGCTGTGGGCCTGCTGGAGGCGGACGCGGTGGCTGATGCGTGTGCTCAAGAGTTGACACAGCGGGCGCTAAGAAGAGCCACGCGAGGGCAGACACAACATGTGGAAGGCGGCGGCACGTGAATCGATTCATCGAGCGCCTACTAACGTTCCCGAATCTTGTCTTACTGAGCACCACTGCCCACTGGGAAGCCTTTCCGGCGACCACCCGTGCAAAATGGAGGCCAGCACTTCAGCGCTGTCTGCCAGCAACGCACCGCACGCCCTAGAGAACAAGCGCACCGCGTCAACAGCATAGACTCGATGTGCGCGCACAGCCGGCAAGCGGCTCCATGCTTCAGCGCCGAGAACGTCAACAAGCTCTGGTGCTGCCCCCTTTGCTTGCGCCATGGTCATGCCGCACAGTGCCACAATGATGACCTCTGGCGCGGCTGCGCACAGCTCTTGAGGCGTCACAAGCAGCGATGCGCCGCCGGGAGGCACTCGAAGAGCATCGATGCCGCCTGCATTGTCAATCAGGCCTGGCATCCAGGCTCCCGCTGCGTAGATGGGCGCAGGCCACTGGATGACAGCCACTCGTGGGCGAGGAAGGGATGCGACACGACTCGCAACTGCGTCTAATCTGCGCCGGCAGTTGTCAACGACCATGCGCCCTGTACTTGGTGCGCCGCAGGCGTCCGCCACCTTCTGCATGTCTGTCCACACATCCCCCATATTCTCCGCCTCAAGCTGCACCAGCTTCGGCGCGAAGCCGAGCAGCTTGTTCAACGCGTGTAGCGCGTCGTCTATGCTGAGAGCGCCAGAGGAACACTGGACTTGGGTGAGGACCACGTCCGGACGAAGGCTGCATAGCGTCTCTAGCCGCGTGCGGTACACAGAGAGGCCCCACTCGAGACTGGCCCGCTCGCGTGTCTGCGCACCCGCCACGCACGTGGCCTCCCATAGACCAGCCGTTGTGGCCGCTGCCGCAGCGTCAACTTCGACGCTGCTCAACTCCGTTGAGTCGCCGAGCTTGCTTTCGGTGCATACGGACACGTGGAGGATGCCCTGCGCGTCGCACTCGTGCGACCGCCCGACAAGCAGGCGCTGTAAGCCAAGGGAAGCGAGGATGTCTGTTCCGGCTGGATGGAGCGACACGACACGGGGCGGCGTAGCCATAACGCCCGACAATCAACCGTGCGCGCGCATGATGCGTGTCTAGGCGAAGGCGCCCTGAGTTGTGGATCGAAAATCGACCGGGCGCACAATATTTGCGCTTCAGGTGGATTGCAATTTCGCAGAAGCAGTTTCATGTGACAATGCCGCCGATGAAGTATGCGCGTGAGGAGGTCCCTGGCGAGGTCGACAAGCTTCGCGAGTGGCTGAAGACCACATACAACGCAGAGCTGCCGCAGCCAGAGACCTGGCGCGCGGATGTTCGCACACGCGTCGTGCCCGGCAAAGCGCATACGGCAAAGGACACGTTCTTCACGTCTCCGCTGGTCGGCAAGCAGCTGCCCAGCAAGATAGCAGTCGCTCGGTGGCTGGGCGTGGAAGCGTCCAAAGAGGTCAAGTTGCGTCGCAAGTCTGGCGGTGACGGCGCAGAGGAAGACGGGGGCGGTGACAGTGACGGAGGCGACGGCGACGGCGACGGAGGCGACGGCGCTGGCGGGGAGGGTGGTGAAGAGCAGGGGGGTGTGGTTGCAAAGGTAGCCCGCGCACCTCGGAAGCGCGTGTCCAGACCCAGCAAGAAGGCTGTGGAGGCAGCTGATGACGAGGCCTTCATCATGGCGCCAGACGTGTTGGGAGGCGCTCAAGGTGGTGAACACCTTGACGTCGCTCCTGACGGCAGCGCGCTGCCAGCACAGCCCAAGCCGAAGCGGCCGCGGGTGAAGAAGCGTCCAGCAGCAGTTGCTCAGGAGGCTGGTGACGGCGGCGCGCCTGGCGAGGAAGGTGTCTGCATAGACGATGGCGACCTTGGTTTGGAGGGAGTCGAGAAGCCCAAGAAGAAGCGCATCAAGAAAGATCCTGCTGAGCCGAAGCCGCCAAAGCCGCCGAAAGAGCCGAAGGCGAAGCCAAAGGGGATCCTGCAGTCGCCAGACGAGGACGAGATCATCTTGCCTGAGAGCGGTGACCTGAACTCCGCGCCGCGGCCTTTGTCCGTTGTGCCGCAATTCAAGCGCCCTACAGTCGCGCCGCGGCCGAAGCCGCCCAATGGCGGCGGCGCTGTGGCTGGTGTTGTTGGTGAAGGTGCAAAAGCCACTGTCGCGCCGCATTGCTGCACACTGAGCTGCCCGCTGCATTGCCCCGGATGGGTGGGCCTCTCAAATCTTGTGAGGCAGAGCAGCGCAGCAAGGCCGTTGTCAGTTGCATGATCGATCGCCCGGTGCAGCCCATGACATGTGTGGAGAGTTGTGCCCGTGCACGGTGGATGTGTGACGTTTGTCTACCTGGTTATATAGAACTAGGATTCGACGCAGCAGGGTGTTTTCCATGTCTTCTTGCCGCATGCAGCCTGCAGGCCCTCGCCCGCGTACGACACGAGCGGGGCAATTTCGAAAAGGCCGTCACCAGCGACATCGACCCCAGCGGCTTGCGCCCAACGCCGGTGCTGCGCGCACACCAGCTCACGTGCGGTATCGGGCGAGTCAGAGGGAGAGCCAGGCGCATTCTTGACGGGCGCGAAGTCGTCTTGCCGCATGCCCTCCAGCAGGGCAACATCTGCTGGCGGAGCAAGCGGGTACACGTCGAAAATGAATGCCTCCAGCTTCAGCGCATTCGGCTGTGCCGGCGCCGCTGGCTCCGTCGCGCCAGGCGTCTCCAGCGGGATGCAGGTCACCTTCTTCAGCGCCGCGTGGTGCTTCAGGACCACACCTTCGTGCAAGCCCGCCGCTGGTCCTGCGCTCGAAGAAGCGCCAGCGCCGCAACATGTCGCCAGAAATGGAAGCGAGAAGTAATGCAACGCGATGTTGGCAGCATTGAAGGCGCCGTGCTCTTCAGCCATGTGTGCAGGCAGCTCTGAGTACTCCACCACGCGCAGTGCCTGCGTTGCGCCATCACGGCAGAAAACGCCCACAGGCTCACGAGGATGTGCCTTGGTGATAACCTTGGCGCCCGCAGAAGCACCCCTGAGGCGGCAGAAGCCCACTAGTTCGGGGTCACCTACTGCGACGAGTGCGTTGTCGACGCAGTACACGTACACGGACTCTATGCCGCGGCGCTGCATGTCTGCTAGAGCGCCGGAGACGCGTAGCGCGGGGTACAGGCCGCCGTTACCGTCCGGGGCGGTGGCCACTTGATGTGGACTAGCCATGAGCATTCTCCCTGTAGTGGGGTCCAAGCACGGCAGGCAGCCCTGGTCGAAGAACATGATGTCTCCCGCAGGCACGCCCCAAGCCGAATGACGGGTGAAGAACTGCTCTGTGGCTGCCCGTGTGGCGGCAGACGTCATGATGTACCATGGCGTTGCCGAACCATGCTCGCCCGCCCCCGCCAGGCGACGCAGTGACAACAGCCGCTCTGCCTGGAGCTGTTATGTGATGCAATATTCCGCAAACACAGCAGTGAGTCCGTGCATGGCGCTCGCAGGCACAGGCAGCTATGGGTGTGCGTCGCGCACCTGGAACAGAGACCTGTGGGATGGCAAACCGATGTCGTACATGCCCTTCGGATCAGGGGACCCCAGACGCGTGCCCTGTCCGCCTGGAGGGAGCACACAAGCATCGCGGTGTGGCACGCGCACACGAGAAGAGTCAAAATATGGGGGAGGCTGACAACATGCAGCCTCACACAGCAAAGGTGGTGCGCACCAGCGAGAAGGACGACCGCGAGCTTGCCTTCCCTCACAGCCTGCAAGCCAGCTTCGCGCCAAGCTGCTCGCTCCTCGTCTCGTGCGTCACACACGCGTGAGTGTGGCACTGCAGGCAGCACGTCGTCCTTGTGTGTCGCCCTGTTGCTGTCCTTCAACGCAGCGAACAGCTGACACACGAGCCACGTGCGTGTGTGCGTGTGAGCGTGGCGCGCGTGCATGCGGCAGAGTGACAGAATAGAGCGAGTCGCACCGCCTACCTTGTTGACAAGGCCTGGATCAATACCCCTCAACTGCGCGAGTAGCGCGTCACGCTGCTCGCTTGCAAGCACGTCCCAGTGTGCAAACACGTGCTCCTGCGTCCTCTCCAGCTTCAGGGCT
>Ga0164297_10004324_pt1 | contig 12779 bp, 10 predicted proteins | sample GEODES058metaG_FD_113539 | JGI IMG/M metagenome (GOLD analysis project Ga0164297, IMG submission 113539) | Dystrophic lake water microbial communities from Trout Bog Lake, Wisconsin, USA - GEODES058 metaG | ecosystem: Environmental > Aquatic > Freshwater > Lake | place: USA: Trout Bog Lake... | reverse complement strand
TGTCGCCCGGCCCGTAGAGGTTGGTGGGCATCGCCGAGATCCACGCCAGGCCGTGTTGCCTTCTGACCGCCTGCACCTGAAGGATGCCGGCGATCTTGGCGATCGCGTACGCATCGTTCGTCGGCTCCAGGGGACCTGTGAGCAGTGCGCTCTCCCTGATGGGTTGCGGGGCGTATTTCGGGTAGATGCAGGAGGAGCCGAGGAAGAGCAACCGCGGCACCCGAACCGCCACCGCCGCGTCGAGCAGGTTCACCTGGATCTGAAGATTCTCGGACAGGAAGTCCGCGGGATAGGTGCTGTTCGCGATGATCCCGCCGACCCTGGCCGCGGCGTCGACGACCACGTGCGGCCTTGACTCCTGCAGGAATGCGAACGTGGCGGCCCGATCCGTGAGGTCCAACTCGGTGCGTGTCCGCACAACAAGATTATTGAACCCCTCCGCCTGAAAGCGGCGGATCAGCGCGGACCCCACCATCCCGCGGTGCCCTGCGACGTAGACCGGCGCTGACCGGTCGAGTACGCCAAGCGGCGCGCCCACCGAGGAACTCATGTCCGATCGGCAGGAGTCGGCCTGTCGACGAAGGGAGTTCCCGCACATTCCAGGGCGGCGACATCGGCATCCACCATGATCCGCGCCAGCTCCGGCGCGTGCACGGAAGCCTTCCACCCGAGCACATCGGCGGCCTTGGTCGCGTCACCGATCAGCGAATCCACCTCGGCGGGTCGTAGGTACCGTTCGTCGAATTTCACATGCTTGTGCCAGTCCAGCCCGGCATGCTCGAACGCAGCCTCCGCGAACTCCCTTACGGTGCAGCCGCGCCCGGTCGCCAAGACGAAGTCGTCGGGCTCGGGGGCCTGCAGCATCCGCCACATACCCTCGACATACTCGGGTGCGTAACCCCAGTCTCGGATCGCGTCGAGATTGCCGAGATACACGTCGGACTCAACTCCGGCCTTGATGCGCGCAACCGCCCGGGTGATCTTCCGCGTAGCGAATGTCTCACCACGCCTCGGTGATTCGTGATTGAACAGGATGCCGTTCACGGCGAACAGCCCGTATGCCTCCCGATAATTGCGAGTGACCCAGTAGGCGTAGACCTTTGCCGCGCCGTACGGTGAACGCGGGTAGAACGGCGTCAGCTCGCTCTGGGGCGGAGGCGACGCCCCGAACATCTCCGACGAGGACGCCTGATAGAAGCGGCACCGCACCCCCGACAGCCGAACGGCTTCCAGCAGCCGGATCGATCCCGTCCCGGTGACGTCCCCGGTGTGCACGGGCTCGTCGAAGCTGACGCGCACATGCGTCTGCGCGGCGAGGTTGTACACCTCGTCGGGCTCGATGGCGCTGAGCAACGTGACCAACCGAGTTCCATCGACGAGGTCGCCGTAGTGCAAAAACAATCGTGCGCTCGCTTCGTGGGGATCGACATAGAGGTGATCGATCCGCGACGTGTTGAACGTCGACGCCCGGCGGATGAGCCCGTGCACCTCGTATCCCTTGCTCAGCAGCAGTTCAGCGAGATACGAACCATCCTGTCCGGTGATACCGGTGATGAACGCTCGTTTCACCAGCACCATGGTAGTCGGTGCCACCTCGTCTTTATTGAAACGCTCACCGAATCCCGGCTAGCCTCTTCGCGTTTCCTAACACGTCATCGAGCATCTCCGGTGTCAACCTCCCGGTGAACATGTTCTGCTGACTGGGGTGGTAACACCCGAGTAACCGCACGCCGGTGCCCAAGTCGGCGACGGCGCCGTGGCCGAACCGCGGCTTGGGCGTCCCCGACGCACCCGGCAGGCGCAGCGCCACCTGCCAGGCGAATCCGCCCAAGGCCACCACGACTCGGACGTGGGCGGACACCAGGCGCCATTCGGCGTTGAGCCACGGCCAGCAGGTATCCCGCTCGGCCGGGGTCGGAGCATTCGCCGGAGGCGCACACCGAACCGGCGCAACGATGCGGATCTGTGTGGTCCGCAACCCGTCTGCGGCGTCGGTGCTGGTCGGCTGATTCACCAGGCCGGCCCGGTGCAGAGCTGCGTACAACTGGTCGCCGGAGCGGTCGCCGGTGAACATTCGCCCCGTCCGGTTCGCACCGTGCGCGGCGGGCGCCAGCCCGACGATCAGGAGCCGCGGCGTGGGCGATCCCCAGCCCGGGACGGGTCGGCCCCAGTACGGCTCGTCGGCGAATGCCCGTCGCTTGACGGTGGCAACCTCCTCGCGCCAGCAGACCAGCCGCGGGCACGCCCGGCAGACGCTGACCATCGCGTCGAGTTCAGGTATCGAGCCGGCCAGGGCACTCAAATCGCGCACGTCGGCGGCGTCGGCCGCCACCGGCGTGCGCGGTGTCGCCCGTTCACCGGGCCATCCCGCGCCGGGTGCGACCGGGGAATCGAACGCCTGTCCGGTTCGCGGGTGGGTCATCACAGGAACATCCTGCGGCACCGTCACCGGTTCGGGGCTAGATTCAGCGGCGATATCCATGCGTCACACGAGCCGCGGCCCGGCACTGCTGATCCTGTTCGCCACGCTCATGGCGACCGCGGGAACCGGTATTTCGGTCGTCGCCTTCCCGTGGTTGGCGTTGCAGCACGAGGACAGGGCGCGGGACGCGTCGATCGTGGCCGCCGGTATGACGCTGCCGCTGGCGCTGTCCACACTGTTCGCCGGCACCGCGGTGGATTTCTTCGGGCGCCGTCGGGTTTCGCTGGTCTCGGATTCGCTGTCCGGCACAGCGGCGGCCTCCGTCCCGCTGATTGCCTGGTCGTTCGGCGCGGACGCGATGAACCTGGCGGTGCTCACCGTGCTGGGGGTGCTCACCGCCAGTTTCGACCCGGCGGGCACAACGGCGCGCCAATCGATGCTGCCCGAGGCCGCCGCCCGGGCGGGCTGGTCGCTGGACCGCACCAACAGCAGCTACGAAGCCATCCTCAACCTGGGTTTCATGGTCGGGCCGGGCATCGGCGGTGTGATGGTCGCCGCCGTCGGCGGCATCAACACGATGTGGATCACCGCGGGGGCCTTCACGCTGTCACTCGTCGCCATGGCGGCCCTGCGACTCGAGGGCACCGGCACGCCGGTCCATACCCGCACCGGGCTGATGTCGGGGATCGCCGAGGGCATGCGATTCGTGTGGAAGACCAAGGTGCTGCGAACGCTGGGATTGATCGACCTGGCCGTCACCGCGCTGTACCTCCCGATGGAGAGCGTGCTCTTCCCGAAGTACTTCACCGACCGCCACCAACCCGCCCAGTTGGGCTGGTCGTTGATCGCCCTCGGGTTCGGCGGGGTGGCCGGAGCCCTCGGCTACGCGGTGCTGGCGAAGTACACGCGGCGGCGCACCGCCGTGTTGACGGCGACCCTCGCCTTCGGCGCGGCAACGGCCGGCATCGCCTTCCTGCCGCCGTTACCCGTGATCCTGCTGTTGTGCGCGGTGACCGGCCTCGTCTACGGACCGATCCAGCCGATCTACAACCACGTGATGCAGACGCGGACCCCGCACCGGCTGCGAGGCCGGGTTGTCGGGGTCATGGCGGGGCTGACCTTTGCGGCCGGACCGTTGGGCTTGCTGGTGGCCGGCCCCCTGACGGACGCCGCCGGACTCAAGGTCGCGTTCCTGTCGCTCGCGGTGCCGATCCTGCTGATCGGGTTGGTCGCGATCCGGCTGCCGTCGCTGCGGGAGCTCGACCGCGAAAACGTAGAATCGCCACGTGAGTCCTGACGCGCTGGCGGAGCTGACTGCCGCCCTGCCCGACGGCACCGTCGTGACCGACCCGGCGATCACCGAGGGCTACCGCCAGGACCGGGCGTGCGATCCATCGGCCGGCAAACCGCTCGCCGTGGTGCGGCCGAGGCGCACCGAGGAGGTGCAGACGGTGCTGCGCTGGGCCAGCGCCCACCGGGTGCCCGTCGTGACGCGGGGGGCCGGCAGCGGCCTGTCCGGCGGGGCGACCGCATTGGACGACGGGATCGTGTTGTCGACGGAGAAGATGCGCGATATCGCCGTCGACCCCGTCACCCGGACCGCGGTCTGCCAGCCGGGGCTGTTCAACGCCGAGGTGAAGAAGGCCGCCGCCGAACACGGCCTCTGGTACCCCCCGGACCCGTCGTCGTACGAGATCTGCAGCATCGGGGGCAACGTCGCCACCAACGCGGGCGGGCTGTGCTGCGTCAAATACGGCGTCACCACCGACTACGTGCTCGGCATGCAGGTGGTGCTGGCCGACGGCACCGCAGTCCGCCTCGGCGGCCCGCGGCTCAAGGACGTCGCCGGGCTGAGCCTCACCAAGCTGTTCGTCGGCAGCGAGGGCACCCTCGGGGTCGTGACGGAGGTGACGCTGCGACTGCTGCCGGCGCAGCATGCGTCGAGCGTCGTAGTGGCCAGCTTCGGGTCGGTGCGGGCGGCGATGGACGCGGTGCTCGGGGTCACCGCGCGGCTGCGCCCGTCCATGCTGGAGTTCATGGACTCGGTGGCGATCAACGCCGTCGAAGACCCCCTTCACATGGACCTGGACCGTTCGGCGGCCGCCATGCTGGTGGCCGGCTCCGACGAGCGTGGACGCGCGGGCTCCGACGACGCCGAGGTGATGGCGGCGGTGTTCGCCGACAACGCTGCCCTGGAGGTCTTTTCGACCAACGATCCTGACGAGGGCGAGGCGTTCGTCGCGGCCCGCCGGTTCGCGATCCCCGCGGTTGAGGCCAAGGGATCGCTGCTGCTGGAGGACGTCGGCGTGCCGCTTCCGAAGCTGGGCGAGCTGGTCGTCGGCGTCGAGCGCATCGCCGCGCAACGCGACGTGATGATCTCCGTGATCGCCCACGCCGGCGACGGCAACACCCACCCGCTGATCGTCTACGACCCCGCCGACGCCGCGATGGCAGAGCGCGCGCAGGTGGCGTTCGGCGAGATCATGGACTTGGCCGTCGGCCTGGGCGGCACGATCACAGGTGAGCACGGCGTGGGCCGGTTGAAGCGGCCGTGGCTGTCCGGCTATCTGGGGCCCGAGGTGATGGAGTTGAACCAGCGCATCAAGTCGGCGATGGACCCGTTGGGGATCCTGAACCCGGGAGCGGCGATCTGACCGTCCGGTTCGAGCTCGCGACGGCAGATACCTGGGCCAATCCCTGGCCGATGTACCAGGCGCTGCGCGACCGCGACCCGGTGCACCACGTCGTGCCAACCACGAACCCCGATCACGACTACTACGTGCTCTCCCGGCACGCCGACGTGTCGTCGGCGGCCCACGACAATGAGACGTTCTCGTCGGCGCAGGGGTTGACCGTCTCCTACGGCGAGTTGGACGCGATCGGCCTGCGGGACAATCCCCCCTTCGTCATGCAGGATCCGCCGGTCCACACCGAGTTCCGCAAGCTGGTGTCGCGCGGTTTCACGCCGCGGCAGGTCGAGTCGGTGGAGCCGAAGGTGCGCGACTTCGTCGTCGCGCGGATCGAGAAGCTCCGCGATCAGGGCGGCGGCGACATCGTCGCCGAACTTTTCAAGCCACTCCCGTCGATGGTGGTCGCGCATTATCTGGGTGTGCCCGAGACGGATCGGGAGCGGTTTGACGGCTGGACCGACGCGATCGTCGCCGCCAACGCCACCGGCGCGCCGGGCACCGTGGCCGACGCGGTCGCGTCGATGATGGGCTACTTCGGCGCGTTGATCGAGCGGCGGCGCATCGAACCCGAGGACGACACCATTTCGCACCTGGTCGCCGCGGGCGTGGGCGAAGACGGCGACATCGCCGGGACACTGGCGGTGCTGGCGTTCACGTTCACGATGGTCACGGGCGGCAACGACACGACCACCGGCTTGCTCGGCGGCTCCATGCCACTCCTGCAGGAGCGGCTGGATCAGCGGCGGCTTCTGGCGGACGATCCCGGGCTGATCCCGGACGCGGTGGAGGAATTGCTGCGGCTGACCGCACCGGTTCAGGGGCTGGCTCGAACGACCACACGCGACGTGACGCTTCATGGCACGACGATCCCGTCGGGGCGCAAGGTGTTGCTGCTGTACGGGTCGGCCAATCGCGACGAACGCCAATACGGTTCTGATGCAGGCGTACTCGATGTGACGAGGCGTCCCCGAAACATCATGACCTTCAGCCACGGCGCGCACCACTGCCTGGGAGCGGCCGCGGCGCGCATGCAGGCGCGTGTGGCATTGACCGAACTGTTGGCCCGTTGCCCAGACTTCGAGGTCGACGAATCGGCCATCGTCTTCGCCGGCGGCAACTACGTGCGCCGGCCGCTGTCGGTGCCGATCCGAGTCGAATCGCGTTTCCGGTAGACCAGCCAGCGCATCTCGATCGGGCTCTCCTCCCGGTCGACGTCGAACACGTCGCGACCACTGACCCAGTCCGCGTACCAGCCCGTGGGCGGCCAGACACCGAGGGGCAGGTTGGCACTCTCGTACTCGTAGACGGAATCGTCGGCCAGAAGTTCCAGCGGCAACATCGCCGCCGCGTCCGCGATCTCGGACGAGGTGAAGATGGAGGTGTAGCACTGCTGCCCGAGTTCCCGCGCGGCCGAGTCCGGGACGTAGTCCCGTCGCGCCACGAAAGCGTTGAAAACCAGTCGGCCACCGGGAGTCAGGCATCGGGAGGCGATCTCGAACATGCTGCGCAGCTGCCCCGTCGTCCGGAAGTCCGACACGACTTCGGAGAGCACGATCAGCTGGTAGTCCCGCCGCAGATCATCGTCGGCCGCGAACACGTCACGCTCGACGACGCGCACATCGAGGCCTTCCGCAGCGGACTTGTCGCGGATGATTCGGGCGAACCTCGGTGTCATCTCGACCGCGTCCACCGGGTGGCCCCGTCGCGCCAGCGCCACGGCGTTACGCCCGGTCCCCGCGCCGATGTCCAGCACCCGGCAGGTTCCCGGGTTGTCCGTTTCACCGGCGAGCATCCACACCCGCGCGTCCGGTTCGACGCCGAACAACGGCGGCTGACGGGTGGTCACCCAACCGTCGTAAGTTTGCGCGACTGTTTGCCATTCCGCTCGGATTCTGTAATTCAGCATCGCTCCGGACGGGGACTCGTAGGCGATGACGATGCTCGACCGTGGCGAGGCCGCAAATGCTTCGGTCAATTGACTTTCCAGCGCCGCGCGCAGCTGGTCGAGCTGGGGATCCGAGAACGGGACACCCACGTCGGCGAAGACCTTGCGGCACATGTCGAGGTACTCGTCGATCATCCCCGGAACGGCCGGCACCGTGATCTGCCCCGTGGCGACCGCGCGACGATACAGCCGCCGGGTCATCGCGTCGCGCAACGGCGAGGCCCGTGGATCATCCATCGTCGCGAGGCTACCGGGCGCGGTCGCGGACTCGGGTGACGCGGTGCAGCAGCCAGGCCAGCGGGATCGTCATAGCCAGCGTGGCGACGAACAGGTGCAGCATCGATCCGGTGTAGACGTGCGCTCGCACGACGTAGGCCATCGCGAGTTCCATGATGATCAGGTGGATCAGGAAGATCTCATAGGAGATCTCCCCCAGCCACACCATCGGCCGGGTGGCCAGCGCCTGGTAGTACCACCCGCGACGGGGTGCAGCGCCGCCGAGCGCCAGCGGAGCCACCGCCAGTGTCGCGATCACTGCATAGAAGCACGTCTTCACGAGGGCCTCGCTGACGGCCCGCGGTGAGGTAGTCGGCGCGCCCCCGATGGGCGTTGAAACGATGAAGAAGCAGATCACCGCCAAGGGGACCGCCACGAAGGCGTAGCCGCGCGCCCCCATGGCCTGCAAGACCGCCAGCGCCATGCCCCCGACGAACCAGCACAGATAGGCGGGCAACCAGACGCGAGCTCCGTCGGGAAACAAGCGGGTGACTTGCACGACGACCAGCCAGGCGGGACTGACGAGGGCCATCGCCGCCAACACGGCCAGCGTCAACCGCGGCCGCCAGCGCCGCCGGCACACCCACACCAGCAGCAGGTAGGCCAGGCCGGGGAGCAGGACGTAGAAGGTCGCCTCCACCGCCAGGCTCCACATCTGGGTCAGGCCCTGATGCAGATACTTGCCCAGATAGCCGGTGCAGTAGATCTGCGTCAACGTGAGGTTGCGGACCAGCCCCAGCCAGGTGTGCCCGGGGTTGGGTCCGGCCAACCGGAAGTGGTACAGAGCGAAAGCGGCCAGCACGGTGATGACGTAGGCGGGCATGATGCGCCGAACCCGGTTGCGCGCGTAGCGGCGCACCGACGGCGGGGATCCCCCTGTCGCGGCCGTCCTCACCCACGGCTGGAACAACAGGAAGCCCGACAGCACGAAGAAGATCGGCACACCGACCTCCAACCGTGCCCCGACCAGCCCCCAGTAGCCATGGGTGTATTTGCCGGTGCTGTAGGCCGCGTGGGTGCCGACGACGAGCAGCGCCGCCACCGCACGGATGCCGGTCAAAGCCGCGACCCGGTCGACGCGGGAGGTCGCCTCGAGTCCGCCTTGGGCTTCCTGCTCCTGCGACAGGGTCATTCGTCGCGGTGCCTTGTGCGCGGCTTGCCGGTCGCCGACTGCGCCTTTCTCGGTTTGCGAGTCTCCGGACGGATGTTGATCAGCACTCCCGAGATGCGCGTTTCATCAAGTCTTTTCAACGTCGCCTTCGGCAGTTTGGCCGGCAGCTCGACCAGTGAGAAGTCAGGGCCGATCGCGATCTTCCCGAAGTCGCTGCGGTGCAGACCGCCCTCGTTGGCGAGGGCGCCGACAATCGCGCCCGGGCCGATCCGGTGCCGCTTGCCGACGGCGATCCGGTAGGTGGTGAATTCCCGCGACTGGCGCGGCTGTTCGGCGGCGTCGGAGTGTTCGCGCCGTTCGCGGGGCGGCTCGGGGGCGAGCAGGAACGCCTCGCCATCGCGTGCTTGCAGAGCCAGCGCCGCGGCGATGTCAGCCATCGGGACGTCGTGTTCGCGTTCATAGTCCTGCACCAGCCTGCGGAACAGTTCAGTCCCGGGGCGACCGAGCGAGTCGGTGATGGAGTCGGCGAATTTCGCCACCCGTTGTGCGTTGACGTCCTCGACGGTCGGCAGCTCCATCTCGGTGAGCGTCTGCCGCGTGGCCTTCTCGATCGACTTGAGCAGGTGCCGCTCACGCGGTGAGACGAACAACAGCGCATTTCCCGATCGACCGGCCCGGCCGGTGCGACCGATGCGGTGAACGTAGGACTCGGTGTCGTGCGGGATGTCGTAGTTGAGCACGTGCGAGATCCGTTCCACATCAAGGCCCCTGGCCGCCACATCGGTGGCGACGAGGATGTCGATCCCTCTCGCGCCGCCCGCCTTGAGCGCGGCGATGGTCCGCTCGCGCTGCGCCTGGGGGATGTCACCGTTGATCGCCGCGGCGGAAAACCCGCGCGCTCTGAGTTTTTCGGCAACCTCCTCGGTGGCCTGTTTGGTGCGGACGAAGACGATCATCGCCTCGAACGGCTCGACCTCGAGAACGCGCGTCAGCGCGTCCATCTTGCGGGGTCCGGCGACCTCGATGTAACGCTGCGAAATGTTCTCGGCGGTAGCCGTTTTCGACTTCGAGGCGACCTCGAACGGGTCGTGCAGATACTTGGTGGTGAGCTTGCGGATCGCCGGAGGCATCGTCGCGGAGAACAGGGCGACCTGCTTATATTCCGGGGTTCCGGACAGGATTCGCTCGACGTCCTCGGCGAAGCCCATGGCGAGCATCTCGTCGGCCTCGTCGAGCACCAGGTAGTCGATCCGCGACAGGTCCAGCGTCCCGCGTTCCAGGTGGTCGATGATCCGTCCGGGCGTGCCGACCACCACCTGCGCTCCGCGCCGCAATCCTGCGAGCTGAACGGTGTAGGACGACCCTCCGTAGATCGGCAACACCTGGATCTGGGGCAGGTGCGCCCCGTACCGGCTGAACGCCTCGGCGACCTGCAGGGCCAACTCGCGGGTGGGCGCGAGGACCAGCGCCTGGGGCGCTTTGCTGGTGACGTCGATCTTGGACAGAATCGGGATCGCGAAGGCCGCCGTCTTGCCGGTGCCGGTCTGGGCCAGACCCACCACGTCGGAGCCGGCCATGAGCGCCGGAATCGTCGCCGCCTGGATGGCGGTCGGGGACTCGTAGCCGACGTCGGCGATCGCCCGCATGACCGCAGGGTGAATCTGCAGGTCGGCGAACGTGGTGGAGGCAGCCTCGGACGAGCTGTCGGAGAGGGTCATCGCACTCGAAGTCTAACGGCGAGCCGCCGCGCCCGATGGTGGTGACCACGTACCGACCGGATCACCGGTACGGTGCGTCGATGTGGAGATTCACAGGTTGGGGATACGACGACACCGTGCATGGGCGGTTCTGACAGGTATCGCGTCGCTGTGCGCGGCGCTCACCGCCTGCGGTTCGGGCGATTCGACGGTCGCCAAGACACCCCGGCCGGCGACGGGCCCCGTCACCGTCGCCAGCTCGGCCACGCCGAATCCGGCCTCCGGCACGCCCGGCCCGGGCGGCGCGGCAGCAGACCCCTGCGCGGTCAACCTTGCTTCGCCCACCCTCGCCCGGGTGATCTCGGAGTTGCCCCGCGATCCGCGCAGCCAGCAGCCCTGGAACCCTGAGCCGTCGGCTGGCAATTACAACGAGTGCGCCCAGCTGTCGGCGGTGATCGTCAAGGCCAACACGAATGCCGCCAACGCCGGCACTCGCGCGGTGTTGTTCCACCTCGGCCAGTTCATTCCGCAAGGCGTGCCCGACACGTACGGGTTCACCGGCATCGACGCGTCGCAGACCACCGGCGACACGGTGGCGTTGACCTACCCCGGCGGCATCAACGGCCTGACCACCGACGTGCGGTTTCACTGGAACGGCAACGCAGTCGACATCATCGGGAAGGCCCCCGCGCGGTGAGTCGGCGGCCCGGCTTCTAGTCGCTGACCTGCAACGGAAGCGAGATCACACCTGGGCCGCCCGTGACCACGATCACCCACCGGCCATTGACTGGAAGCTCCACGTCGATGTCGAAGAAGGCGAATCCGATCTCACCGCCCGCAGCCGACTCGGGCAGCTCACACTCGAGGGTTCGCGGCTCACCACCTGTCGGGGGACGGATTTCGACGTTGACCACCCGGACGGGATTGTCCGTCTCCGTCTGCGTGAGCACGACCAGGACAAAATGCGCGGATCGCTCGGGTCCCACCAGGTATCGAGACACAACGCCACCCGACACGCTGAGTTTGTTTTCCACCACCGACGCCGATTCGGCGAGGAACGCTCCGGTGATCACTCGCCGAAAATACCGGGACGAGGCGGCGGTTCGCGAACGAGGATGAATTCGACGTAGTCGTCGTCTTCATCAACTCTGTCAGCGTCAACTCTGTCAGCGCCGTCATCACCGGCGGCACCGCCGGAGCCATGGCCACGGCCGCCGGGCGCCGGGTCGCCGGCGGACCGCGATGCGAAGCCCACCAGGAAGATCGCGGCGATGATCCCGAACAGGCCGACGAATGCGGGCAACAGCACCGACTGCGACATCGCCGCCGAGAAGGGCGCACGCAGGAACACGGGCAGCCGCAGCGAGCCGACGCCAGTCGCGGCCGCCCGTCGTGACGGCATTTCCGCGCTGATCCGTGACGTCATGAACGCGGCCATGCCCGCGCTGCCCAGCACCGCGCCCAGCTGGCGGATCGAGTTGAAGACCGCGGAGCCCGCGCCTGCCAGGTGCAGCGGCAGGTTGCGGGTCGCGGTCGTCGTCAACGGTGACCATACGAACGCCATCCCCACCCCCGCTACGGCGAACGGCAGCACGAGGCGCCAGACCGGGGTCGTCGGGGTCATCTCGAACGACAGCCAGGTCAGCGCTATCGCGAGCATCGAGAAGCCGAACCCCAGCAACGGCCGCGGGTGGTACCGGTCGACGATCCGGCCCACGAATGGCGCACACACGCCGCTACAGACGGCCATCGGGGCGATCAGCAGCGCCGACCGCAGCGGCGACAGCCCGCACACCTGCTGCGCGTAGAAGGTCAGCGGGAGGATCATCCCCGTCGCCACGAATGAGATGATCGCAACACCCACGTTGCACAGGCTGAAGTCGCGGTCGTTGAAGAGCTCCAACGGGATCAGGGGCTCGCGCGGGTTCACCGCCTGCCAGTAAACGAACACGGCCATGAACCCCAGCCCGGCCACGACGGTCGCCCAGATCCACGGCTGCCAGTGCGCCTTCGGGCCCTCTTGCAGCCCGAACACGACCAGGAACATCCCGGCGGCGGACAACGCAACCCCGACCACGTCGAAGCGGTGCGCCTGGGTGGGAAGCGCCGGAACATGTCGGGCCGCCAACGCCAGCCCGACGATCCCGACGGGGACGTTGACGAAGAAGATCCACTTCCAGCCGAGCCCGTCCACGAGCGCGCCCCCGGCCAGCGGACCCACCAGGCTGGCGACGCCCGCGGTGGCGCCCCACAGGCTCAGCGCGACGCCGCGCCGATCCGGCGGGAAGATCCGCGTGATCGTCGACAGGGTCTGCGGGGTGAGAATCCCGGCGCCGACACCCTGCACGACCCGGGCGGCGATCAGCATCGCGGCGCTGCCCGCCAGCCCGCACCAGGCCGAGGCGACGGTGAACACCGCCAGGCCGATCAGGTAGAGGTTCTTGGAGCCGTACCGGTCGCCGAGGCGCCCGGCGACGGGCAGCACCACCGCGTATCCCAGCAGGTAGACGCTGGTCACCCACACCACGGTGGCGTAGTCGATGCGCAGGGCGGCCATGATCGTCGGGTTGGCGATGGCGACGATGGTCGAGTCGACCATGATCATGAAGAAGCCGATCAGCATTGCCCACAGCGCGTT
>Ga0164297_10004323_pt1 | contig 12782 bp, 20 predicted proteins | sample GEODES058metaG_FD_113539 | JGI IMG/M metagenome (GOLD analysis project Ga0164297, IMG submission 113539) | Dystrophic lake water microbial communities from Trout Bog Lake, Wisconsin, USA - GEODES058 metaG | ecosystem: Environmental > Aquatic > Freshwater > Lake | place: USA: Trout Bog Lake... | reverse complement strand
TCTCTGAACGAAACTTGTTTACGGTCATTGGATCATTCCCTTTTTGAGTAGGTTTTGCTGTGCTTTTCTCTTGCAAGATTGGCAGGTGTCGTTGCTAAACATAGATTGTACGGGATCGATGGAGCTTCCGCATGAAGTACAGGTGCTTTCTCCATTGTAAATAGTACGGTTTAAATCACGCTGAGTGCTTAAACGTACGTCTTCTGCACCGGCCATACCTTCGCCAGTACTATCTGTAAATAATCCCGGATCGTTTTTCATGTGTTTCCTAACGCATTTCGGCTGGATGATTCAACAGTATTAGGGGTCTGGCTGAAGTCAGACTCTACACGTTGTTGGGTAGCAGTTCTACCCGGCAATTCAATAATATCTTCTATGCCAATTTCTTGATCTGTATAACCAAAACGAGGAGGAAATAGCTTGATCTGTGGCATAGGTGGGCGTACAAACTCTTGAATTTCTGCGCCTGTCATACTCCATGCAGCGATAGACTGACTAAGCAAACGCTCTTGGTTGCTGGCAAAGGGTCCGATGTATGATTGCGGAGGATAGGCTGCCTCGGGAGGTGCTACCCATGGACGACGGTTATAGACACCATCAGCAAAGTGACCTGCTCCACCTGTAGTTTTTTTCTTTTGCTCAGCCATTTACTTCCATCCCGGTCTCATGCGAGCCATTTGATCCACACGACGCTTATCGAGGGACATAGGTGAAGTACTACGCATATCAGCTTTACCATCATTTGGAAGATGAGGTGCAGGCATAGCCATTGCGTCTTCTACATTACGCTTTGATACGTAAACGTTGCCCTTCTTAACGGCTTTCATTTGACGAGCGATGCCACGCATGTTATCCAAACCTTCTGGATAGTAATAATCTTGTACATCAATTCGCTCACCTCGGTGGATGCCTCGTTGATATGAGCGTTGTCCAATGCGTACCTTTAAACCATTTAGAACGCGATCAGATGCAGACGAGTCACGGCCACGGTCATCACGACGTGAACGGATTGTTCCTAAGTAACCGTCTGGATATTCTGCTTGAGGAGTGCGGCCAACACCAATGCGTAGGTAGTCGAGCTCTGAACGAGCAACAGGTACGCCGCCTCCACCGTAGTTGGTATTAGTTCCATACATACCACCTGCGCCGAGGTTCTGAATGTTTTGATGTGTGCCAGCCATACTCTTATGGTACGCGCTGTTCTCCCGCTAGAACTGCTAAATCACGACGTGGATCGTAGCCATCTCCTACTACCAATGAAACGATTCCTGTAGGGGATTCGAGTCCGCTTTTATCTTTGAACCAAGCGCTACCGCCATCCATTGCAGGAACTTGTACCCATAAACGGGGTCCAACTTGATTGGCTTTGAAGTGGTGGAAATGTCCTGTTAGTAACACGTCTGAAGAACCAACGGCTGTTCGCCCTGTTGCTTGACCGGCAATCCACTTAGACATATCCTTAGATTGATGTCCATGTGCCATGCCTAGAACTGTTCCCCCTAGATCGATAGCTAGAGTTGAATTGTCCTCTTTAGGATAGTAAAACTTTACATGCTTTAGATCTGGGTTCTCTGCGCAAGCATCTTGAACAGCAGCAACAACCTCAATTTGCCATGAGTCAATAGGGTCTGTCATCATGATTCTATGTGTCTCGTCATGGTTGCCTGGAACTACAGGAACGATTAGCTCTTCACACAATGGTGCGAACGCTTTAATCCATGCCATAAGCATACGGCGACCAAGGCGTACTTGCTGTGAAACCCCTAGGTCACTGCGACCGATAACCATTCCTTTTTGACTTGTAGAACCTTCAATGCAGTCACCTAGTTGTGGAAGAACAACAGTACCGATCTTACGTCCTAGCTTTAACAACTCTTTATGTCGTTCTACCGCTTCTTCTATACCGCGAACGACTCGTTCAATGGTAGCCTCTGTTCCACCGCCAGCATCCTTGCCGTACTGGGTGTCACCAATAGCATAGATTGCGTACAAAGGGCCTGTCGATTTGTCGACTTTTCCTGGCTTCCACTTTTCAAGGCTTGCTACTAGTTGGTCATAATCAACATCTGGACCACCTAGTCGAGAAGCGGGCTTAACGCTTACACGCGCTGCCTCTAGCCACTCGCCATCAAACTTCTGCCAACGGCTTTTACGAACACTTAGTACTACCCAGTCTTCTGGGTTCAAATCAAAGTCATTAAATAAGTCTACTGCGTCTGGTAGTTCTCCTGCATTGCGAGGGACTGATACAAAAAATCCACCCTCTGGGCCAACATCTAAACGCGCACGGTACTCTGGTGGCGTGTTAGTTGCTTTTATCTCTGATTCTTCTCCGCGCAATTGTGCGTTGAGAAGTGCTTTATTTAATGGGTTTAACGACATTGGCAGTATCCTCGTAAGTGTGAGCGGAACACAGTCATTCCGAATGGTAGTTGGGTATCGTTCTGTAGATCTTTGTACAAAGCAGATGCGTTTACTTTTTGGCTGTTCTCTTGTAGTTTAGAGAAAGCTTCTTGTTCCTCTGTAGATAACTCTTTAACCCAAGTTCCTACTGCGCATACTGTTGGTGTCCCTGTTAAGTGCTTTGATAGTACATCTAACATAATTACTCCTCGTGGTGTCATCGCGATGAACGAGGAAAGACTATCACATAAATCACACTAAGGCATTAAAAAAACCCCCAACCGACACGCGGCTGGGGGCTTAAAGTTGGTCGCTTTTATTCGGCCATACCTGACTTAAAGTTTGGAGACTGTGGCTTTGCTGGTGAGAGCAAACGTCCGTTACCTTGGGTGGCGCCAGCTTCTGGTGCAACCTGCTTTTGGAACTTAACGTTAATGCCGTAGCGCGCACCTCCGCGTGCACCTGGGCTTGTTACATGCTTACGAACAGCGGCATCTTTGATTGTAGGATCGCCAGCTTGTGTGTTCTTCTTCTTAACAAATGTGCCTTTTTCTGGCTTGCTTGACGCATCATTGAACTCGACCTTGCTAACTTTAGCTGAGTCTGGAGCAATATTCTTGTTGCTTTTTGCTTTTTCCATTGGGTTTCCTTTGCAAAGGGGGTTAAATAACTGTACGGTACTTACTTAATAAATACAGCCTTAATTGGCTTTGACGTCGAAGACAATGGCTGAAATCTGTCCGTCATGGCTCTCAATAGTCGAGAATCCAGGGACACAGACTAGGTCTAGACCTCTTGGGGCAGTGTATCCACGAGCGATTGCTATGGCTTTTACTGCCTGATTAACAGCTCCCGCGCCTACGGCACGGATCTTGGCTGAACGGGTCTCATATACGCTGTGGGCGATAGCTGATGCTACAGACTGAGGATTACTACCTGCGCCTACGCGCAGTACTTGATCTTCTTTTTCTTCTGACAACTTATGCTCCTTGGGTTTCCGTATGGTATTTCCCCGTGACATAAATTATGAAGGCTATTACTCAGAAGATCTGTCTAAAGGTGTGGGAGCTTTGGCGTACGTACCGCAGCTTGCGCACTCCATTTCTAAGAAATATGTAGACAGCTCGTAGTCGTCAAAGCAAGCTTTTATATTCCATACAAAGGACTCGCATACAGGACACACATGATGGATCTCATCTGCGTGATCCATTGTGCCCGTGTAATCAGGCTTCAGCTGGCGTATCGGTAGGCTCATCGCCATCCAACATCGTGTAGTGCCAGTCAGCAGGTAGTCCTAGCTTTTCTTTAAGCCCGTTTAAGGCCTCTAATTGCTCTGACTTCATAGCTTCAATCTGATCAATCTCTTCAGCAGATAGGCTTTCTTTTTGAGTCTCATAAAGGCTTAGACCGTATTCATATGCCATTTGAAGTTGCGTTAAAACTCTCAACCCTTGGTAAGCTGATTGGCCCATTAGATAATTCTGCTGTGCTGCTTGTACCTTAGCAACCTTTTCCTGACGTTTACTCAATTACTCTGTCCTCCCCAGCCTCCGCCTTTGAAGTGGATACCTCCAGGCGCTGAATAAATACGATCCATTGAGTTACCGCAGCATACTGGAACAGTGCTGTCGCCAAACTCACGATAAATTTCTTGGATACCACCGCAGGTGCTGCACTTAAAATCGTAATTAGGCATTAGCGCTCCCTAAACTTTGGATCCTGAAGCTTATCATATACTTCTTTTTCGTACGCAAGGGTGTGCGTGCCCGACACGATACGGGCTAACGCATAGGAGTCGGCAGCGTTGTCATCAGTGATGTCAACACCCCATTTTTTATAAACATGTAACAGCATCTGACTCTTAGGTATCCCATTACCCTTACCTGTTACATACTTCTTAAGATTTGTGGGGGGGACTATCAACGGGTATATACCAAAATCTAGAAGGGTTAGCTTAACCATACCGCCAAGCTCACCTAGCATATTGGCCATCTGTGATCCAAAGGCATAGCCTTCCATGGCAACATCTTCAATATGATCAAACTGGTGTAACCAATTCATCACATGCGCCTGTATGTCACGTAAACGGTCAATACCGTGCTTATCTGACTTGTAAACCTCTGTGTAGAACTGGTCGCCCTGAAGGGCTGTTAGGGCGAACCCATTGTACGACTGGTCTATGCCAATAAATACAGGTTTAGTTGGGTCAACGTTACCGCCAAAAACCTTCATTAGAAGCGTGTCCGCATTGCTGAAGTACGACGAGTTAACTCTCGACTAGTAAGACTGTAGTAACGCTCTAAGTTACTCTGCATCGTCTCTAGCATCTTACGATAAGCATAGGTGCTCATCTTAGCTTGCGCCAATTCTTCAATAAGGTCATCAGTTATCACAGCAGCGTTTAACATACCTGCTTTTTCTGTGCTCTTACCGCTAGTTTTGCTAAGAGTGGCTTTAGCTTTTGCTATGTCATAGATGTGTTCGGCTTCTGTTTCAGCCAAAGTTGCTAGGGCAACTTGAGTTAGTATGAAGTTAAGGTTTTCCATGTACTTTGTAGCTAAAATCATCAGCTCCTGATCATCTACAGCTGTGATGTCATTTGGAAACTGAGGTACATCTATATCTAGATTCTTCTTTAAAGGCAAGCCTTGAGACTCTAATATAGAAAGCACATGCTTACCTACGCCTTGCGCTACAAGTTCAGTCATTGTCATATCCTTTACAACGTGGGCAACCCATTGAGGTTATATTACATGGTGGTGGGGTCTTTGCGTCAACCGCTTCAACAATCATCTTAGCGGCGTCAAATAAATGGGATATACCCCAGTCACTCTTAGGTACGATGAACTCTTTAGATTCTTGGTTAGGCTTGGCATCATAAATAAGGACTGCTTCTTGAGGTACATCTTCGTAACCTATAAGCTCCGCTAGCTTCATGTAAACCTGCACCTGCATAATGTGTTTCATAAACGGTGCGTCTAACTTCTTCCAAGCCTTCTCAAAATCATAGTTATTTTCTTTAAGAAGGTCAAAGGCTTCATAACGTAAGGTACCAATTCCAATGGATTTAATCTCTAACATTAGAGGCTCTCCAAGACCAACTAACCAACCATCTGAGTGACCTGCAATACGCAGGGGTTCGTAGTGAAGGGGAACTTCCATGTAAATAGTGCAAGGAGCTGAACAACTAGGGCATTCTGGATAACTTACTCCGTAGGTTGTGGCTTTGCACTCAGGGCATTTCCATTTTCCATACAAGTTTCCCATCTCACTAAACCAGCGCTGCCACTTGGCGTGGATGCCGTGACCCTCTTCAAACACTGACTCTAACCGTAGTGATGGAACGCGTGTATTGACTGGTACTGCTCCCAGCAAGTGATAATAAGATGCGCGGTGGCACCACTCTTCACTTACCATGTCTGAAGGGTGTAGAACATCTGTTCTACGAGATCCGTCTTTAGGTCGTGCGATCAAATGTCGCTCTACTGAACCTAAGACTCTTGTTTGCTTCTTCTTATTAACATCAAGAAACTTCTTTAAAGGGCTACCCGGTTTAACGCTCATGCATGCAACCTATCACATTACTTAATGGGTGTCTAACCACTCCTCAAGTGTTTGACCTACCTTGGCTGCTTTGCGTTTTAACGCGTTACGTTCTCTGTGACTCATACCGCCCCAGATACCATGCTGCTCATTCATTTTTTCTGAATACAACAAGCATTGTTTACGCACAGGACATTCAGGTAAGCCATCCTTGCCGTAGCAGACAGCTTTGGATTTTTCAGCTATATTTCTGTACTTGGATTTGTCTCTTGGGGGAAACCAAAGCTCTGTGTCACGTCCTTGGCACTTGGCTTCGTATCGCCAGCCTTCGTCGTGTCCAACGTAATCGTACATTTATGCTCCTGAAGAGTTTGTCGAAGCTCTAGAAAATCATCTTCAGTTAGCAAAACATAATTGGAGTTGTTAAGGCTAACTCCAAGCACAGGCATACGACTGTCCATGATTGCTTCATTGACGATCTTTTCCAGAACCGCAGCTTTAACGGTAAAGGAGGCTTTGCCTGTCCACTTATGCTCTATTAAAAGCTCATCGGTTCTGACATCGCCTTTACGACTCCAAAAAGCTCCGCTGGCTGCCACTGTGGAACCGCCGAACTTTTTTGCTAGTCGTGCCTCGTGCTTCTGAGACTCTTTTTGGCCCTTACTCTTCATTAGAAAACTTGGATCCAGCTTTAATGGAGTCAAGTACGTCCCGTTCAAGGGCCTCTTTAAGATCAATCTCTTCCCGTAGTGCCTGAAGCATAGCAGATTCGCCCTGCCACTGCCTTTCGGCGTACCTGTAGTAAGCTCCGGCGCGTTGAATAACGCCATTAAGCTTGCCGATAGCGATTAACTCCTTGCCAAAGTCTAGGTCTCCAGCAGCAACTTCGCCCCCATCCGCAAAGTAGAAGTCAAATGACGCCACACGTGAAGGGGCAGCAGACTTGTTCTTTAGTACTCGTGCCTTAATTGTCTGACCTACACGGCGTTTATTTTCCCCAGAGCCTGCTTCGATCCAGTCATCACGGCGCATATCTACGCGAGTAAAGTAGGCAAAGTTTTTACCCTTGCCTCCAGGAGTAGTGCGTGGGTCGCCGTACATAACCCCGACCTTGTCACGCCACTGGTTAATCATAATTCCGATGAATGGACGCTCGAAATCAATGAGGGAACGCTTAGAGGCGATGCCCACTTTACGGAAAAACTTGTTAGTTAGAAGAGCTCCTCGTCCAACTGTATGTTCATCCATGTCTTTTTCATCTTCCGCACCTGGAACCAAAGCAGGCAGGGAATCAACAACAATACAATCAACACCTTTACTTTCAGCAACTTTGATGACCGCTTCATATGCTTCTTCCATGATATTAGTGGATACGATAAAGACTCTAGAGGTATCTACTCCACACATCTCAGCGTATTTAGGAACCCATTGTTCTGCGGCAATCCATACTGTAGTGAACTCGGGATCTTTGGCTTGATTGGCAGCGATAGTCTTTAGAGCGATAGCAGTCTTTCCTTGGCTTTCCTCACCAATGATTTCATGCCACTGATTGATAGGCCAACCTCCGCCTAGAGCCACGTCTAAAGCGATGGAGCCTGTAGTTATATAACCCATGACATCGTCACGGATATCTGATCCTAGGACGATAGTACCTTCGCCCATAGACTTGTTAATCTCTTTAAATGCTTTAGCTAATTCTGATGTTACGTTTACCATTAAATGTGTCCAATGATCGTTGTTGGGTTAAATCCGCCTGTGGGAACTTGTTTGGCTGGAATAGCTGGACCGCCTGCTGCAGTACCACCTGTAGATCCAATACCTGAACCTGTCTGTTGTACTGGATATCCGCAGTCATAGCAACGAAATACTTCAAAGGATCCGCCTTGAGAAGCTGAGTTGCCTACCTTTGCATAGTTTCCGCTACCACAGCCAGGGCAGTTACGGCTAGAAGTCATAGGGCGTTGATGCTGTTGAGGCTGTACCTCTTGTTGCGTAGGATAAGAAGGGTTTTGAGGGGTGAACTGTTGAGGTACGGGTGCCATAGGTGGTTGTACATAACTTGGTGCAGGTTGTACAGGAGCGCCCATGCGCTTTGCAAACCAATCTGAACTACTGGCCATCTAAGTATTCCTCCATATCGATAATCTTGTCTGTTGTTGTTCCTGTTACATGCAGTAAGTCAAGGTCCATACCGATGCTAAACGCACCGATCAGTGTAGTTAAAGCTACTGCCTTGTAAACTTGTAGCATGCTTTGAATTTCTGGAGCCAGTTCCTCAGAAAGCTCTGGGTCGTGGACAGATAATTCTTTTGTGTGTAATGCGGTTAGAACACTAGCGCTGATATCCGCGATGGACTCTAAGTAAGGAAACAAAGGCGCAACCTGTGCGATGCGCAATTCGCTTTCTTGCTTCTCTACTTCGTCGCCCTCACTGCTTACTGGAGTAAGACCTACAAGTTCAGCAAGCTCGTTAGGCTCTACTAACTCTGTATCGTACAGGTACCAACGAACAAGAGTGGTCATGGGGATATCCACCTTAAGAGTTTCAAACTTAGGCTCTCTGTTAAACAGATTACGTAACCAACTCACTTAGCTTCTCCCCATTTCTGGACAACTTTGATGTCAGCTACAAGTGGGATAGGGATAAGTGTTATACCTTCCATAGCCTCGCGGATAGCATCCACAGTTTGATCTACAAGATTGTCAGGAGTCATAGTTACTAACTCATCGTGAACTGTCATAAGTAACTTAGCCTCTTTAGGTATCTTCTCGTATGCCCGTATCATAGCAAGCTTAATGACGTCAGCCGCTGAGCCTTGGATGCGCGTGTTGAACGCCTGACGTTCAGAACTGGCACGATCACCTGTATTACGGGAGTTTATATTAGGCAGGTACCTACGCCTGTTAAGTACGGTGGTTATGTACCCTTTGTTACGGGCTAGGCCAATAACTTTACCGCGGTACTTGTCCACTGAAGCAAACTTCTCTGAGAAGTCGTTGAGAAGCTTTTTAGCTTCCGGGACGGTACATCCGATCTGTTTAGCGATCTTGTCTGGGCCTACACCATAGGCCATAGCCAAAACTAAAACCTTGCCTGCCTTACGATCTACGCCCATAGTGTCTCCTACAGTTGTATAGATATCGCCACCGCTCATGTAGTTCTCTACCATGATTGGGTCTTTGGACATAGCGGCTATGATTCTAGGCTCGATCTGCGAGTAATCGGCTACAACTAACTTGTACCCATCAGGAGCAGTGAACACGTTACGAATAAGCGTTCCGTAGTCCTTCTCTGGTGGAAGCTTTTTGTTAGGAGCAGGCAGGTTTTGAAGATTAGGATTACGGCTAGAAAAACGACCAGTCTCAGCACCCCATTGAACAAAGTCTCCGTAGATGCGACCGTTAATTAGAAGGCTTTCTTTATCTTCCGTCTTAGACTTACCGTTGACAGTCTTAGTTACCTCACCGCCTAGGTAAGGAACCACGTAAGTACTTAAAAGTTTATTGAGATCCGCATACTCTAGCAGCTTACCTACCAGTTCATCAGACTCTCTATAAGGCTCTAAGGCCTCAGAAGATACTGAATAGTCGCTGTATGTAAGGTCGCCCTCATTCTTAAGGCCTTTACCTGTTAAGAGCATAGGTTTTAAGCCACGGCATCCCTCGTCTTTAGGTCCGTATAAAATGTATTGCTTCTCTGGATTAGAGTTCATGTTAAACACACGACCCGCTATGCGATAGATATCTGACTTAACCGCTTCAGTTTCTGCAGTAAAACGTTCGTAAAGTGCTTCAAGATCGTTTATATCTACAGGTGTACCAGTAAGTTTCATGTCACATAGAACACGCAATACATCCATCTCTAGTTCCATAATGGTTACTACATCAGATGCCTCTAATTTAGGTACTAGGTGTTTCCATAAAAGGAAAGTGTACTTGGCGTCTAAATAAGCGTACTTAGCGACCTCATCAAAAGAATAGACCTCAACCATATGGCCTATACCTTTAACCATGCTGTAACCAAACTCGCGTTGTAAGCAGTCGTCTAGACCTAAACGACCTGTGTTGGTGTTGTCATATAAAAAAGACGCCATAAGGGTATCGAAATAAGGACCTACAGGAACTTCGCCGTAGTACTTAGCTACAGAACTTAGGTCAAATACAAGGTTATGCCCGATGGTTAAGATTTTATCGTTAAACATAAGTGGCTTAAGAGCTTTAAAGACCTCAGCTGGAAACAGTTGTTGAGGCGCTGGGCCGAAAACTTTAGTTGCTTTCTTAGAATCACGTGAGTAATCTGAAGGGCGAGCAGGAAGACCTGCATCTACGCGCTTCTGACCTTGCCCTGTTAATGGAAAGACCTCTTCAATAAAGTCTCCATTGGGGTGACCCATTGGGATCACATCACCACGACCATGCGTGGCAAGACTAATCCATAAAACTTCGTTTACAGCAGGCACTCCACGACGACCACCTACAGTTTCTACGTCAAATGCAAAAGCATCTTGTTTAAGATAATAAGCAACCATTGCGTCTAGTTGTTCTTTTGTTGTAATGATATTCAAGTTGTGTCCCTAAAGATGAAGTAAGGGGCCAGCGTTAACTGACCCCTTAATGCCGGATGTTACATTAGTGAACGGGCAACCGCTTCTAGTTCCTCATTAGTATGAGTCTTGATATCACTTGGTGTAAACGGCTTCATCTCAGCAATAGCTGCTTCAATGGCCTCAACATCTGTAATGCCCCAATCTTCAGCAAGGTCACGTGACTTTACTGCATTGATGTGGTAAACAGTTGTTGCCATCTTGCCTGTGCGACTAAGCGCCCAGTAGTTACGGGTCAATGGGCCCTGTTGTGAGAAGTTAGCTGAGTGCAACGACTTAAAAAGTCGTGAAGAAGCGATTAGTTGTTGACGCTGTACTCCGCCATCTGCACTTAGGTTAGCAATAGTGAAAGCCTTCTTAGGCTCTGGCTTGCTACCGAGCAACTTGATTAGTGGATCGTTAGGACCTGTCGATACGTATGAACGACGGCCTGACGTGACTTGTGATAGAAAATGTTGATCATAGACAGCAAATGGGCCCTCTTGATCTAAGAACTTAACGATCTGAAACTCCTCAGAGAATTTAAACTCTTTTGGGTAGTCAATCGTTGAACTTGCTTTAGGTGCTGCTGCTTCCCAGCCAGCCTTTACTGATGTACTTGTTGCCTGTGAAGGGCGTGCATCTAGGGAGTCATCGATGTTTGCAAACTCATCGTTCTCTACTGTGTATTCTGTTTGGTTAATTGCCATTTGTTTACATATCCTTTTTACATTAGTTTATTTTAGTTTAGTTAGATTCTTGTGCACGGATTTGACTCCATGCCTCGGCAATCTCATTGCTGAGCTGTCGGTGTAAGGACCATTCTATACGCTTTGTATAAAGAAGTCCAGCCGAGTCAAACAACTCCACTGCCTTTTCTACCATAGCTCGGCTGTAAAGCCTACGCCCGTGATGATCTTCCCCGTTTATATTCTTTTTTGTGGGAAGTCTGTAAGGTGAAGCTGGAAGGTAGCCCTCTTTAATCCATGCACGTATGGTTATTATAGGTCTTCCTAGAGCTCCCGCAAGCGCACCAATAGTAAACATCTCAATGTCTTTGCCGTTAGGTAAAGTTTTGATGTAGGGCTTTGCGTCCCATCCGCCATCGAGAACCACCTCTGGTTTCTTAGGCTCTATCTCTTTGCGCTTACGTTTACTGCCTGGATAATAAGCATCCAAGTCAGAAAAGGTTGATTCTATAAAGTCGTCTGTCATTTATTATCCACTAAAAACGCATAGCTTACTTTAGTAGGAAACATCGCATCGATGTCTTCTTCAGTAATCTTACCGTTATAGAACGCGGTCATAATTGCGTCTTCATCAAGTGTCGGAATAAGTTTAATGCACTCTTCTTTAATGCCCTTAGCATCTAAGATCTCTGCTGCTTTATCGATATCAAGTGTTTTTGATACACGACGCTGACGAGTCATGGTGACCTCACCTGTGTCTGAGTCTTCTACTTTAAGGACTCTATGGCCATTCTCATTAGGCTCTACGTCATCTAGCACTTTAGTAAGGCGTGCTTTTAACTCTGATTCTCTTCCGCCTAGGAGTTTAATCTCACCCTTAAGGGCAATATATTGGCGAAGATTTCGCTTAAGTTCTTCTTGTTCCATTACCGCTCCCTATGTTTAGGAGCAACAACTTAGCGGAAGATTATTCCACTGTCAAATAGGACTCTAAGGCCTTAATGATTACGCTAGTTACAGTTACGCCCTCTTTGCCAGCCTTAACTTGGACAGCTTTCCAGAGGTCATCAGGCACACGGATAGTGCGCGTTGGGGTCTTAGGTGCGTTAGGCATTTGTATATTCTATACGAAAGAACCCACCAAAAACTGCTTCAAACTGCTTAAACTCATATCAATTCCGTCTTGTTCGTCTATACCTTCGCCATCCATGACAGCGTCTGCCACTGAGGACTTAAATTGAAGGGCCTCCCATTGACGTTCTTCAACAGATCCGCCTATCAAGATGTCTTGAATGACGATGGTTTTCCAGGTAGAAGAGGCGCGCTTTATTCTCCCGTTGCGTTGAAGCGCAGAACCACTAGACCAAGGCAGATCATAGTTAACCAAAAGGTTAGCAGCTGGGAGGTCAACCCCATAACCACCCGCATCACTGCTAATGAGAACGCGAATATTACTGTCAGTGTTGAAGGCAATCTTATTATCCTCTTTAGTCTTAGCGTCTAGTTTTCCTGAGTATAAACGGCATTGGTCTGGTCCAAGAGCATTGGCGATCATATCCAGCAT
>Ga0164297_10004322_pt1 | contig 12784 bp, 8 predicted proteins | sample GEODES058metaG_FD_113539 | JGI IMG/M metagenome (GOLD analysis project Ga0164297, IMG submission 113539) | Dystrophic lake water microbial communities from Trout Bog Lake, Wisconsin, USA - GEODES058 metaG | ecosystem: Environmental > Aquatic > Freshwater > Lake | place: USA: Trout Bog Lake... | reverse complement strand
TCTGTTCCCTTCTGATCTGTTCCCTTCTGGCTCCCTGGCTCTGCACCCATGCCCCTTTCTCCGTTATCCTGACACCATGATCCTCAATGTCATCGAAGCTGGCGAAGGCCCGCCGGTTATGCTGCTGCATGGCCTATTCGGCATGGCGCGCAATTTCGGCACCACCCAGCGCGCCTTGGCCCAACCCCAACCAGCCCAATCCCCCCTGACCCGCCATTTCCGGGTGCTGGCGCTGGACATGCGCAACCACGGTGCGTCCCCTCACCAGGATGGCATGCGCTACCCTGACATGGCGGAGGATGTGCGCCAGACGATGCTGGCCCACGGCATCGATCAGGCGGCGATCGTCGGCCACTCCATGGGTGGCAAGGCGGCCATGGCGCTGGCGCTGCAATGGCCCGAGATGGTCTCGCGGCTCCTGGTCTCCGACATCGCGCCGGTGCGCTATGTGCATCACAACGAGATCATCACCGCCGCGCTTATGGCGATCCCGCTGGATCCGGCTCTGACCCGTCAGCAGGCCGATGCGATGCTGACCGACGCGGTGCCGCAAGCCGCGGTTCGGGCGTTTCTGCTGCAGAATTTCCGCTTCGGCCGCGATCCCGGCTGGCGCATCGGCCTGCCCCAGATCGCCGCCGCGATACCGGACTTGGAAGGCTGGGTCGATCTACCGGGAGCCTATGAAGGGCCGAGCCTGTTCGTGACCGGGGCCGAGTCCCACTATGTGCTGGCGGCGCATCGCCCGGCGATCCGCGCCTTATTTCCGCAAGCCCGCTTCATTGCGATAAAGCATGCCGGCCATTGGGTGCACGCCGACAATCCGGCCGGGTTCCAGTCGGTGCTGGACGCCTTCTTGACCGGTTGGGCCTGAACGGAAGGGGTAACCGGTATCAGATCGCCGCCCGGGTCACGCTGGCGCCGCAGGCGTCCAGTTTCTCGGCCATGCGGTCATAGCCGCGATCCAGATGATCCAACCCGTCCAGCACCGTCTCGCCACGCGCGCCCAATCCCGCCAGAACCAGGGCGGCGGCGGCACGCACATCGCTGGCGGTGACGTGGGCGCCGGATAGGTGCGCAACACCGCTGATCCGTGCAGTGCGACCATCGACGGCGATGGCAGCGCCCATCTTGCGCAACTCATCGACATGGCGGAAGCGCTGCTCGAAGATTGTTTCGGTCATCGTGCTGACGCCGGTGGCGGTGGCCAGCAACGCCATCACCGGGGCCTGCAGGTCGGTGGCAAATCCGGGGTAGGGCTGGGTTTCAACGTCAATGCCGGACAGGCCGGCCGGACCGCGACGCGCGATCAGGCCGCGATCCGTTTGCTGCAGGAAGACCCCGGCCCGGGCCATCAGCGGTCCGGCCGCCCCCAGCAACGCCATATCGCCATGCTCCAGCAGCAACTCACCGTCGGTCAGGGCCGCGGCACAGGCCATGGTGCCCAGTTCGATGCGGTCCGGCATGACGGTATGCACCGCCCCGGTTAGCGGGCGATCACCGTGGATGGTCAGCACGCTGCTGCCGATCCCGTCGATCTGCGCGCCCATGGCGATCAGGCACTGCGCCAGATCGGCGATCTCGGGTTCGCGGGCGGCATTGCGGATCACCGTGACGCCACGCGCCAGCACGGCGGCCAGCATCAGATTCTCGGTGGCACCGACCGAGACATGCGGGAAGCTGATGTCCGCGCCGTGCAGGCCATGCGGCGCCCGCGCCTCGATCTGCGCACCGCTGAGGCTCACCTCGGCGCCCATGGCGCGGAGGCCGTCGATATGGAAATCGACGCCGCGTGCGCCGATCGCATCGCCGCCCGGCAGAGGCAGACGCGCCTCACCGCAGCGGGCCAGCACCGCACCCAGCAGCAGGACAGATGCGCGCATGCGCACCACCAGATCGCGGTCGATACGGGCGGGATGGACGTGATCGGCGCAAACCGTCAGTGACAGCCCGTTGCGGCCACTGGACCAGTTCAGCACCGCGCCGAGGCGTTGCAGCAGATTGGCCAGAACCGCGACATCCAGGCTGGCCGGCACGTTATGCAGCGTCACCAGATGCGGTGTGACCAGGGCGGAGACCATCAGCGGCAGCACCGCATTCTTCGCGCCGCTGATCGGATAGGTGCCTATCAGCGGGCGGCCACCCCGGATGACCAGATTGGTGCCGGGATCAGGACGCCACCAGGGCGACGCGCTGAGCAGCGACACATCGGGGCTATGGGTCATACGTCCACATTCCTCGTGTTCACCCCCCAGGCTTAGCCAATAACCGGGCGGTGCCGCTAGCCACCGCGTGCGCGGGTCGGCCGATTTCCGCCCGCCGGTGCCAAGCGATCGCGGGAAAAATCAGATATATCGTTGATTTAACGAGATCTTTAAGATTCTCTCACCGCCATCAAAATCCGCTGCGTCGCGGCAAAGGCCAGATCCAGCCGTGTCTGCGGATCCACCCCGCGCATCGGGACTTCTGCCGCGATCGGGATGCCAGCGGGTAGCGCGCGCAGGAAATCCAACAGCGGCAGGGCACCATCCCCAGGCAGAAGGCGATTTTGGCGCGCTTCATCGATCAGCCCCTCCGTGTCGGTCGGGCCGGCAAGCGGGGCGTCGCAGACCTGCGCGGCCCCGAACGCGCCCGCTGGCAGGGCGCTGATATCCGCCGGCACACCACCGGAGCGCTGAAGATGCAGCGAATCCAGCAGCACCTTGCCATTCGGCCGAGCGGCGGCGGCGACCAGGGTGGCGGCCTGCTGGATCGTGGCGCAGACGCGCCAGGCCATGAACTCGACATCGACGCGGATGCCATATGGCGCGGCAAGGTCGCAGAGTTGGGCGAAATGATCCGTCAAACGCGCGAAATCCGTATCCTCGCCGGCCACGGAAAGGGCGGTGGCACCCAGTTCGCCGCCGGTTTCCAGCAATGCTGCGTAGGCCTGCACGTCGATATCGGGGGTGATGTTGATGAATTCGACCTCCGCCACCTTCATCCCCTCGTCTGCCAGCAGCCGCTTGACGCGGCGCGTCGCCTCCGTGCCTGGGGGCAGCGGGTAATGCACACCGCCGGGCGAGATCGGGCAGATGCGCAGACCGACCGAGCGGAAACCCGCGCGGGCGGCGGCTCGGATCAGATCCTCGGGGGGGAGTTCCAGGGCGTTGAGATGCGCGACGCCAAGATCCATCGGCTTGTCCTCTGATCGGGTGGTTGCGGCGAGCGGATGCCGTGGCTGATCGGCCAATCGGGGGCCGCCAATCGGGGGCCGCCAATCGGGGGCCGCCAGTATGGGGCCGCCAATACGGCGTCGTTCAGACGGAGCGGTCAAGCCGCTTGGGCGGCGAGCGTCGGGCGGGACCTGGGGGCACGTCAACTGCAGAGGGCGCGAGATCCGAGCGCTCATCCCCGCAGGGAAAGCGAAGGCCGCGCAGCGGTGACCGCTGCACAAGCCGCGAGACGCTTGCTAAACAGAGGCCATGCTTCATATCCGCCTGATCGCCGCTGCCTCCCTGCCCGCCGTATCCGGCGCCGCCATCTATAATGCCACCATCGCCGCTGGCCTGATCACGTTGGGCCACACGGTGGATCTGGTGACCGAGGCGGGCGACGCCGCGCCGCCAAGAACCATCATGCTGATCGATGGGTCGGCGTTGCCGGACGTGCCGGCCAGCGCTCTGGCCAGCGCGACCGCACTGATCCATCACCCGCTGTCGCTGGAAACCAATCCGGTCGATGCGGTTTTGCAGGCGCGCGAAACCGCGCTGTTCGCTGCCGTGCGCCACATCATCACCACCAGCGAGCAGACCGCCGCGCGCCTGACCAGCGACTTCGGCGTGCCGGCGGCGAAAATCACCCCCATTCCCCCCGGCATCGACGATCTGCCGCGCGCCTCCGGCAACGACCTCACCCCGCGCGCCTCCGGCGCGACTCCCCCCGTCTGCCGCATCCTCTCTCTGGGCCAACTCATCCCCCGTAAAGGCCAGGACATCCTGCTGCATGCCCTCGCCAGACTGCACGACCTGGATTGGCACCTGACCATCGCCGGCGGGGCCAACGATCCGGTCTATGCCCACGGCCTGGCATCCCTGGCGCAAACACTGAACATCACCCAGCACGTCACCTTCCACCCCGAGGCGACCGGCGCGGCATTGGAAACACTATGGCAGGATGCCGACCTGTTCGCCCTGACCTCGCATTACGAAGGCTACGGCATGGTCTGGGCCGAGGCATTGCGCCGCGGCCTTCCCGTGATCGCCACCAGCACCGGCGCGGCACAAACCTTGGTGCCGCCCGATGCCGGCGTCATCGCGGCACCCGGTGATATCGAGCAAATATCGAAAGCAATGCGCCGGCTGATCTTCGACTGCGATCTGCGCCGCGATATGGCCGCCGCCGCCTGGCAGGCGGGCCAGGCACTGCCATCCTGGCAGCAGCAGGCACAAAAACTGGCCGATGTCCTGACCTGACCATCAGACCCTCCGCGCCTAGTACGCCACGCATCAACCGCTCGGCCTGGGCATCGTCGCGACGACCGCCCGCACCCCGCCGGGGCGTGAAACCCGCCATCTCCGGATTGCCACGCCACGGACCGACGGCACCGTCCTCCTGCCAGACCACGCATCGGACTGCCCACGGCAGACCATCCCAGAAGGGGATCGAGCCAGCCACATCCGACACGCCCCACCGTCCCTGCAACCCATCCTGCCGGCGCGCCGTGACCGTCAGATCGCAATAAAACCCTTCCGACCTTCCCCAGCCAGCCGCGCTGGCGTAATCCTGCGGCGACAGGACATAAGGACCAAACCATGCTGCTAGGCGCCATCGCCGATGATTTCACCGGCGCGACCGATCTGTGCTCCATGCTCGTCCGCGGCGGCATGCGCACTGTGCAAGTCATCGGCGTTCCCACCCCCGACGCGCCGATCCCGCAGGCGGACGCCGTCGTGGTGGCGCTGAAGTCGCGCACCGCGCCGGTGCGTCAAGCAATCAGCGAATCCCTCGCCGCGCTGGCATGGCTACAAAAGGCGGGCGCCAGACAATTCTTCTTCAAGTACTGCTCCACCTTCGATAGCACCGATGACGGCAATATCGGCCCCGTCGCCGATGCACTGATCGCCGCACTGGGCTGCGGCTTCGCCCTCGCCTGCCCGGCCTTCCCGACCAATAACCGCACCGTCTATCTGGGCCACCTGTTCGCCGGCAACGTGCTGCTGAATGAAAGCGGCCTGGAAAACCATCCGCTGACGCCGATGACCGATCCCAACCTGGTGCGAGTCCTGTCGCGCCAAACCGAAGGCACCGTCGGCCTGGTCCCCTTCGCCACCGTCGCACAAGGCCCCGGCGCCATTCGTGACGCCATGACCCGACTGAAGGAACAAGGCCGCCGCTATGCCATCGTCGATGCCATCACCGACCAGCACCTGCTGGCCATCGGCCAGGCAGCGGCGCATCACACGCTGATCACCGGCGGCTCGGGCGTGGCGATGGGCCTGCCGGAGAATTTCCGCACCGCGGGCCTGCTTCCGGCAGCCTCGGACCCAGGCGCGCTTCCCGCACTTCACGGCGCCTCGGCCGTGCTCGCCGGCTCGTGCTCCCGCGCCACGCTGATGCAACTGGGCGTCGCTCGCGATCACCTGCCATTGTATGAAATCGACGCCCTCGCCACCCCCGACGCAGACAGCTTGGCCCAAGGAGCACTCGACTGGGCCGCGGACAAGCTGGGGGAGAAACCCATCGTCATCGCCGCCTCGGCGCCACCGGATAAGGTCCAGGCGCTACAAAACCGCCTTGGCCGCGAGAAGGCCGGCACCCTGATCGAGGACACCCTGGCCCGCATCGCCGCCGGACTGGTGGCCCGCGGCGCGCGCAAACTGGTCGTCGCCGGCGGCGAGACATCGGGCGCAGTGGTCAAACAACTCGGTGTCACCAGCCTGCGCATCGGCACCGAGATCGATCCCGGCGTGCCCTGGACCTTGGCCTCCGGCCACGGGCCGGACCTGCTGCTGGCCCTGAAATCAGGCAATTTCGGCGGCAACGACTTCTTCCTGAAATCGTTCCGAATGATACAGTCGTAGACCGCCGAACAACCCCGCGATCAAAGCGCCGCCTGATCCTTGCACCATTGCGCGATCTGCGCGTGCGTGGCGAACCAGCATCCGCCCTTCGCCTTCATATGCGCAATCAACCGCGCCAGCACCGGCAGACGAGACCGATGGCCGGTGACATGCGGGTGCATGGTCAGCAGGAACATGCCAGCCTCATCCCATGCCCCGTCGAACTCGGCGGTGAAAATCTCCGCCACCGCGGAAGGCGGCGTATAAGGCCGCAACGCCGAGAAGCGGACCATATTGTAATAAACGGCGTCGTCGCGGATCCATTCCGGCGGCAATTCGACGACACCCGTCTTCTCGCCCTGATCCTCCAACTCATACGGATCATCGTCGGCCATCAGACTGCTGTCATACAGCAGTTTCATCTCACGAATGATGTCCAACGTGTTGACCGAGAAATCCCAGCTGGCCGTGCGCATGCCCACCGGCTCCTGACCGCTGATCTTCGCCAGCGTCTCCCGCGCACGAAGCGTCAGTTCCCGCTCCGCCTCCCGCGGCAGGGTGGTGTTGGCCTCATGGATCCAGGAATGAATGCCGATCTCATGCCCGTCGGCGACAACCGCCCGCACCTCTTCAGGATGCAACAGCGCCGCGACGGCAGGATAGAAGAAGGTCGTCGGGATCGATTCCCGCTCCAGCAATTTCAGGATGCGCGGCATCGCTTGGCGGTTGCCATACTGGCCCTGGCTGATCCGCATCGGGCTGGGATCATTGTCGCGGAGGGGGATGGTTTCATGGTCGGCGTCGAAGCTGATCGCCACGGCGCAGCGCGCACCGTTCGGCCAAGCGGCAGGCTTCAAACTCCGCCCAGCACGCGCTCGGCCGACAAGTTCCCGCCACGTCGGCTCCGGCCATTGCCAGGGTTGCAGATCGCTCATAGCGGAATTCCTCTCGTAAACGCGCGGCGCAATGCTGCACCGGAAGGGCGATGGTGGTAAACAGCGTTTTACCCATACTGGGCGACCAAGCTCTGTCTTCGCCAAACCGCAACGGTGCGGCAGAATAGGCCGCGCCGACGCGCCCGACCGCTCGATGGCAACAGAATCTGCCTCACCGACACCCGCCCATCGGCCAGCTACACAGGAGACCGCGATGCCCGACCTCGACCCCGCTTTGCTGACCGCCGAGGCCATGACAGACGCGTTCGCTCGCCAGCAACTCAGCCCGGTCGACGTGCTGCAATCCGTTACCCAGCGCATCGCACGCTTCAACCCGGCGCTGAACGCCTTCGCCGTACTCGACCCGGATGCCGTGCGTACCGCCCATGAAAGCGCCGCGCGCTGGCGGGCTGGACGGCCGATCGGCGCGCTGGACGGCGTGCCCTGCACGGTGAAGGATTTGGTCGACGTGGCCGGCTTCCCCACCCGCCGCGGCAGCCGCACGACCAGCACCGATCCCGCCACCGAGGACGCGCCGATGGTCATGGGCCTGAAAGCCGCGGGCGCGGTGATCATCGGCAAAACCACAACCACCGAATATGGCTGGAAATCCCCCGGCGATTGCCCGCTGCACGGCATCACCCGCAACCCATGGAATACCGCCTATACGCCGGGCGGCTCCTCCTCCGGCGCCGGAGCGGCCAGCGCGGCCGGGTTCGGGCCGCTGCATGTCGGCACCGATGCCGGCGGATCGGTGCGCATCCCCGCCGCCTGGTGCGGTTTGGTCGGGCTGAAACCCACCTATGGCCGCATCCCGCAATGGCCCGCCAGTGCCTTCGCCGCCGTGTCCTGCGCCGGTCCGATGACACGCACGGTACGCGACGCCGCACTGATGTTCGGCGCCATGGCCGGCTGGGACCGGCGCGACCCGTTCTGCCTGCCGGATGAAAAACAGGACTGGTTGGATGGCATCGAATCGGGCGTCGAAGGGCTGCATATCTGTGTCCTCGGCCGCCTCGGGTTCGACGCACCGCTCGATCCCGATGGGATCGCAGCGGTGGAAAACGCCGCACGGATCCTGTCCGACGCCGGCGCCATCGTGACCCAGGGCAGCATCGACCTGCCCGATACCAGCAGCGTCTTCAGCCGCGTCTGGGGCGCCGCCTTGGCTCGCTTGGTCGCCGTCCTGGGCGATCGATCCGCCCTGCTCGATCCCGGCATTCGCCAAGTGGCGGACGCACTCGGCGGGATGACGGCGGTCGAGTTCATGGACGCGGAAGCCATGCGCGCCGCCGCCGGTCATGCCATGGCTCGGCTGCACCAAACCTATGACCTGGTGCTTTGCCCCACCGTACCGGCCGGCCCGCCGTTGGCCGATGCCGCCACGATCGATCCGATGCGCGCGCTATGGACCGAATGGGCACCCTGGACCTTCACCTTCAACCTCACGCGCCAGCCCGCCATCACGGTGCCGATGGGCCTGCGCGCGGACGGTCTGCCGAACTCCGTGCAACTCGCCGCCGCGCAGTTCCGCGACGATCTCGTCTTACGCGCCGCGCGCACGATCGAAGTGGCGCAGCCCTTCGCCATGGCGGAACTAAGCTAAACAACCCCCTTTCCCTACCCCCTGCCGGCGCGGCATGCTGGCCGGCAGAAACGCTCTCGACGGGAGACACAGGACGATGACAACCAAGTTCGGCCTCGCCCAGCCAGTCCGCCGCGTGGAAGATCCGCGCCTGCTGAAAGGCCAAGGGCTTTATACCGACGATATCGTGCTGCCGAGCATGTTGACCGGCATTGTCCTGCGGAGCCCGCACGCCGCGGCGCGCATCACCGGCATCGACACCGCGGCCGCCGCCGGCATGGCCGGGGTGCGCGGCATCTACACCGCCGCCGATCTGCGCGCCGCCGGCATTGGGCCGCTGCCCTGCGCCGCCCTGGTGCAGAACCGCGATGGCTCCCCCCAGGCGGCGCCGCCGCATCCCGTGCTGGCCGACGGCGTGGTGCGCCATGTCGGCGACCCGGTGGCCTTCATCGTCGCCGATACACCAAAGCAGGCGCGCGACGCAGCCGAGGCGATCGTGGTGGACTACGATGTGTTGCCGTCGATCACCGATCTGAAAACCGCGATGGACAAGGACCAGATACTGGTCTGGCCGGATGTGCCGCATAACCGCGCCTTCGATTGGGAAATCGGCGATAAGGCCGCGACCGAAGCGCAATTCGCCAAGGCGGCGCACATCACGCGGCTGACCGTGGTCAACAACCGCATCGTCGTGAACAGCCTGGAAGCCCGCGCCGCCGTCGCCGATTTCGACAGCACGAGCGGCCGCTGGACCCTGTATGCCAATACCCAAGGCGGCTGGCTGGTGAAGGGCCTGATCGGCCCCGTCTTCGGCACCGATCCCGAGAATTTCCGCATCATCACCCCAGACGTCGGCGGCGGCTTCGGCATGAAGCTGTTTTTGTATGCCGAACATGTGCTGACCTGCTTCGCCGCCCGCGCGTTGGGCCGGCCGGTGAAATGGGCCGCCGACAGGGCCGAGGCCTTCCTGTGCGACACGCAAGGCCGCGACAATATCACCCTCGGTGAACTGGCCCTGGACGCAAACAACAAGTTCCTCGCGCTGCGCACCCGCAATATCAGCGGCATGGGCGCCTATCTGTCGACGTTCGCGCCCTACATCCCAACCTATGCCGGCACCGGCGTGCTCGCCAGCGTCTACGGCTTCAAAGCAATCTACGCCAATGTCCTCGGCGTCTTCACCAATACCGTCCCCGTGGATGCCTACCGCGGCGCCGGCCGGCCGGAGAGCAACTATCTGGTCGAGCGTCTGGTGGACGCCGCCGCCCATGAACTGGGCGTCGATCGCGTCGCGCTGCGCCGTGACAACATGGTGACGCCCGATGCCATGCCGCACCAGACTCCGGTGGGCAAGAATTACGATAGCGGCGATTTCCGCATCATCCTCGATGCCAACACCCGGCGCATGGATTACGCCGGCTTCGCCGCCCGCAAGGCCGCCGCCAAGGCGCGTGGCAAGCGCCGCGGCCTGGGCTTGGCCTATTATCTTGAAGCCACCGGCGGTGATGCCAAGGAACGCGCCGAAATCCGCTTCGCCGATGATGGCTTCGTCGATGTCTATGTCGGCACCCAGTCCACCGGCCAAGGGCACGAAACCGCCTATGTCCAGCTCACCGCCGCCGAACTCGGCATCGACGGCGACAAGATCCGCATCCGTCAGGGCGATACCGACACCATTCCCACCGGCGGCGGTACCGGCGGCGCCCGCAGCCTTTATTCAGAAGGCCAGGCGATCCTGAAAACCTCAGCATCGGTCATCGACAAAGGCAAGCTAGCCGCCTCCGAAACACTCGAAGCCGCCGTCGCCGACATCACCTTCAGCGATGGCCGTTTCACCGTCATCGGCACCGATCGCGGCATCGATATCCTGTCACTGGCCACAACCCAGCGACAAAAGAAAGCCGCCGGGCAGAGTGCCACCCTGCTGGATGCGGCCGAGGTGGCGGCGATCGACGCCCATACCTTCCCCAATGGCTGCCACATGGCAGAAATCGAAGTCGATCCCGAAACCGGGACCGTCGAGCTGATCCGCTACAGCGTCTGCGACGATGTCGGTAAAGCGATCAACCCGCTGATCGTGCGCGGCCAAGTGGCCGGCGGCGTTGCCCAAGGCTTCGGCCAAGCGGTGCTGGAACATACCGTCTACGATCCGGACTCCGGGCAGCTGCTATCCGGCAGCCTGATGGATTACACCTTGCCGCGCGCCGATGAGGTCCCGGATATCGAGGTGGAATTGCTGGAAGTACCCTGCCTGTCCAACCCGCTGGGCGTGAAGGGTGCGGGGGAAGCCGGCGCCGTCGGCAGCCCGCCGGCCGTGATCAACGCCATTATCGACGCCCTGCGAGAGGACGGCGTGACACATATCGACATGCCCGCCACACCGGAACGCGTCTGGCGCGCCTTGGCCATGGCCAAGGCAGCCTGAACCGGCGGCACGCGGCAGCCGCACCACCCCGGGACCACACTCGGCCAACACGTCGCCGCTCGGCCCAAGCCTGTGGCGCGAGACCCTCGCGCGAGACGTTCGCGCGAGACGTTCGCGCGAAATCGCCGTGCGAGGCGTTGCAGCCCTCGTATGGAAATTGCATACGCAACATCCCGGCGCCACTTTGATCAACGGACGTCAACGGTTCGTTAAGATTCTGGCGCGTTAATGCCGGCACTCCGCCATGCCGAAGATGCAAAGGACAGGAAGGCTTCGAAAGCCTTGATAGTATACAGCAGTTTTGGTTCGTTTTGTTGTAAAATAATGATGACAGGCTTCTAGCACGACAGAACATACGGATGTATTTCGTTTCCGACGACCGAAAAAAATATTGCTATCGTCAGAATTTTTTCGGTATCAGCACGCGAAGCGGACCAACGAAACAAGCGCTACCGCCCGTCTGTTTCTTATTAACAACGGAATAAACTGAAGGTCCGGAGTCGACCGGAAAACATCGGCTTCAGCACGGCGGCCGCATTCGCCAGAGTGGATTGGATTAGACCGATGCAACAGAATCGACCGCAAGACATCCGTCCGATACAATCGTCAGCCGACGGCACGGCGCTCTATTTGGATCTTATGAAGCGCTGCCTAACGGACAGCATCTATGCGGGAGATCCGCTTGCCAATGTCGTCCCCTACAGGATCAAGCCAGAGACCCCGCCCTGGAAGCGATTTGCCATACACGCGTTGCAGCACGCGCTGAAACCTTATCGTATCAGCTTGGTCGAAACGCATTCGACACCGTGGCTGAAGGATTTCCAGGCACTATCCGGCGACGAGATGGCCAGAATTCGTGAAACAGGATCAGCATGGCCCGCGCGCGCCCATACGATGATCGGGCTGACGCGGCTGACGCGGTTGCAGCACTGTGTCGAAACGATTCTTGATGACGCGGTGCCGGGCGATCTGATCGAAACCGGCGTGTGGCGAGGAGGCGCCTGCATCTTCATGCGGGCGATCCTGAAGGCCTATGGTGATACGACCCGAAACGTGTGGGTCGCAGATTCTTTCGCTGGCCTCCCGCCTCCCGACGCCGCTGCCTACCCGGCCGACGCCGGTGATGAACACTATCGATACAGCGATCACTTGGCCGTCTCGCGACAGCACGTCGAAAGCAATTTCGCCTGTTACGGGTTGCTCGATGAGCGCGTGCGGTTCCTGGAGGGTTGGTTCAAGGATACCATACCAACGGCACCGATCGACCGTCTGGCCATTCTTCGTCTCGACGGGGATTTATATGAATCGACGATCCAAGTTCTGGAGGCCTTGTATGACAAGCTCTCACCAGGTGGATTTGTCATCATCGACGATTATGAACTCGCCCCGTGTGCGCAAGCGGTCCACGATTTTCGTCAGGCACGCGGCATAATCGATCCGATCGATTCGACCGACGGCTTGGCCGGGTCGTTTTGGCGGCGCTCTTCCTAGGCTGACGCCGCGTTGCAGAAGGCTGCAGGCTGGGGCGGCGGTGACCCGGCAGACGAGCGGATAGCCGATCATTGCGCTCGCTCGAGGGCAGGCAAACTAAGCGAAAGTGCACCGGCAGGTCCCGTTTAACCAGGACCTAGCGCAAGGACTGATCTGAGGGGCCGAGCAAGCGCCGCGCACGGGATGCGGCCGCAGGTCTCGGGCGCTGCGCGGGACATCGCAACAAAACTAGGAAAATATCCTTTACCCTATCAGTTAGCCATGATAACGTCTCTATCACGAAACTGTTAGAACCCCGCATGCCTGAACC
>Ga0164297_10004321_pt1 | contig 12785 bp, 8 predicted proteins | sample GEODES058metaG_FD_113539 | JGI IMG/M metagenome (GOLD analysis project Ga0164297, IMG submission 113539) | Dystrophic lake water microbial communities from Trout Bog Lake, Wisconsin, USA - GEODES058 metaG | ecosystem: Environmental > Aquatic > Freshwater > Lake | place: USA: Trout Bog Lake... | reverse complement strand
TGGCAACGGATCTACAGCAACATTTACCTATGTCAACGACATTGAGATCAACCCTGCTTATCCACAACAGTTAGAGGTTTATTTGGGTAGCAATCAGCAGGTCTACGGACAAGATTATACTATAACTTCAAATCTTGTGCAGATGTTTACACCGCCGGCCAATGGACAAACCTTAACCATCAGTCGTCGCCAACAACAACAGTTAGATTATGCGGTTTTCTATAATGTAGTACAAAATTCTACAACTGGTGCCGGTACTGGTGCCAAATTTACAGTATCAAACACCCGTGGTGTTTATTTGGCCACGCTGACTGCAGCAGGTCACGGTTATAATATTGGTGATACTTTAACAATCAATTATACACAAATTGATCCTGCTGGTACTTCGGCAAATAATTTAGTCATTACTGTGACCGGAGCAACTGCCGGCAGTATTACTGCTTTTAGCTTTGCTGGTTCTGGAATTTCTAATACCACAACATTCTCATTAACTGGTTTTTACACGGTTAACAATATTGATTCATTCACAGTGGTTGTTAATCAAGTATTCCAACGCCCCAACATTGATTATACCTACAGCAGCGGCACCATCACTTTTATAACTGTTCCTCCTGCTGGGGCTGTGATTATTGTCAATGCTGGCACCTACTGGCAATATATGAGTACCATCACAGTCGAAGGCCTGGCCGATGACGCCATGTTTGGTAGCAGTTTATCCTGTGCTACCGATGGTCGTCAAATTCTGATTGGCGCCAGCAACGACAGTGCTGTTGATGACAACGGTGATACTATCGAACATGCCGGCTCTGTTTATGCATTTGATCGTAGTGTAGTTAGATACATCGTATCCAATACTGCACAGCGTACCTACGCCATGCCGGGCTCTGTGACCAATCCAGTGGCAGTTATACTAAACCACCAGTACCTAACCAATGATGCACAGTTCCTCAATGGACAGTTCGCAGTCAGTGGATCCAACATTGTGTTGAGCGATTCAGTTGAGTTGGTCAACGGCGACATACTAGAAATTGAAACTAACCAATTCCAACTATTGCAAAAAATTGCAGCCAACACAGTTGTTGACCAGTCACAGTTTGGTTATAGCCAAATCATGTGCCCATACAACTGTAGTGTCTATATTGGAGCTCCAGCAACACCAGGTGGCACCAGTACTGTGATCTCTCAAGCTGGTATGGTTCAGCGCCAGGTAAACCAGTCTAGAGTATATGGTGTAACCACCACAACTATAGCCAATCCAACCCTGACTGTTGGCAATACTCTGCGCATTAACGATTCTGAAATTACCTTGACCGGCGCCACTGTTGGCGATCTGGTTGCCACTATTAACTCTGCCGGTATACCCAATGTGATTGCCAGTTTGGTGTCAAATGTGGTCTTGACAGCTGACGGATCAACCAAAGTCTTTGATATTGGCAACATATATTCTGCTGCCAGCGCCTACACCACCGTAGTTTATTTGGGATCAACCCTGCAGACATCGGGAGTTGACTATACCTACAACAATACTACTCAACAAATTTTATTTGTAACAACACCGCCCATGGGATCTGTCATTACTGTGGTAGCTGGTCGCATGACCGTTAGTGTAGTCAATACCTTGGCCGCCGACGAATACAACATGTTGACGGTATTACCCGGAACCAACGGAACAGCATTTGCTGATCTAGGATTTGTTACCTATGCCTATGTTCAAACTATTATCAGTCCAAACCCCAGCACTTCGGCCGGATTTGGCACTTCAGTGGATGTCGATTTTACAGCTACCAATTTGGTAGTCGGAGCACCCAACGGTAATGTATATGAACCGACCACTTTTGACGCCGGTCAAACCTACTTTGACGAGCACAGTACCACTTTCTTTAATCAGGTCTCAAACGGTGGCGTTGTTTATACCTTTGATTACTTGCCCGGTTCTTCTAGATCCTTGTCAAATCCAGGACAATTTGTGTTTGGACAACAGATATATCCTTCAGGAGTGGCCACACTGGACCAGTTTGGTTCCGCAGTCAACTTTGGCAACGGTATCTTGGTTGTTGGAGCCCCCGGCAATGATTCAGGTCAGGGATATGTCAACGTCTTTAAAAATTTAGGCGACTTGCCAGCCTGGACCACAATTTACTCACAACAGCCTTCGGTTGATGTGACCTTGTTGAATTCAGTTTACACCTACAATAAATTGCTGAACACCGCCCAGACCTACTTTGATTTTATTGATCCATTACAAGGAAAAATTTTAGGTGTAGCCCGTAGAAATATTGATTATATTGGCGCTGTTGATCCAGCCAGTTATAATCAAGGGTCCGTACACAATATTGGCACCAGTTGGGGAGCGGTACATGTAGGAGAAATTTGGTGGAATACCTACACTGTAAGATTTATTGAAGCCAATCAAGACAATATCACCTATGCCAGCCGTCAATGGGCACAGACTTTCCCTGGTAGCAGTGTAGACATTTATCAATGGGTTGAAAGCTCGGTGCCTCCTGCCAACTATACCGGTCCCGGCACACCGTTCAGCACAGTCAGCTACACAGTACAATCGTCACTGAATAATTCAGGTACCTTTGTTACCAACTACTATTTCTGGGTAACAGGCATTACCACTATTGACACTGCCAATGGCAAAACACTCAGCACCACGGGCATTGCCAGTTATATCTCAAATCCCGTCGGCAGCGGAATTCCTTATATTGCGGCCATCAATGCCAACACCATTGCTTTGTATAATGCTAAATCTTATCTGTCGGCCAGCGACACTGTAATGCATATAGAATATGAACGTCAAGCCCAGGACAGTTCGGGTAATATTCATACCGAATATGCATTCATAGCCGACGGTCGTCCTGACTCATTCTTAAATGCCAATCTATACAGAAAGTTGCTAGACAGCTTTAGTGGCCAGGATACCATGGGCAATCTAGTGCCAGATCCTATGTTGAGTCCGGGTCAGCAGTATGGTGTACAATTCCGTCCACGCCAGACCATGTTTGCCAATCGTTTTTTGGCCTTGCAAAACTATCTGACACGAGCCAATACAGTATTGGCTCAGTATCCTATCAGTGAGACACGCAGTTTCAACTTGTTGAACAGCAGTGAACCAACTCCGCCGGCCAATTCAGGCGCCTGGGACTACCAAGTTCCTAATTTAGAGACCTTGCATTACCAGGACTTGGCTTTAGTACCTGTTGGTTACAAATATTTGGTGTTGTCAGACTCTGAGCAAAGTGGTCGATGGACTATTTACGAAGTTCAGGCTGGCACAACTCCAGCGGTACCAAAAACTTTAAATTTGGTACGCATACAAAATTACGATACACCATTATATTGGAACTACATCGACTGGTATCTACCGGGATACAACAGCAGTGTTCAACCAATTGCCACAGTGACCAATGTGGCCGGATTGCAGACGTTAAGTGTGACCCAGGCTCCGGTTGGTAGCAGTGTCAAGGTAACGGCCAACGGCATTGGCAAATGGGAAATTTATTTGCGCACAACTAGTGGAACCACAACTGACTGGAAGCGTGTAGGATTACAGGATGGTACCATTGCCTTTAGTGAGTCGCTATGGAATTATGCAGTAGGCGGATTTGGGTTTGATGTGGAACCGTTTGATGCACAATATTTTGATCAGTACCCAGCTATCGAAACACGCTACATTATTGAAGCAATCAATCAAGAACTGTTTATAGATGAGCTACTCATAGAACGTAACAAGGCCTTGATCTTGATGTTCCAGTATATCTACAGCGAATTTACCAGCCCTAACTGGCTGATCAAAACCAGCTTTATCGAAGTGGATCACACCTTGCGTGGCTTGTTGCCTTATCAGTTGTATCAGCCCGACAATTCAACTTTTGTAGAAGGTTACTTGCAAGAAGTCAAACCTTTCCACACACAAACCTTGGCATTTAATTTGATCTATGATGGCACGGATACCTGGGGCGGGTCTCCTACTGATTATGATGTTCCTGCTTATTGGAATACGGCGTTAGAAACACCCCAATTTGTAAGCCCAGTGTTGACTCCTTACACCTTGTCCGGCAGCACCATAGAAAACACCTTAAGTGATGCAGCACCATCAGCACAAGTTTGGTTAGAGCAACCTTGGAGCGAGTGGTACAACAATTACCTGCTGGAGATTGAATCAGTCACAGTTGCCAATCAAGGATCTGGTTATACAACAGCACCGCAGGTGTTGGTCAACGGGGTAGTCGACACCAACTTCTACGCAGTGATAAATTCAGCCGGACAAGTTATAGCGGTAAACATCGTCAGCAACACACAAACTTATTCATCTACACCCGCCATTACACTGCTTGGCGGCAACGGGTCAGGCGCTGTAGCTGTACCGGTCATGGCCAACGGTTTGGTACGATCAATCAAGACTGTGATCAAATATGATCGTTATCAGTACCAGTCAACCATTGTGGCTTGGGAGCCCAGCACCACCTACGAAACAGGCACTCAGGTACGCTGGACCAATCGGGTATGGTCTGCAAACAGTACGCTTAACACTGCCGTGTTTGATCCTAGTCAATGGACCTTGGTCAACGCATCCACGCTCAGTGGCGTTGACCGTACCATGGGTCTTTATGTTCCTGGAGTCAACATGCCTGGACTCAGTTTACCATTGTTGATCAACGGAGTAGACTACCCTGGAGTTCAAGTAACTGCACCAACATTCGGTCAGAATACCGGGTTTGACAACTTATTTGTAGCTCAATCCGAAACAATAATTCAAACGGCTTCACAAATTGGCAAAGGATTTACCTACACCATCTATACAGTCGGAACCACAGATTTTACAGCATTTGGAGCACCAAACAACAATGTTGGGACAACTTTTGTAGCAACTTGGATAGGCACAACTCCAATTGCCGGAACCGGAACGGTTTCAACTAATGTATTTGTAAGAAGCACGCAAACCAATACGTTTAACGGTTCGGCTGGAAGTTTTGATACAACCCCATTTGACAACCTATCATATGATGCATCTGGTCGCCCGACCTACGACTATGGCATCCTGGATGCACAATACTCCAGTTCATATCTTGATCTATACCTAGGCACAAGAGCTACTGATATCAATGTGGACGGTGGCGCCTACATAGATACCTTTAGCAGCTATGCTCCTGAAGAATTGATTCCTGGCAGTGAATTCGATACTCTAGACATGCGGGTATACACCACACCTGGTGCTGACTGGACCGGACAAGGATTTGGATTCTCGTCGGCTAGCCAACGCTCGGTGTTTGCACCCGATTCAATCACTCATCAACAGGTCCTGAGCTTTGCTGGCATACTAGAAAACCCTATGGTAGTAATTGTGTTTGATGCCACCCTGGGCCTGGCTCTTGAACCTGTGTCCTATAACTGGGCCAACTATGAATTGATTATAGACGAATCAGTGGCCAATCCGGGTAATACCTTGGTACTTTATGTGACCGGCACCGGCGGTGGCAATCAACTGTACAACCAAACCTACTTGGGATCAGAATTGATCAACGGCAACACCATTGTAATCCCATTTGGCCTGCCAACAACAAATCCACCCCTACCAGGAACCGTTTACCAATTTGTGATTTACAATGGTGAAATTCCGCTACAAGCCGGCTCTGATTACACTTATACAAGCTCGGGTGAAAATCAAACCACTATCACATTTGCTCAAACTTACGACGCCACCGACCGTATAAATCTTTCCACTTTGGGTTATACCAACAGTACTACTCCTAACAGCTGGAGCTTGCCAGTGTTTGAAACTGTGGTAGTTGATTCTGCCATAGCTGCTAGTCAGACCATCAACTTGACCAACAGCATGCAAGGTACCAATCCTGTGAACCTGTCGGTATTGGTCAACGGAGCCCGCGCTCAGCCATCTGAAGGTGCTAGATATGTGGCCAATGGATCCACAACTGTATTTGATTTGCCAGACCATGGCAACTACAATCAGTCAACTGTGGCCAATAATGATGTTGCTGTTTACGTAAACAATGTATCACTGACATTGAATGTTGATTTCGTAGTCAATGCCTATGTGCCTTCGACTCCACGAACTATTACTATATTCTCGGCACCCGCTGCGGGATCTGTGGTGTTGATATCGGTCAGAACCATTGCACAGTATTGGATCGTTGAAAACACACAATTGGTATTCCAACCCACGGCTGGACTCACCGTGGCAGTGGGCGATATTGTTGAAATAGTCAGTTGGAACGATACAGCCGAGCAAGACATCCTGACCCAGGTATTTGTAGGACCTGTCAATGGGGCCAACGTGTTTGACACTGGTCGACCGATTGCCAATCCAGAAAGATTATTGGTCACTCTTGACGGTAACTGGTTGTTCAACGGTCTTGGATTTATAGTCGACGGATCCGCAGTTGTTATTCCTGGCACACTGATCAATACCAATTCAGTGCTGACCATAACCAGCTTTACACCGTATACTGTTCCAAATGCCATGGCCTTCCGCATATTCCAAGACATGCGTGGAGTACAAGCCACCTACAGTATCACACCATCCACTACCACAGCCACCACACAGGCTTTGGCCATGGACAGCGATATCATCTATGTCACAGATGTAATGGCATTAACACAGTCAAATTTAAACGACAACATATGGGGAGTATTGACCATTGATGCTGAACGTATTATGTATCGCTACTGGAACAGTTCAAACAACACAGTCAGCGGTCTATTGAGAGGAACCGGTGGTACTGCGGCAGCCGCACACGCAGTAGGTGCCGCAGTGTATAATCTAGGACAAGACAATCTACTGCCAATGGAATATCAAGACAGTATTGTAAGCAATTCTAGCCTGGCCAATGGCACAACCACCGTGTTTACAGCTAGTAACATATCATTGGTCGTCAGCGGAGCAACTACCTGGGCACTAAGCGGAACCTACAGCATGGGAGAAGCGGTTGTTAATAGTGGAAATTACTATCGTGCCATTGTTGCTGTTCCGGCTAATACTGCCATAACCAATACCACCTATTGGCAACCTTTAAGCACCGCAGTACAGGTCTATGTTGGCGGCACATTACAAACCACTGGTTATACCATAACCGACGAAAATCCAGTTACTGTGACATTTGCAACCGCTCCGGTTGATGGTGCGGAAGTTACAATAGCTGTACGCAGAGGTGCAACCTGGTACCAACAGGGCGCAGGCACCGCTTCTAACGGAGTACCTTTGCAAGAAACCAACACCATAGCCGCAAGGTTTTTGAGAGGTCAATAAATCAAGGTAAATATAGTATGACTGAAAATAATAAAAAACCCGTTCCGGCACCGGTCCCAAAACGCCCCAACGAAACAGGAGCAGTATCGGTCCAAGGCTTTGTACGAATTTTTGATCCTGCTACCAAACAAGTATTTGTGGAGAAACGAGCATGATTGTGGCCCCAACTATGATTCGCGGATTTTTAAAAATACACGACCCTAAAACAGGCGAAGTATTTGTAGAAAAAGACAACGCCATACACTACGAAAATATGAGTATTGCCATGGCCAATAGCCTGACCAATAATGATACTGGTTGGATTTATGCTATGGCCTTTGGCAACGGCGGTAGCGCAGTAGACCCCACTGGTGTTATTACCTATTTGCCTCCTAATACCACCGGGCAAAATGCCAGTTTGTATAACGAAACCTATGCCAAGGTAGTAAATCAACATTCAGCAGCCGATGTAGACCCTACCAACAATTATCTCACAGTGCTACACACTTCGGGTAATGTTTATACCGATATAGTGACCACTTGCCTGTTGGACTACGGCGAGCCATCTGGACAACAAGCCTTTGATAACAGCACTAATTTTAATGGTGAATATGTGTTTGATGAATTAGGATTGCAAGTATGGAACGGTAGTGCTAGCAATTTATTACTAATTACCCATGTGATTTTTCACCCGGTGCAAAAAAGTTTGAATCGACAAATTCAAATCGATTATACCTTGCGTATACAAACACTTACAAATCTGAGCACATCATAAATATTGGTATATTATTACACGGTAAATACAAAAGGACGGAGTGAACTAAATGTCATACACAATTAACTTAACCAATGGAACCATATATGCCGTTGTAGCAGATGGCACTATTAATACTTCCAGCTCAGTGACCTTGGTAGGTCAAAACTATGCTGGCTATGGTGCTTTTTTGGATACCAACTTTATTCAAATGTTGGAAAATTTTTCAAACACAACACCACCTGGTGCTCCATTGACTGGACAACTTTGGTGGAATACTAGCACCAATGTATTAGAAGTTTACAACGGTACCGGTTGGAAAACCATCAGTAGTGCCACAGCACAAGGCACAGCCCCTTCTAACAATACCACTGGCGATTTATGGTTCAATACTACACTACAACAGTTAAATGTATGGACTGGTTCAGCCTGGTTGGTAGTAGGCCCCGGAACTAATACAGCAGGTGGTACTACCGGTGCTGTAGCTACTTCGGTGCTGGACAATGTGGGCACCACACACTACATCGTTGAATTATATTCAGGCGGCAATATTGTGGCCACTGTGAGTAAGGATGCTACTTTTACTCCAGCCTCGGCCATTACTGGCTTTGCCACGATCGGTCCTGGTGTTCAAGTTACCTCAGTGGGCGGTGCAGTGTTCACAGGAACCGCTACAAATGCACAAACTTTGAATACCTTGACCAGCAGTCAGTTCATGCGTAGCGATGCCAACACTTCCACAAGTGGAACCTTGAGTGTAATCAACAACACTGGTCTGTTTGTTGGCGCATCAAGTGATTTTCATGTGTCAGTTGGCAATACCGGTGTGACCCTGTCTAATCAAACCAGCAATGGCAACATCAACTTTAACGTCAACATTGGTGGAACACCAACTACGGTCATGACCATTAACGGCACTACAGGTGTTATCAGTGGCAATCAAATTGACGCTAACTACGCTGACTTGGCTGAACGCTTTGCAGCCGATGCCGAATTGGCTCCTGGTACTGTGGTCGAGCTAGGTGGTGACTATGAAATTACCCAAGTAAGTGACGAATTAAGCGAAAATGTGTTTGGAGTCATAAGTACACAGGCAGCATATTTGATGAATGGTCGTGCAGGCTCAAACGCTACACATCCCCCAGTTGCAATGACTGGACGAGTTCCTGTAAAGGTTATTGGTCAAGTGCTTAAAGGAGATCGACTGGTTTCGGCCGGCAACGGTTTGGCCAGAGCGGCACAAGCAGGCGAAGCCACCGCATTCAATGTAATTGGTCGCGCTCTAAAAGATAAATTGGACGCAGGCGAGGGCACAGTAGAGGCTATCGTCACAATAAAATAAAAGGTTAAAATCACCCAGCGACGTAAGGTCGCGTTGAAATTGATCAACTAATACAAAGGGAATTATAAGAAATGACTTACTCACAAGGCGGATTAATACAAGCGACAGACTATAATGGTTTTGTCAGCACTACAGCCAATGCCAACATCAATGCAACTTGGAATACCACATACGGTCAAACAGCTTTAGCTACAGTTAGTACATCTGGTACCGTAACAGCGCTACAATGGTCCTCATTAAACAGCACCATCAATGCCATGGCTACACACCAAAGTACTACCATTACTTCAAGAAGTAATCCAGTTGCCAACACAGTAATTACCGCATTAAACAACGTGGGCACCGATATTGGTAATTGCTATACCAATCGATTTAATGCCGGATCGGTTGGCGCACAGTTCACAGCCTGGACTGGCAGCGCTGCTTTTACCACTAACATTGGTAATACTGGTGGTAACACCCGTGGAGCCTGGACAGCAACGTTCACCGACACTATTACTTTTGCCAATGCTTCGGCTGCTGGGTATTTTTTCAATGCCGGCGGATATATCAAAATTCAATTTAATAAATCTAGCACAGGTACTGTGGGCGATACTGAATGGAACAAGTTCATCGGTAACGTTGCATCGGGCGGCGCAGTAATTGGTGTGGTCGCCAATGCTGTTGTTTTAACCAGCGATGCTAGTACTAAAACTATTGTGGGCAACAGCTGGGCTGGTACTGCAGCCGTTGGCGGAACCGGTACTCCAAGCATACTTGGTAATGCCTATGGATTTAATCAGTTGACCACTACAGCCAATACCGTTTACAAACAGTTTGATACAGGCTCTGCTTATTCAGGAAACTATGTGCAAGTAACGGCCGCTAAAAATGCCACAGGAAATGTGATTACATTAGTGACTACTTGGGTTGATATAGGCGATACAAACCCAGGATCAAGCACAACCCTAACCGGCGGCACCAATACTACCGGTATCACTTTTGGAACCGGTCCTGCAACCGTAGTGACCTTGATTCAGCCAGAGCAAGTCAATATTGCCAACGTTTGGGGCAATGTCACAGTAGCTTCAAGTATTGCCAACACCTAATTAATTTTTTCTGCATTGCCAAAAGCCCCGCAAGGGGCTTTACCTTATCTCCTTTTTGTAGTATAATAACCCTATGGATACTGAAAATTTAATCTCGCATGCTCGTGCTCGTTTTGATCATGCAGCAACCAAGCGAATACTACGAGAAAAATATCAAGGTAAAATGACCTTTGCTCACGCCGGCGGCATGTGGCTGGCTGGTCCAGAATTATTAACCATATTAAAGTGTTGTACCGGTACAGTAGTAATTTTGGACTTGTATGAAACTCCAGTACAGGTCAACGCAGAAGAATTTTATGAACAGGTGTTGCAACGTTGGCAAGAGCAATTGAATGCCTGGCTGGTGGAATATCAACAACTGAATCGCATGCGATGACTACTGGTGTATTGATTTTTGCATTCAACAACGAACAGATAGATTATCTTGCCATGGCCAACTGGTCGGCAAAAAATATTCGTAGACATCTTGATTTACCGGTCGCTGTTGTAACTGATCAACCAGTTCCTCAATCTTATCAATTTGAACAAATAATCATAACCGAACCAGAGGGAAGTCATCAGAGAAAATTTGATGATTTATCAGAGTCGGTAACCTGGTATAATGTCAATCGTGTGGACGCTTATGCTTTGTCGCCTTGGTCAACTACCTTGGTATTGGATGCAGACTATGTTGTAGCCAGCGATCAGCTCAAAGCAGTGCTAAATTGTAATCAAGATTTTATGGCTCATAACCTAGCATATGATGTGTGCGGACATCCTAATTTTAACGAACACAATTTTTTTGGTCAATATCGCATGCCCATGTGGTGGGCAACGGTTATGCTGTTTCGTCGCAGCGAGCATGCTCGTTTGATATTTGAATCTATGCAGATGATACGTTGCCATTGGAATCACTACAAAAATTTATACAATATAGGACGAACCACTTATCGAAATGATTTTGCTTTGAGTATTGCCTTGGGAATTGTAAATGGCCATACCTTGAATCACACCAATATTCCGTGGGCCTTGGCCACAGTAACTCACAATCAAAAATTAACACAGTTAGAGCTAGATCGATATCGAGTAGACTTTGTTGCACAAGACGGCAAGCACAGGTGGATTCAACTGGAGCAAGATTTTCATGCCATGGGAAAAGGACAATTAGGAGCCATCATTGACAGTGCAAGCTGAACGCGGATATCTAATTCCGGCTATTGGTGATCGATATGTAGCCTGCGCCACCCAACTGGCCAATTCTATACGACAATATCATCCTGAAGCCAACATAACTATTTTGACCCAGGATCAACTGCCTTACGGAGATCTAGGTGGCTACGCCAACGATTGGCAGTGTTTTCAGGCCAGTCCCTACCGTCAGACCATCAAGTTAGAAGCCGATATGATAGCGGCTGGACCTATTGATCATTGGTGGACCTTACTAGAACAACGAGATGTTGTGATCAGTCAAGGTTGTAGAACGTTTTATGATGAACCTGGGCAGTCAAGGCACTATCGTCGTATATTTGATCAAAACAATTTACCCGATGTATACAATGCCATTACCTACTGGCGCCGTAGTCAAACAGCCATGGAGTTTTTTGATCTGGTTCAGAACATTTTTGCAAACTGGGATCAATACAAAACCTTGTTGCGATTTCCCGACGAGGAGGCCACTACCGATGTGGTCTATGCCATGGCCGCTATAATTATGGGCATAGAACAGGTGACCTTACCGGTCGGTTTAGGTCCAACTATAGTACACATGAAACAACACATGATTGGAACTAGTACCGACAACTGGACTCAAGAATTAGTTTGGGAAAAAAACCCTTTAAGAATCATGACCATAGCACAGTGGGGGTTAGTACATTATCACATCAAGGAGTGGAATTATGACTGAAGAAGAGTTTTGGGCAGCACTGTCACCGTTGCCGCCTGCAGAGCCGCCAACTTATCGGTTATATTATGACGAACAAGGATATCCACTATTTTATAGTATGGAAGCAGTGCCAGGTAATTATATAGAACTGGATGCAGAAACTTGGCGCAATACAAATATTGCACAAGTGGTAGATGGAAAAATAATTCGACATAAAGCGCCGATCATACCAAAATTGATTCCAAACAATGTTGGTACTGCCTGCCATACCGATGACATTACTGTTGTCGTGACCGAAACAGAACCACATACCAAATGGAGTTTAAAATGAACACGATTGATATAGCCGACTTAGACTGCGTATACTTGACCTATGATGAACCAAATGCTGAAGAAAATTGGGTCAAGATTAAAAATATGGTACCATGGGCCCGCCGTGTGGATGGTATTAAAGGGTCAGACGCCGCCCACAAGGCCGCCGCTGATGC
>Ga0164297_10004318_pt1 | contig 12789 bp, 12 predicted proteins | sample GEODES058metaG_FD_113539 | JGI IMG/M metagenome (GOLD analysis project Ga0164297, IMG submission 113539) | Dystrophic lake water microbial communities from Trout Bog Lake, Wisconsin, USA - GEODES058 metaG | ecosystem: Environmental > Aquatic > Freshwater > Lake | place: USA: Trout Bog Lake... | reverse complement strand
TTTTTCAAATACTTATACTACCAACATACCATCTGTAGAAAAATTTAATCAAAAAAAATGGATAGGTGGAAATCGTGATGCATCCGATGTAACTACTCGAAATCGTAATAATCGTATTGGTAATGGTTCATTAAATTCTTCCGGTGCTTTGATTAGTTTTACTACTTATAAAGATGTAAATACGGTGAATGATGCATTAACCCGAGTTCGTGCAGGTGGTGCAGTCGCACCTGCAAAAAAAGGAGCAAGTAAGTATAATACTTATGTGCCAGTTCCATCTTTTCGACCTGCTATACCACCAAACGATATTCGTGGTATCAAATATCCGACAATCTTTCATTGATACTGTTATTCATCACTACAACCACCACATCGAATCGTTCTTATATATTTAGAATGGATTCGATTTTCTATATAATTTCCACAATCTCTACAAAACCAAGAATGGATTCGAATGTTTCGATTCCTATATCGTAAATTTCTTTTTCTTTCATCCGATCGGTCAATATCAAATTCAAAATTGTAATAACATAGTTTTTCTATCTTTTTTTGTTTTATTCCATAAATTCCAAAATAATCCATTAGTATACATTCATCTTGTTGAGAAAAATAGTTTTCTTCGTATAATTTTGTAAATAAATTGGAACATCGAATCAGAAATAAAGAACGATATTTTTTCTTACGATGTTCTGATAGATAATAGGATTCATCTCTTACATGGTATAAATAATCGCGAATTTTATGTAAAATATCTTTGGGTAAATTGATTTGATAAATGGTTTGTAAATTCATTTTGATATATTATATGATACAATGTATTATATAGTATTTTTTTCAATTTTGATTTTGATTTTGATTTTGATTTTGATTTTGATTTTGATTTTGATTTTGATTTTGATTTTCAATTTTACAAATCATAGTTATATTTTATATCGTTTGTATATTTCTAATGCAGTTAAACCACCCATGATTTGAACTAAGACATAAGGAATTAAATCATGAATATCTAATTTTCCAGCAGATGCCATAACAATAGATACTGCTGGGTTTATATTTCCACCTGAAATATTTTCAGATAATAATATAACAAGGGCTAATGCTGCACCAATAGCTAATGGATTACCTGTAGCTAAAATAATATAAACGAAAAAAAGCGTTCCTAAAAATTCTACTAAATATTTATACATGTTTTATTATATCTTATAGTGTGAAATTATTTTGTAAATGGACGAATCATTTTATATAATAAAAGTAATCCAATAATTGTAATGGAACTGACATAAAAATAACCGATAGGATCATCCGAAATATAGTCCTCTAAATATTGGATTTCTTTATTTTTTTCTGAATTTGGGGTTGATTCTTTTTTTGAATCTTGTTTTTCTTCTTCTATAAAGCCTAAATATTTATTTTCATTTTTTTCAAATACGACTGTTTGTGTTGATTTATCTTCAAAATTGTATTCGCTGGATGGAATGGATTGTTTTTTTTCTTTTTTTAAATTTGGACTTTTTGTCGTTGGTGCGATAGAAGTGTTTGAAGATTCGATGGAAGTATTTTTTATATTTCGATCATTCAATGGTGGTAATATCATATGTGTTTGTGAAATGTCATCGCCAATAATTAATTCGTTGATTGCTTCTTCTGAATATGGAGAATATGAATTGTCCATACTACTACTGTATAATATATACATTTTTTTTATATTTTTTTCGTTATTTTTTGTTCGTTGTTTGTTCGTTTTCGACCTTTACACATTCATTCTAAATGCCAATTGTAAAGCATATAATAAATAAAAATATATATAAAGATTTCATACTATTTCTATAAACAAAAAATGTGTGGAATTTTTACTTTACTAAATAATCAAGATATATTTACAGATAAATTTGTCAGAGAACAATTTTTAAAAGGGAAATCGCGCGGACCCGAATATTCTACATTAAATAATATTATGATAAAAGCATTATTTGGATTTCATCGATTGGCCATTAACGGATTAAACGATTATTCCAATCAACCCATTATTATTGATGAAATTGCATTAATATGTAATGGTGAAATTTACAATTATAGAGAATTATATGATATAATGAAAATTCCCTCAGTCACAGATTCAGATTGTGAAATCATTATTCATTTATATAAACAATATGGTATTGAACAAACATTACAAATGATTGATGGTGTATTTTCATTCGTATTAATCGATTATCGAATTCATAATAAAAGTTCAAAAATATATGTAGCGCGTGATCCATATGGTGTTCGACCATTGTATATTCTTGATTATAATTCCAATCATAATCAAATCATCGATTCATTATCATCCAAAATCGTAGCTTTTGCATCCGAATTAAAAGGATTATATGAATTTTATCGATTATTATCCAAAAATGCCAACTATACAATCAAACAATTTCCACCGGGTTCTTATTCCGTCTATGATTTGGAAACGAAAGTATCGGCTTACTGGAAATTAGAAAAAGAAAATGTGATTTATCATTCGACCGGGTTTATCTCCAATATTTATACAAATTATAATTTGCAATCGATTCTTTTAAATATCCAAGACTCCCTTATCAATGCCGTATATAAACGATGTGTTACGACGGAAAGACCGATTGCATGTTTATTATCCGGTGGTTTAGATAGTAGTTTAATTACAGCATTAGTCAATGATTTTCATAAATCGAATGGTTTACCTACAATTGAAACTTATAGTATTGGATTAGCGGATTCGGAAGATTTGAAATATGCTCGAATGGTTGCCGATTATTTGGGAACAAATCATACCGAAGTCATTTTAACCGAACAAGATTTTTTAAACGCCATACCAGAAGTGATTCAATCGATTGAATCCTATGATACTACCACCGTTCGTGCAAGTATTGGAAATTGGTTATTAGGAAAATACATTGCAACGCATAGTGAAGCAAAAGTCATTTTTAATGGCGACGGTTCCGATGAATTAATGGGTGGATATTTATATATGCACAAAGCACCGGATTCTATAGAATTTGATAAAGAATGCCGTCGTTTATTAAAAGATATACATGCATTTGATGTATTGCGTTCCGATAAATCCATTTCGAGTCATGGATTAGAACCTCGAACACCGTTCCTAGATCGTGAATGGGTGCAACGATATTTGTCGATACCTTTCCATATTCGTAATCATACATTAAAAAAAATGTGTGAAAAGTATTTGGTTCGTTCCGCATTTTCGATTGAAAATTATCATAATTATAACATGAACCCATTATTGCCAGAATTTGTATTATGGCGTAAAAAAGAGGCATTTAGTGATGGTGTATCCAAAACCTCGCGATCTTTATATGAAATTATACAAGAATTCACGACAAAAAAATTTATTGAAGAAGAATGTAGTGATTATGCAACGATGGTAAATAAAGAAGATATTATAAGGCAACGATGTAAAATCAATGAAACCATGAGTCAAGTGGGTGATCATTTGATACCAAAAACCACGGAACAATTTTATTATCGTAAACTATTTGAAACTTATTATCCTGGTATGGGGAAAATTGTTCCTTATTTTTGGATGCCCAAATATGTAGAAGCAAATGATGCGAGTGCAAGGACATTAAAACTGTATGAGGATCCGAAAAAATCTTGAGATTGATATTTTGAATCAAATACATGAAAAGTAGGTAAAAATATATTCCGATAATTCACTACAGGAATCGATCATTTTATTCGATTGTAGTAATATAATTACCATATCGACTTCCATTTTAACGGAAAGGGATTCTTCTAGTAAACATGCATGAAGTATAAATTTCAATATATTTCCACATATTTTGGAAAGATTTTTGGGCGGTAATTGTTTGGATAAAATATGTAATAAAACATTGGAATAATGATTCGTTGCTTCGTAGCAGATGTGTTTTTTTGATTTCTCATAAAATGACAATACTATTTTATATAATTCTTTGTATATTGTAACGATATAAATAATATCATTGAATTCTATATTCCTTTGTTTTATAATTGGATGAAAAAATATTTCTACATCATCGAAAAATTCGGAATTTGAATATAGTAAATTTTCTATAAGAATGATCGTGTCTTCTCTCGAAGATTCAAAATGTTTTTCATATTTTTCAATAGAATTCATTGCATTTTGGACTTTTTCATAGAAGGATAATTTTGGAGCTATTCGATTTTTTGGTGCGAAAAATGTATCATATATGTATTTGAAACTCATGTATTATATAATGTGAAAATATTCTAAAGATTACACATATCATAATAAATTAATTTATGAAATTTGTAATTACAACTGCATATATCATAATATATATTTAGATATCTTAATTATATATTATAAGTATGTCAACAAAAGATGTTCGTATTCCCATATGCGATACGGATGATGATGACCCTGATATTTCGATTCGATATCAAAAAAAATATAACCGAAAACAAAACAAGAATGAATGGTTTATTATTTCCTCAACAGTAATCAATCTTTTTTTGATTCTATTTATTTTTTATGATATGATTTATACTATGATAAACAATCGGAATGGTAATATATTCATAATCATACATTATATATACGCAAGTTTTACTTTTGTATTCATATTATCTTGGATATATTATACATTGAATTTTATACATATTTGCTTATATAAGTTATCCATGAATTTGAAAAGTTTCAAAATAAATAGTCAATATTATTCTGGTTTTGAAATACCAGACCAGTGTATTGATGTTACATATCCAAATATAACGATTCAAATACCTATCTACAAAGAAGATTTTGAGAACACTATAAAGCCGACAATATATAGTGCTTTATTACAAGCAAATCGATATATGATAGAAACGAATGCGAAATGCAATATTATTATTTGTGATGATGGTTTCAATATGATTTCAGAGGCGGATAAACAATATAGATTCGAATTTTATAAAGCATATAATCTTGGATACACATGTAGACCGCATGCATCCAAATATCCACGAATGGGTCGATTTAAAAAAGCTGGAAATTTGAATTTTTCATTGAATTATAGTAAACTATTTATGGATATAGAAAACAATCCAAATAATGTTTCAGAAGAATACAAAGAATTGATTGATAAAGGAGCGGTATTTGGTGGAAATTTAGAATATGCACCCTATGTGTTTTTAATTGATTCGGATACTCGTTTTCCCAATATAACCAATTACAAAAATGGATGTTTCAAAAAAATGATAAAAGATATTTTATATGATGGAGTCAACGATGTTTTATATTTACAAATGTATTCTGGTCCATATCTAAGCACAAAAAAATTATCTGAAAAATGTGTGTTTCATTCAACCTGTAATATTTATAATGGTATATTGGTCGGTTCAACTATCAATCTTATATCGCCATTAGTGGGTCATAATGTTCTCTTAAATATGAAAATTCTCAAAGAAATTTCCGAAAAAGATGAAAAAAATTATATTTTTTATTGGTCCGAAGATAAAGTATCAGAAGATTTTGATTGTATGTTAAGAGGATTTGATAAAAATTATATAGGAAGATATGTTTCATGTTGTGGCGTTTTTCTGGAAGGAATCTCTTTTAATTTTATTACTGAGTATTTTAAGTTGGCCAAATTTGCATGTGGTGCATCTGAACTAACATTCAATCCTATTTCTCAATATTTTGTCAAAGATGGTGGATTTTTTTCATCTATGATTCTTTGTTTTTTGGCTTGTAAACGAATTGAATGGTATAATAAAATAAATTTATTAGCTTATATTTTGAATTTTATATCTATTGCACAATGTCATTTTTCATTATTTTATAATCTTCTTTTTTTTGAACAATTATTATATATTTTACCCTCGTATTTATACCCAATAAATTTAATATTTCAATCGATATTATTATGGGTTGGATGTAATTTATTTACAAATCTCATTTTTGCTACCAAAATAAAATTTTATTGGAAAAAAATTTTTAGTCAAATCATAAGAGAATTAATTTTTACTACTTTCCTATATGGTTCATTATCGGTGAGATTTTCAATGATGTATATTGTCCATATATTGAATTGGAAAATAAATTTTGGTGCTACACAAAAAGATGATAAAATTGTTTCTTTATCGGAATGGATTCTTTCTACAAAATATGAATTTATCATATACAATTTTTATCTTTTATCCATTTTTATAAGACTTTATTTTTTTCCAAAAGTTTCTTATTATTACACATTTTATTACGGGTGTTTACCACTACTTATAAATATATTGTGTTATTATTGCGGATTTCTATTTTATGATATAATTCCCACGAGTAGAAAAAAGACGAAAGAATCTTATAATGAAGAAGAAAAAATGTATGTTGATAAATATGGAACACAAATACCAAATTCGATTGTATTTCCGAACCCAAATATATGCACAAGTCAAATATTATTATGTTCATCGTCTAAAAGTATTGATAATTAGTAACATTGTAATTATAACATTGTAATTATAACATTGTAATTATAATTTGCAATTACAATGGTATTATGGTGTAAAATAATTTAGTAATATATAAATATATTCTTTTCACAAAGAATGATTACTGATAAATCTACAACAACGATCGAAATAGAAAATATTTTTAAGGAAAATAAAGTTCATGATTTAAAACGATTTATGGAACAACGTGAGCAACTAAATAAATATAATATTTGGATAAGATATGTTTTTATTTTTTCACATTATTCAGCTATTCTTATTACAACTTTTGCAGTAGGTTATCAAGGAAATGTACCACAGCAAACAAATGAACAATCAGTTGTTTTAATGAAAAATATGGTATGGGCTGGAATAGGTATCAATGTATTTGCTACAATATTAACTGCATTGGAAAGAATGAATAAATCAATGTCAAAAAAGTTATTAAATAATATTAAAGAAATAAAATCTGGAAACTATGTGGATGAAACAATGTTAGTTGAATCTTATCATAGTCAAAATACTCCCAAATCTTCAAATAAAAAAACAAAGAGAATTTTTCCTTAGCCGATGCTCTAAATTCTCCATGATGCGTTTGATTTACGCAATATTTTTTTAATGTTTTCTAATGTAGACGCATTTAATGGTGTTCGGTTATAATTATCTGTTGCATCTATTTCTGCACCATTATCAATGAGATATTGTAAACATTTTTCATTTCCTTCAGCTGATGCTACATAAATAGGTGAACGCCCATTATTTCGTTTTAAATTTGTATCTGCTTTATAATCGTCTATAAATAATTTCATAATTTCAAAATGATTATGATAGGCAGCAACATATAAAGGTGTTCTTCCATCTTTATCCAAAACATTCACTTGGGAACCAGATTCTAATAAATATTTCACACAATCATAATGTCCATAATAAGTTGCTACATGAATCGGTTCTTCTTTTCGAAAATCGGTTTTATGTATATCTGCTCCTTTTTCTATTAGTAATTTCATGCATTCATAATGTCCTTTTTCACTAGCAATATAAAGTGGTGTTTCAAAAAAAAATTTTGTTTGTATATTGATATCCGCACCATTTTCTATAAGATATTCTATAATTTCATAATATCCATTGAATGCAGCGATATACAATGGACTACGACCGAAACGATTTGTTTCATTGATAGGTGCATTTTTTTCTTCAATCAAATACATTACATTGGAAATATCATTATTTTTAACTGCAATTCTGAGTTCACTAGCTAATTTTGTGATTTTATTTTGTGATGCTAAATGTTTCATATATCTTTATTCTATATTTTTTATAATAAACTTCGGTAAAATCTCTTTTCGGTTTGATAAGTATTATAAGATGGTTTTGATGTATTTGGTAATACTGGTGTGATGATTTTATTATCATAATCAATATCGACTTCCATATCCACTTCTATATTGTATTGTGTATATTTATAGGTTGTTTCAATAACATAATCTTCTGGATTTTTGGTGTCTTTATACCATTCTGTTAAATTTGAATGTTCGGGTGTATTGTCTATACATTCTTCATTGTCTACATAATATATATTATCATCTAATGAAAATGCCACCTTATTTTTTATGATTTTTTTATCTGAAATGACAATTTGGTCCATTTTTGTTTCATCTATCTTTTTTGTTTCATTTGTTTCATCTATCTTTTTTGTTTCATTTGTTTCATCTATCTTTTGTTCCTCTTTATATTGTAGAAACTGATATTCATCATCATTAAAATCGAATGTAATGGTATCATCAAACTCATGATTTTTTTGATTATTATTTTCATCATCATTCGTTAAACCTTCAGATTTTAACTTTTCTTGTAACCTTTTTTCGTAAATTCTTTTTGCTTTTATTCGCAATCTACTTTCTTCTGTCGTAAAAAAATTTTCCATCGCAAATACTCTTCGAACATATTTTTCTTGAAAACAATACAATTGAAACTTATGTTTATTTTCCATTTCTTCCATTTCTTCTTTATGTTTTTCTATCATTCTATCCACAATGGATATATTCGCACCCCATGGTGTTTGTGTAATTGATTTGGCAATGTTGTCTTTCCATTGAATTAGATCATTATAATCTATTTCATCGGCTTTTTCCTCTATTTGTAAAGCATCTTCGATTCGACCACCCTGCTTTAATCGTTTACTATTTTTTCTATATAAAACAACGATTGGTTTTGGTTTACGAATATTCCAAGAAGATGTTTTATTATGATTACATAAATAAAGTAATTTACAATCACATTTTTTTATTTTACCAATTGATTTTCGTTCAGTGCTTTCAACAATATTTTGAAATTCCATATTTTGTTTTTCAATCAACTTTTGTTTTTCCATTCGTATCGTATTTCTTAAACAAGTTTTCTCTTGATTTAATACATCCAATACACGTTGTTTTTTTCGTTCATTTTTTTTCTTTAATATCATCATCATTTCATTCAATAATTCGTTTTCTTCTTTTTCACGCAATTTAGATGCTTTTTCTCTCATAATTTCAATTTCTTTATCCAATTCATGTGCTTTTTCTGCAAACCCAAGTCTAGAAATAATAAGACGCTCCTTTTGTAATTTTTTTAAAGCACTTATCGCATTATTGTTGTCATTATTTATATCTGAATTCACAGATGATGTATTTGAATAACTATATTTTCGTCGATTTGTCTGTGAATTATCGAGTATATTACGATAAATCATTGATCTTAAATTGGCGCGTGATGGACTTTTTAATCCCAAATCAAAGTTTTTGGGAAGTTTTATTTCATTATTGTACTTTGTAACTATTTTCATATGTTTATTCGATTTTTCTTCTTCTTCCATTTATTTATGAATGTTTTTTTTCTAAACCATAATAAAAAATGACTGCATTACAAATGTGATTTTTTAATTACATATTTTATGTATATTATGAATAAACATGTTCAATTTGTATATAAGATGGTCTTTTTGTATAATAAGCATGTACAAATTGACAAAAATTTTCATAAGATAACCCACATTTTTCAATAACACAATAGTTTTTTATCTTTTCAATAATTTCTTTATTTTCACGATATCGGATGCCATCTTTTCCATAATGAGAAAATGGATGATAATGTAATAATTCAGGGTAAAATTTTCGCATAAAAGTAGCTATCGTTTTATATTCACTAAATCGAGAATATTCATGTGATAATCCAATAATTCGTTCGATCCATGTTTTTGTATCCAAATCTAAGAGAATATATCGTAAAAATGTTTTCAATACATTATGATGAAATACAAAATGATGAGGAACAAAAGTGCCGCCAGTTTCTGGTTCTAAAACTTCAATTCCAATCAAATTCTTTATAGATGCTGCATATTGTTCTTTATTCCAATTATTTTTGGCGGTTTCCTGTAATATTGCAAAAAAATATTGATTCGTTTTTTCATTGTAAATGGACCATTTTTGTAATGGAATTAGATCCGAATCCCAGACAATATATGGATCCGATAAACCTTCAATTTGATAAACGCTGCCTAATTTCAATAATTGTTGATACCACCATCCAAATTCTCTGGCATTTTCATCCGTCCTTTCATACATGTTTTCAATTTGATTTTTGAATAAATGATAATTTGGTAGGAAAAATGTATCTTCATCTATAAAAAGGATTTTGGTGGAACAATTCCAATGGATAGAATCATTTTTTATCGTTTTGATTTCTGCACGATTTGTAATGATATATACATTTCTTGGTTGATAAAATTGATGAATGGATTCAATCGCTGTTCGAATCAAAAAATGATTGCATTTGACTGGTATGACAAAATCAATCGTTTCCATTATGTGATGATGATTGTGTAATTTGAATATATGAGAATAGAGTGTCTAATATATTCAAATATTTTTTATTCTACTTTTTGCTACTTTTTGCTACTTTTTGCTACTTTTTGCTACTTTTTGCTACTTTTTGCTACTTTTGTCTAAATATAGATAACGAAGGTCTAAAAATCAGTAGATAAATCAAATACAGTATCGTCTATTGTTTTATTTGCTAATGCATAATCACTTACAGTTAATTCGAAGAAATTCGTTTTTGTTTGTATACTAATTAACTCCATAAAATCGAAAGGATTTTTTGAATGGTAGATTTTATCGTATCCTAATTGAAGACATAAACGGTCTGCTACAAATTCGATATATTCACACATTAATTTTGTGTTCATACCAATCATACGGCATGGTATAGCATCGGTCATAAATTCTTTTTCAATATCGACTGCTTCTTTTACGATTTCATAAATTCGTTTTTTATTTAATTTTTTTTCAAGTTTACTATATAATAAAATAGCGAATTCTGTATGTAATGCTTCATCACGCGATATTAATTCATTGGAAAATGTTAAACCCGGCATCATACCTCTTTTTTTGATTGCAAAAATAGCACTAAAAGCTCCACTAAAAAAGATACCTTCGATGCATGCAAATGCGACGAGTCTTGTAGCAAAACTACTTCGTTTATCCGCGATCCATTTTTTTGCCCAATCTGCTTTCTTTTTAATACATGGAAAATTTTCAATCGCGTGAAACAATTTGTCTTTTTCGTCACTGTCTTTTATATAAGTATCAATTAATAATGAATAAGTTTCGGAATGCACATTTTCCATAGCAATTTGAAATCCATAAAATGCACGAGCCTCGGAAATTTGGACATCTCCCATAAAACGAGCTGCTAAATTTTCAAGAACCAAACCATCTGATGCTGCAAAGAATGCAATAATCATTTTTACAAAGAATCGTTCATCATTGGTTAATTTGTGATTCCAATCATTTAAATCTTTTGATAAATCAATTTCTTCTGCTCTCCAAAAGCAGTCGACTTGTTTTTTATACATTTCCCAAATATCCGGATATTTTATAGGAAACATAACAAAGCGACTATCGTCTGGTTTTAATATTGGTTCAACAAATGGCTCATTTGCTATTTCATTCATCATTCTTTCTAAACTAAATATAAATAACAAATAGATTTTAAATTGTTTCCAAAAAATATTTTTACAACATCATAATCCGTATGAGAAAATATTTTCGCATGAATTACGCAAACGATAAATTATCATTCTTTTTTATTTGATTTATTTTTTGATTACAGATAGTGATTTTTTATCAATAACGGATACTTTCATGACATTTTTCATGATTTTATTGTATAATTCATTATTATGTTCAATCGAATTTCCACCGAGAGCCGCCATAGACAAACGAATATATTCGTCATTTTGACGATGTGTTACATCTACATGATATGGATTTTTTTGTAACCATTTCGGCAATTGCTGTAAATTTAAATTGGATATGGTTTTTACTAACCACAAAAACAGATTTTTTTCTTCTCCTTCTTTTTCCCATTTATCATCATGTTTTATGTAAACCGTCTCTCGTTTTAAATCGGTGCAATGCAATGGTCTATTTTCGACACCTAGGTTACGAAGACCGTTGATAAATATTCGGGAAATTCCATCGACATAACCCAATCTCCCCGTTTCTTCGAAATCTTCGGTAGTTACTTCTAATGTATCTATAAATTCGTTGATATTGAGTGCATTTTTACATCGTTCATTCAAAAATAATTGAATATTGAATTGATTATTATTATTTGTAGTTGCCACTACATTTTGTGTCTTGGCTAATTCAATAATTTTTTCGTTTTGTTCAATCATTATATTTTGGATTTCTCGATTTTGTTCTGCCATAAATTGTTGAAATTCTTTGTTTTGTTTCATAATTTCCATAAAAACATTGAAATGAAATCCTTTGTTCTCTTCTTCGCATTCGTCTTCCTCTTGTTGTTCTTCTGGTGGTATACATTTTTTCTTGTGTTTCCATAATCCACTTGCATTTGAAAATCTTTTATTACATATGGCACATATATGTTTTTTCTCTTCATGTGGTTGATTGTGTTTGATTGTATTATGATGTCTATCAAAATCGGTTTTTTTAATGGTAGTATAGTTACAGTTCTCGCAGTGATATATTTTTGTTGTTCTTAGTGTTTTTTCGATTTCCTCTACATTTCCATTTATTTCCGAAATCCGTTTTTTGTGTTTGATGGTGTGTTCGTGATTTTTATAACATTGTCTATGTGGTGTGGTATAGTCACAACATTCGCAATAATATGTTTTGTCAGAATTTAACGATTTTTCTGTTTCCATAATTATATAAAATGGAAATAAAAAAATCGCTAAATATAAACGAGTTAGTGTTTTTTCGATTTCCAAAAATTTCCAAAAATTTCCATTTTTCGTTTTGTTCAATCATTATATTTTGGATTTCTCGATTT
>Ga0164297_10004315_pt1 | contig 12796 bp, 11 predicted proteins | sample GEODES058metaG_FD_113539 | JGI IMG/M metagenome (GOLD analysis project Ga0164297, IMG submission 113539) | Dystrophic lake water microbial communities from Trout Bog Lake, Wisconsin, USA - GEODES058 metaG | ecosystem: Environmental > Aquatic > Freshwater > Lake | place: USA: Trout Bog Lake... | reverse complement strand
CGCGACATCGCGTGAGCCCATCGCTACGGTGCAGGGATGAGCGCGTCACCTTCGGACTACCTCCTCGCTGGCCCGACCGACCCAGTCGCTCGTCGCCATGTGCTGCTCGGCGAGCTCTTCGATCCGTGGTCGATGGCGGTACTCAAGACGGTGGGCATTGCCCAAGGGTGGGCGTGCTGGGAGGTCGGGGCCGGAGGTGGGGGGCTGATCAGCCGCCTTCTCGAGGCAGTCGGGCCCACAGGTCGCGTGCTCGCCACTGATCTCGATCTCCGCTCGCTTCCTGCATCCAGCGGCGCCCTCGAGGTCCGCCGACATGACGTGGCGGCCGACGCCGCTCCCGTCGAGGCCTTCGATCTCATCCATGCCCGACTCCTCCTCGTCCACCTCCCGCAACGTGACGCCGTGGTCCGCTCGCTCGTCGAGAGGCTGCGCCCTGGCGGGTGGCTGGTGCTCGAAGACGCCGACCCCGGGCTCCAGCCGCTGGCCTGCATCGACCCGAGCACCCTCCCCGAGCACCGAGCCAATGAGATTCGGAGCGGGTTTCGCTCCTTGTTGGCCGCCCGGGGGGCGGATCTTGCCTTTGGACGGAGCCTTCCGCGACGACTGCGAGCCGTCGGCCTCAGAGACGTCCGCTCCGAGGCACACTTCCCCATGGTGCACCCGGCGTGCGCCGCACTCGAGCTCGCGACCCTCGACCTCATCGGCGATCAGCTCCTCGATGCGGGCAAGGTCGACCCCACCGACCTCGACGCCCACCGCGCTGCGGTGAGGGCAGGCGAGATCGACCTCGTCCAGCCGCCGATGATCAGTGCATGGGGACAACGTCCCCTCGACGGATGAGCCACGTGTGCGCCCATGCGCAGATGAGGGGCACCGTTCGATGAGCAAGGCCCTTCCTCGAGCGATCGGGACCGACCGACTTGAGCTGGTGTACCTCGAGCTCTCGGAGCTCGACGCGCTGCGCGAGTCCTCGAGTGATGCCTCGCTGCTCGCACACCGTGGATGGTCGAACCCTGATCAGCTCTTCCTCGGCGAGGAGGCATGGCTCCCCGGCTTCTTCGCAGGACGCCTGCGCGAGGATCCCGCCAACGAGACATGGACGCTCCGGGCGATCGTCGAGCGCGATGATCACGCCATCGTCGGGCACATCGGTGCTCACCGAGCCCCCGGTCCTGATCGGTCGGTCGAGGTGGGCTACACGGTCGCCCCGTCACGCCGTCGCCGAGCCATCGGGACCGAGGCATTGGTCGGGCTGGTCGATGCGATCGACGCCAGCGGTGCGGCCGATCGGGTCATCGCCACGACCACGTTTCGCAACACGGCGTCGATCGCCCTCGCTCGCAAGGCCGGCTTCGCCCCCGCCGGCATCCTCTGGTCTCGATCGAGCCCATGGATCAGCCGGCGACTCGAGCGGACGTTGCATCCAACGATCGAGAGGCCGTGAACCCCCGCATCGCTACGCTGGCTTGGTGATCGAGAACCGGCTTGCCAATGAGACCAGCCCCTACCTGCTCCAGCACGCCACCAATCCGGTGGCGTGGCAGCCATGGGACGCCGAGGCGCTGGCGCTTGCTGCGGCCGAGGACAAGCCCCTCCTGATCTCGATCGGCTACGCCGCCTGCCACTGGTGCCATGTGATGGCCCACGAGTCCTTCGAGGATCCGCACGTCGCCGAGCTCGTCAATCGGTCCTTCATCCCGATCAAGATCGATCGCGAGGAGCGGCCCGACCTCGATGCCCTCTACATGTCCGCCACCCAGGCCGCCACCGGACACGGTGGCTGGCCGATGACCGTGTTCGCCACGCCTGACGGTCGACCCTTCTTCGCCGGTACCTACTCCCCTCCGACCGACCGAGGCGGTCAGCCGGGCTTCCCCCGAGTGCTCCTCGCCCTCGAGGATGCCTGGGCGACACAGCGGGCGTCCGTCGAGAACCAGGCCGACGAGCTCGCGCAGGCGGTAGCCAAGGAGGCCCGATTCGTCGACGCGCTGAGTCCAGAGGCGCCGCTTGGCGACCTTGACCTCGATGCCGTGCTCGACGCACTGGCCCATGAGCTGGCCCAACGCTTCGACGAGCACGATGGCGGATTCGGCGGTGCTCCGAAGTTCCCGCGGCCCAGCTACATCGAGGCGCTGCTCGTCCACCATCGCCGAACCGGGAGCCTCGACTCGCTGACCATGGCCACGTCGACCCTCGACGCGATGGCCGCAGGAGGGATCTACGACCACCTTGCCGGTGGCTTCGCTCGCTACAGCGTTGATGCGCGGTGGCGAGTCCCACACTTCGAGAAGATGCTGACCGATCAGGTGCTGCTCGCCCGCGCCTACCTCCACGCGGCAGTTGCGACCGGCCGGGCGGACTACGTCCAGGTGGTGACTGAGACCCTCGACTGGATGCTCTCCGATCTCGCCACGAAGTCCGGGGGCTTGGCGTCCTCGATCGACGCCGATGCGGACGGTGTCGAGGGAAGCCATGCGGTCTTCACTCCCGCCGAGGTGACCGCGGCGCTTGACGGCGTCGCCGGTGTGCTGTCTGCGGATGACGCCATGGCCTTCTACAGCGTTACCCCCGAGGGGACCTTCGAGCACGGGGCGAGCGTTCTCGCACGCTCGCGCGGTGATGCCTTGCTCCGCAGTCCCGAGGAGGAGGCAACTCGCCGAGCACTGCTCGCCGCCCGGGGCCATCGCCCGCAGCCCACCGTTGATGACAAGGTGCTCGTCGAGTGGAACGCCATGGCCGCCTCGGTGCTGGCCGAGGCGGCTTTGGTGCTCGGGAACGAACGGTGGGGCCAAGCCGCAGCTCGGATCATCGACGAGCTCGACGTCAAGTTCCGCTCGGAGGAAGGCCGACTGATGCGAGCGGGTCGGGCTGGCAGCATCGCGCACCTAGCCATGCTCGGTGACCACGCGTGGCTCATCGAGGCGATGACTCGCCTCTTCGAGGTCGACGGCGATGACCGGTGGCTCGATCGAGCCACCGACACTGCCGCCGCCATGCTCGATCTCTTCTTCGACGGACCACTCCCCACCAGCACCGCTCCCGAGCAGGGTGGTGGGTTCTTCACCACCGGGGAGGATGCGGACTCCCTGCTTGTTCGAGCCAAGGACCTCTTCGATGGCGCCCTGCCCTCTGCGACCTCAGTGGCCGCGACCGCCCTCGTCCGCCTTGGCACGCTCCGAGGGGATCACGACTTGATCGCCGTGGCCGATCGGACGATCTCGCGAGCCTCGAAGATCATCGCCGATCACCCCAGCGCCGTTCCGGATCTCGTTCTTGCCTTCGGCTGGCTTCGCGCCGGGGTCGAGGTCGCGGTCCCCGGCGAGCCAGGTCCGCTGCTCGACGCGGTCCGCGGGGTCTTCGCTCCCTTCACCCTGGTCGTCCACGGCCAAGGCCCTGGGTGCGCGCTGCTGGCTGACCGTGTGGTGGGCTTGGCCTATGTCTGTCGCCATGGGGTCTGCGAGCTGCCCGTGGCGGACCCCGGTAGCGTGGTGGCGCAGCTCGACCACGCGCTCGAACCCTGATCCATGACCGCCGACACCCGCTCTCTTCGCCTCAGCAACCGATCGCAGTCGACGACGTCGACCAAGGAGCTGCTGCGGTCGGTGTCGCCCACCCGACGCCTTGACCTGCGTGGAGGCGACACCCTCCATCTCTTGGTCCTCGGATGCACCTGGGAGGACACCACGTGCGTGGATCTCGCGTCGGGCGCACTGGTTCGGCTCCGTGTGCCGTGGCCCGAGGACCACCCACCTGATTTGGCCGCCTTCGACGTGATCGAGGCCCGCCTGGCCGACGACCCTGAAGCCGATGACCTCGCGCTGCCCGAGATGGCCACCGTCGACATGCTGCCCCGGCAGGTCGGGACCCTCAGGGGTCGTGTCGTGCGAAAGATGCTCCAGCGCCTTCAGGCACCGATCGACGGACCGCTGCTCGGGTTTCGCGGCCCCTCGGCCCCCTACTGGGAGTTCAACGGCGACCGCCCCTCGGCTGCGCTGATCGTGGCCAGCCGGGGCCCCCAGCTCCTCCGTCGGCGTGAGGACGGGACCACATGGGTCCGATTCGGATGGGAGCGCGACGACGTGTGGCTGTCGTGCGCCGACTCTCACGCCTCGCGGTCGCTCGATGCCGCACGGCGGGAGATCTTGGCCGGCAAGGACCTCGCCACCGCGCTCGGCTACAAGCCGCACTACCTGCTCACCGCACTGAGCAAGCCGATCGAGGGTCACTGCTACAAGACCTGCGTGGCCATCCTGCCAAGAGGCTGACGGTCGCCTGCACTCAGTCTCGGCCCTGGTGCTCGCTCAGGGAGCGACGCGGATGGTGGCCACGTTGAGCGCGACGGCGAGCATGACCACGCCGATGGCCACGTCGAGCACCCGCCAGGTGGCCGGTCGGCTCATAATCGTCGCACCGGCTCGAGCACCGAAGCCGAGTGCCGTGAACCAGATGATCGACGCGCAGCCGGCTCCGAGCGCGAACCACCATCGATCGGGCCCGTACTGGTTCCCGATGGACCCCAGGAGCAAGACGGTGTCGAGGTACACGTGCGGGTTGAGGAACGTGAACGCGAGGACGCTGAGCGCCACGGTGCGGCGAGACGGCGCCGGCATGTCCGAGGGCAACAGGACCTCGGGTCGGCGAGCCCGCCAGAACGAGAAGAGGGCGTAGCCCACGAGGTACGCCACGCCCACCCACCGCAGGACGGTCAAGGCAGCAGGCACGGTGCGGATCACGCCACCGATGCCACCGACGCCCAAGCAGATGAGCACGACGTCGGCCGAGGCGCAGATCGTCACTGCCATGCCGACGTGCCATCGGCTCAACCCAAGCCGGAGCAGATAGGCGTTCTGAGCCCCGATGGCCACCAAGAGCGAGAAGCCGGTCACCAGACCTGCCAGCACGACGCTCACGGTGCGACCCTCACTCGGTCATCGACCCGATTGTGCGCGTCGATCAACGGACCGAGGTCAAGCGAAGAAGGCATGAGCACACGGACCGAAGGCGACGACGACCGCCGCCCGTCAGCTCAGCGGCTGAGGCGTCCCGCAGCGAGATCTTCGGCCATCGCCCAGCCGCACACGACGAGCCGGTGGCCCTCGTCGGCGGAGACGCTGATGAAGAACTCTTCCACGCCGTCAGGCAACTTGGCCTTGGGCGCGATCACGTCGAGGCCCCCCACCGGGTCGGTGTCGAGCGGCGCGATGATAAACGTGCGGTCGTCGAGGCCCTTCTCGTTGCCGAACCGCTTGGCCAAGCGGCGGGCCCAGGCCCGCTCCTCGCCACTCGGCTTGTGCCCGGCTCGCGGCACGATGTCGTCGAGTCCCTGGAAGGCGCGATATCCATCCTTCGTCAGAAGGCGGGTGCCCAAGAGCACGTCCTCGTCAGGGAAGGCGAGGAGCGCACGTCGGAACTGGTCCGCCAGGATGGCCTTGAGTGCCTGCTCCGACTTCGAGTTGCGGTCGATGAGCCCCAGCCCGACGAGCAGGCACGGCGTCCCTCCGATGCGCTCGAGCGTCGAGAACGAGTAGCCCCGCAGCTTGTTCCCCTCACGAGCGGTCGAGATCAGCACCCACTCCTCGCGGACCTTCGACAGGTACCCGATATCGAAACGAGGCTCCCGCTCCGCGCAGAGATCTGCCATCTCGGCGAGCTCGGCATCCGAGATCGCGGTCGTATCTTTCGTCACTACCTCCATAGCCATGGAGGACAGTCTACGACCGATCTGAGGCTCGCTGAAATCGAGGGCCTCAGGCGGCCAGGATCGCCGTCGGGCCGAGGAGCCGGCGTAGCTCTCCGACCACGTGACGAGAGTCCACGTTGAACTCCGGTGGGAGCCGAAGCACCTTCTCGCCGACGTGCAGCAAGACGGGACAATCGCCGGGGTGCTCCGCCAGGATGCCCTTGAGCTCCGCCACGGTGGCATCGGTCAGCGCTCCGAGCGGAAGCGACAGCCGGATCTCAGCCGTCCCGGCTGCGGCGATCGAGGGCCGCGAGATCTCCATGGCGGTGATCTTGGGCGCGTCGTCACGGGTGTCGACCCGACCTCGTACGACGACGATCGCATCGTTCTCGAGCAGGGCGCCGCACGCCGCCATCGTCTTCGGGAAGACGAAGACCTCCATCGAGGTCTGGAGATCTTCGAGCATGAAGCGAGCCATCAGCTCGCCCTTCTTGGTGTAGTTGGTCCGCAGCTCGGTGACGACGCCACCGACGGAGCGCATGGCCGACTCGGGACCTCCCGGCGCCTCCGCCATCTCCTTGAGCTCGCTCACCGTGGTGTCGGTGTGGCGGCTCAGGGCCCGCTCGAGACCCATCAATGGGTGATCGGAGACGTACAGCCCGAGCATCTCCTTCTCAAAGGCGAGCCGAGGAGCCTTGTCGAACTCCCGGTCGGGGATCGGCACCACCGTCCCCTCCCATGTGGCCTGCTCGTCGCCTGATTGCTCGGCCGCTGCGGCGAACAGCGTCGAGATGCCGACGTCATGCTCCTTTCGCCGCTCGATCGTCCGATCGATGATCTCGTCGGCCACCAGCGCCAAGCCCTGACGGGGGTGCTCGAGTGAGTCGAACGAACCTGCCTTGATCAACGATTCGATGGTCCGGCGGTTCAGGACCATCGTGTCGACTCGCCTGGTGAAGTCGTAGAAGTCCTCGAAGTCGCCGCTCTCGGTCCGCTCAACGACGATTCGCTCCACCAGGCTCTCTCCCACGTTCCTGACCGCCGCCAGGCCGAAGAGGATGGCAGGTGACTCGGAGCCATCCCGGCGTGGCGTGAACTCGGCTCGCGATCGGTTGACGTCGGGGACGAGGACCTCGATGCCCATCGATCGACACTCGCCGAGGTAGACCGCCGTCTTGTCCTTGTCATCCTTCACGCTGGTGAGGAGCGCCGCCATGTACTCGACCGGGTAGTGCGCCTTGAGCCACGCCGTCTGGTAGGCCACCAACCCGTAGCCATAGGAGTGGCTCTTGTTGAACGCGTAGTCGGCGAAGGGCTCGATGACGTCGAACAGCTTCGTGCCGAGCTCATCGCCGTAGCCAGTGGCGACGCACCCCGCCACGAACTTCTCACGCTCGGCCGCAATCAGCACCCGGTCCTTCTTGCCGCACGCCTTGCGCAGGTTGTCGGCCTCTTCGAGCGAGTAGCCCGCGAACTTCTGGGCGACACGCATGACCGACTCTTGGTAGATCATCAATCCCTGCGTGTCCTTGAGCAGCGGCTCGAGGTCGTCGTGCTGGTACGTGATGGCCTTGCGACCGTTCTTTCGGTCGGCGTAGTCGTTGTGCATGTTGGCCGCCATGGGTCCTGGCCGATAGAGCGCCACCAAGGCAGCCACGTCATCGAAGCTGGTGGGTGCCAACGAGCGCATCAGCGCTCGCATCGGGCGACCCTCGAGCTGGAACACCCCGATCGACTCACCGCGCCGGAGCATGGCGAAGACCTCTTCGTCATGGAGGTCGACGTGATCGATGTCGGGCCGCTCGCCGGTTCCCTCCTCGATCAGGTCGAGGCAGCGCTCGATGACCGAGAGGTTGCGAAGGCCCAGGAAGTCCATCTTGAGCAGCCCCAGCTCTTCGACGCCGTGCATCTCGTACTGGGTGACGATGGGAGCATTCTCGATGCTGCCGGAGGCATCGGGCTTGCGCTGGATGGGGAGGTACTCAGTCAGCGGGTCGCGCGAGATCACCACGGCGGCGGCGTGGATGCCGTCGCCGCGCCGGAGGCCCTCGAGCCCGGTGGCCACATCGATGATCCGATGGGCGATGTCATCGTTCTCGTACATGTCACGCAGCTCTTGCGCGGCGACGAAGCCGTCTTCGAAGCCAGCGGTCTTCTCGAGGCACGCAGCCAATGGCGTGTCTCGGCCCATGACCAGGGGTGGCATGGCTTTGGCGACGCGGTCGCCATCGTTGTAGGAGTAGTCGAGGACACGAGCCGCATCTCGCACGGCCGCTCGGGCCTTGATGGTCGAGAAGGTGACGATCTGCGCCACTCGGTCCGAGCCGTAGCGCTCGGCGGCGTACTTGATCATGTCGCCGCGGTAGCGCTCATCGAAGTCCATGTCGATGTCGGGCATCTGCTTGCGGCCCGGGTTCAAGAACCGCTCGAAGAGCAGGTCGTACTTGATCGGGTCCAGGTCCACAATGCCCAGGCAGTAGGCGACGCAGCACCCTGCGGCCGACCCTCGGCCCGGACCGACTCGAATTCCGGCCTCGGCGGCGTAGCGGATGAGGTCCCACACGACGAGGAAGTAGGCCGGGAACCCCATGTCGGCGATCACACCCAGCTCGTAGTCCAGCCGCTCGACCACCTCGGGACCAAGCGAGTCGCCATAGCGCCGCCTCGCCCCCTCGTACGAGAGCTGACGCAGGTACTTGGCTGCCCGCTCCTCATAGGTGTCCCCCGTGATCTCATCAGGGACGGGGAACTCTGGAAGGCTGGGCTTGCCAAGCTCGAGCTCGACGTTGGCTCGCTCAGCGATCAACAAGGTCGAGTCGCACGCACTCTCATGATCCTTGAACAGGTGCCGCATCTCGGCGGCCGACTTCAAGTAGTGCTCCGTACCCTCGAACCGGAACCGATTGGTGTCGGAGAGCTTGGCGCCCGTCTGGACGCACAAGAGCGCGTCGTGGGCCTCGTGATCAGCACGGTGGGTGTAGTGGCTGTCGTTGGTGGCCAGCAGCGGTGCGCCGATCTTTGAGGCGATCTCGATCAGCTTCGGATTGGTCGCTCGCTGCTCGCTGAGGCCATGGTCCTGGAGCTCGATGAACAGGTTGTCCTTGCCGAAGATGTCCTGGAGGCGTGCCGCACGGGTGAGGGCCAGCTTCTCGTCGCCTGCAAGGAGTGCCTGGAGTACGACGCCACCGAGGCACCCGGTGGTGGCGATCAGCCCGTCATGGTGCGCCTCGAGGAGCTCCCAGTCGAGACGAGGCTTGTAGTAGTACCCCTCGAGGTAGGCCGCCGAGGACAGCTTGAGCAGGTTCTTGTAGCCCTGCGTCGTCTCGGCCAAGAGCGTCAGGTGGTAGTAGAGCTTGTTGCCCCCATCCGTGTCACCGCCGCCATCGTCGACGTGCCCCCGCCGCACGGGTCGCTCGTGTCGGCTCTCGGCCGCCATGTAGGCCTCGGTCCCGATGATCGGGTTGATGCCATTGGCCTTGCAGGCCTTGTAGAAGTCCAGGACGCCGTACATGTTCCCGTGATCGGTGATCCCGAGCGCAGGCTGCCCGTCTTGGGCTGCGGCTTTGACCAGGTCCCCGATTCGCGCCGCTCCATCGAGCATCGAGTACTCGGTGTGGGTGTGCAGGTGGGTAAAGGACTTCTCTGGCACTCGGGGCCTTCCTCCACTGGGTGCTCGACGGCGCCGCAGCGAACTACATCGGTGTGACCTCGAAGATAGCGCGGCGCAACGGCACGCGCCGAAGGCCTAGAGGTAGGTCCCCGGGCGCATGCCAGAGCCGGGCTCCGCCTCCGGGAGCCCTTGCTGGCGCATCTGGTCGAGCTGTGCGCGCGCCGCCATCTGCTGCGCCATCAACGCGGCCTGGATCCCGTGAAAGAGCCCCTCGAGCCACCCCACCAGCTGTGCTTGGGCAACTCGGAGCTCCGAGCTCGACGGCGTGGCATCGCCGAAGGGTGGCGCCATCTTCTCGAGCTCTTCCTTGAGGTCCGGCGAGAGCCCCGTGGCCAGCTCGGACACCGAGGTCTCGTAGATCTCCTTGAGCCGTGCCCGCCCAGCTTCGTCGAGCGGAGCGGCTCGCACCTCATCCAAGAGCTGCTTGACCATGGTGCCGATTCGCATCACCTTTGCTGGCTGCTCGATCAGCTCTGCGCTGCGTGCCTCCTGGTCTTCGGCCCCCTCGTCTCCCGAGGGAGAGAACACCTCGTCGGGCGCCAGGGCGGCAGTGGTCTCACTCGTGGTGGCATCGTCGATCATGGATCGATGATGCCACCTCGCACGGCGAGGGCGTGCGAGGGAGGCTCAGCAGACCGAGAGCGGGACGTACATCTCCGCGGGCGTCAGCGAGCCGTGTCGGCTCTTCATCCGTACCTCGTTTGGTTCGGCGGGATCGGGGACGAAGGCATCGACGAATGGGATGACGGCGACGTCGCCAAGGCGTTCGGCCACCTCGTCATCCACCTCACCGAGCATCCCCGAAGCGATCACCTCCCGGCGAGACATCACCCAGCAGGTGACGCGGACCTCGTCGAGGAGCTCGATCACATCCGCTCGATCGCCCACCGGCACGTGGAGCCATCGAAAGCGCCCCTCCCCGCTCATGCGATCGACCATCGAGGTCACGCGACGAGGAAGCTCGACGGTCGTCGCCCCGACGTCGACCTGCCCGTGGTCGGAGGTGATGACGATCGCCGTATCGTCGCTGACCTGCCGACGAAGGTCGACGATCAGCTGCTCGGCGCGGGCGATGGCAGCCTCGTAGGCATCACCGAGGCCCTCGGCGTGAGCGACCTTGTCGATGGCGTCGTGGTAGCAGAGCACGACGGGGGCCTCGTCGAGCGCGGCCGCCACGGCCGCGGACATGGCATTGACGTCATCGACGCCGACATACTCCGCACCCCGAAGGTGCGCCTTGGTGAACCCGGAGGTGGCGAACTGCTTCTTGGCCACGTAGGGGATGCCTCGTCCTCGGTGCCGCAGCTGGGGCGTCGAGCGCTGCACGCGCTCAGGGGGCAGGGCGCGCTGGGCGTCTCGATCCTCCACGCTCCACCGCAGGGCCTGGAGGATCGACGGACCCATGGCGAAGCGATAGCCCACGATCCCGTGCTGTCCAGGCGCCATGCCGGTGGTCATGCTGGTCAAGGCGGCAGCCGTGGTGGTCGGCGCGACCGACGTGATGGGCTCGAGGCGGCCCGCATGGATGGTCGGGGCCAGAGATGCCCGGTCGACCAGCTGGAGGTCACCAAGGCCGTCGAGGACCACCATCACCACCTTGGCGGCGCCCGCGATGGCCGAGCGAAGATCCGCCAGCGGAGCATCGAGGTGCCGCGGTGGCGCCACGATCGCTCCAAGCACGTTGGTCAGGCAGCGATCCTGATAATCGGGGAGGAGGGAAGCCGGGACCACAGGACCGCATCCTACGAGAGGGTCATCAGGGACCACCCCGGAGTAGCATTGGGGGCGTGAAGGTGTCGACCCGTGGTGACTACGCCAGCAGAGCGCTCTTGTCGCTGACGCTCCATGGCGCCACCCAGACCCCCACCTCGGTCCGCGACATCGCCGAGCGGACCGGTCTCCCCCAGCCCTACCTTGAGCAGATCCTGCTGGCGCTCAAGGGTGCAGGCCTCGTTCGATCCAAGCGCGGCGTCGGTGGCGGCTATGTACTCGCCCGCGACCCCAGCGAGATCTCGCTGGCGCAGATCATCTCTGCTGTCGACGGCCCCATTGTGGCGGGCGACTTTGGAGAGCCGCACGAGGACGGGGCCTGCGACCACGAGGGGCAGTGCATCTTGCTTGGCGTCTGGGCCGAGGTGGGCGAGCAGATCCGCACACAGCTCCAGTCGCTCTCTCTCGCCGACATGGCACTTCGCTCGCTCGGCACTGCTGCAACGCCCGCTTCCTGAGCGGTCGCGTCCCCCTCACTCAGAATTCTCAGAAATCATCCAACTCTGGGAATACACTTTGCAGCAGATTGGTTATGCAACGTGAACAAGAAACGACTGTTCACTGAGTGACACACGAGATGCGTGTGCAAGGCAGACAGCGCACCACCTCTGGTGATGACCGTGACACGACAAGGAGCAACAATGAGCAACCCCCGGCGTTCCACAGGCTCCATGGCAGACAGCCTCGGGCTGCTGCTGCGTGACCTCGATCGGTACCCCATGCCCAACTACGACGAGCAGGTCGAGCTGGCCAAGCGAGTCGCCGCAGGCGATGACGAGGCGAAGCAGCAGATGGTGGCGGCCAACCTGCGGCTCGTGCTGCACTGGGCCCGTCGCTACCAAGATCGCGGGGTCGAGCTCGTCGACCTCGTCCAAGAGGGAACCTTCGGCCTCCTCCGTGCCGTCGAGAAGTTCGACTGGGAGCGAGGGTTCAAGTTCTCGACGTACGCCACGTGGTGGATCCGCCAGGCGCTCCAGCGTGCCGTGCAGCAGCACGGTCGCACGATCAGGATCCCGCTTGAGGTCGGAGAGCAGCTCCAGCGCGTCGAGGCCGCCACGGCCGAGCTCGTCGGCCTCCTTGGTCGTCCGCCGACCGATGCCGAGCTGACCGAGGCCACCGGCATGAGCCTGGAGGCCCGACGGAACCTCGAGGGCATCGCTGGCGTAACCGCCAGCCTCGATCAGCCTGCAACCTCAGACTCGGCGACCGTGCTCGGAGATCTCGTGGCCCCGGACGGGACTGACTGGGTAGCCGACGTGGAGCAGCAGATCAGCGATGACCGGCTGCGCCTCGCCGTCGAATCGCTCCCTGAGCTCCAGCGAGAGGTCCTCACTCGACGCTTCGGCCTCGATGGTTCGACCCCTACCTCCCTGCAGGCCACCGCCGATGCGCTCGGTGTCGGCGTCCGTCGGGTGCGACGGGCCGAAGTGGAGGGCCTGGCCGCCCTCCAGGGCGATGACGCCGTGTTGGCGCTCCACGCCGAGGTCTGAGCCGCCCTCAGTCGCCTCGAGCGATCCATGATGCCGCCTCGGCGGCACCACCCAAAACCGACAGCTCACTCGGCCACGCGGCGACCGCAACCACGGTCTCGCCCGTGCGCGGGTGACTGAAGGTCAGCCGACCCGCGTAGAGTGCCAGCCGGTCGGGATCGAGTCGGCGCTCGTTGCGCTGGCCGT
>Ga0164297_10004313_pt1 | contig 12799 bp, 9 predicted proteins | sample GEODES058metaG_FD_113539 | JGI IMG/M metagenome (GOLD analysis project Ga0164297, IMG submission 113539) | Dystrophic lake water microbial communities from Trout Bog Lake, Wisconsin, USA - GEODES058 metaG | ecosystem: Environmental > Aquatic > Freshwater > Lake | place: USA: Trout Bog Lake... | reverse complement strand
GTAAAAAACACAATACTGGTATATATTGTACTAGTATTCCATATAACCCTATAACCGGTGTAAGTACTATTGATTATAAAACTGCCGAAGATAGAGGATATTTTAAGATAGATTTTCTAAACGTAAATGTTTACGAAGGTATAAAAAATAAAGAACATTTAACACAATTATTGGAGACAGAACCATTATGGGACTTACTGGAACAGGACGACTTCGCGAATCTACTCTTTCACGTGAACGGACACGGGAACGTATTGAGAGCGATGAAACCGAAAAGTATAGAAGAGCTCGCGGCATGTATAGCGATAATTCGTCCAGCAAAACGACACTTACTAGGAAAACCTTGGAACGAAGTATTCGCAGAAATATGGACGAAGCCGACGACTGATGAGTATTATTTTAAGAAAGCACATGCGATTGCCTACGCACATGTAATTGTAGTTCAGATGAATTTAATCTGTGAAAGTATTAGCTATGGTTTTAGTTAACGAAAACTCATATTAAACGATATGATTGTTTTCCTAACATCACTTGTTACTTCCGGAGCACGATGTCTTACTAGACTAGGAAACAATATTACATCCCCTTCTTTAACTTTAATAGAAGTTGGATTAGTTTCAAAAGGATAAATTAACTCTGTTTCTGGACTTCCTTCCGGAAATTCTAAGTAGTATACTCCGGTAAATTGACATAATATATGAGTATGAAATCCGTGCGATGATCCTTTTTTATACTGCTGAAACCACATGTTATGAAGCATATACTCATCCCAACTAAATTCTTTACATAGCTTTATTAGTATAGGAGACAATCTAGATTCCAAATGATTATACGGAACTGGAGGGTATTTTCCAAATGAGTTATAATCGGATTTTGTAATATTTGTGTATTTTTCGTGAGCAATCCACGAATCATCATCTTTAACTTCTTGCCCGGCTAATTCGATAGCATCTAGAATTAGATTTTTAAACGATGCGTGATCGTCTATATGCTCGTGCAAAAATGGACATCCAATTTGTGTAATCATTTAACTTTGCGAACTAATTGTACACTTTTACGTTTAACACGTTTTAGAGTAAGATTCATTAAATTTACAACTGGGCCCAACACAATGCGGGTATCTTTGCTATTAAATGTTTTAATGCAGTAGGCAAAGGGCCCTATTTGATCTCTACAAAAAATATTGATAGGAAACTGACGATTGCTTTCCCACCACCAAATTTCGCCTATTTCTAGAAACTTTGCTTTTTCTTCAGGAGTTTTAATAGAATTAAGATCGTAAAAACTGGTGACAAATTGATCCTGATTAATTATAATGCCCACGAATTCGTCATCGCCATAATTAATCACGGAAATGAAAGGTAAGTTTTGTTCTATATCGTCTCTTAATTTTGCCATAAATACTATTAAAGGTCCTTGCCAAATGCAAAAAATTCAAAGTTATTTATATCCTAATAGAGTTATACTAATTGCCGATTTGGCTGGATTCACCGTGGAGAACACAATCGTGTACGCAAAAACAGTAAAAATTTACAATGGTATAGACAATACTATACAGTTCGACATACAGAACGCTGACCAGAAACGTTTAGACCTGACACAATACGAAAACTTGTGTATTACTGTTATGGATGCCGCTGGTAACGAATTAGAAACTAGTCCTTATTACATGACTAATCTATCTATCCAAGGACTAGCAACTGTAACGATTCCACAAACAGATTTAGAAGGATTGGATGATCAATATCTAACATATAGTGTCAGTGCAGTCGATACTAATGGCAACGACATATTGTTTTATACAGATAGCAAATTTAATGCCGCTGGTACAATACAATTGATCGGTAATGCATTTCCTAAATTCAGAGATGAAATTATCTATGATAGATTCCAAGGCGAGATTAATTTCATGGGGAATGTTATCAATCATACTAGTGCAATCCCATGTAAATTTTACGAAGCCACTCCTACCACTGTAATGAATTTTGATGTAAATATGACCAATTTTATTGGCACAATTTATGTAGAAGCTACAGAAGATAGTACCATAAGTGTTGAGTCTTTTTTGAATGCTACGCAGTTACAAAGTATGACTTATAATGTAGCTACTACAACTACATTGAGTTTTGCCAACGTATCCACTATCAACCCTGTTACTGGAAATAAATGGAATTACATGCGTATAAGCTGGCAATTTCCAGATGTTTGGCAATATGGAAGCCAACAAAATCCCGGTATTACTTACGGAACGGTTAATACAGTTACCGTTATTAGTTGATCTTAATCAAATAAGGTGTTATACTTAGGCATGAGCCTAATTGCAGACACACTACTTAATTACTTACCCGGAAAACGGAAACATACTCCAAGCGGTTGGATTTCGTTTAATGCTGTCTGCTGTGATGACAAAAGACAACGAGGCGGATTTATTGTCAATGGCGGAGATGCTGTAAGCTACCATTGTTTCAATTGCGGATTCAAATGTAGTTGGCAACCAGGTAGACATATAAGCAAAAAAATGAATGAGTTCATGCGGGATCTTAATATCCCCGATGATATCATTAGTCAATTGAGACTCGAAGCGCTTCGTCTAGACGAAAATAATACTACTGAAATTCGCAGTATTATTCCTAAATTTGATGTTCGTGCATTACCTATGGATAGTCAACTGATTACAGACTTATTAGACAATCCTCCGGAGAAACTCATACCTGTATTAGAATACATGGTTGATAGAAAAATTTATCCTGAAGATTTTCCTTTCTACTGGACTCCCAAGGTTGGATTCAGTAATAGATTAATTATTCCCTTTTTATACAAAGGCGAAGTTGTAGGGTGGACTGCCCGTGCTATTAACGATGCTACGCCTAAATATTTGTCAGAGCAACAACCGGGTTATGTGTTTAATTTAGATAATCAATCAGACAGTAGAGAAATCGTAATTGTTTCGGAAGGACCATTTGATGCACTAAGTATTGATGGCTGTGCATTACTTGGAGCAGAGATTAAAGACAGCCAAAATTGGTTACTGAAACAAATAGGCAAAGAACTAGTATTAGTACCTGATAGAGATCACGAAGGTCCTAAAACAGTGGAACGTGCAATAGAATTGGGATGGAGTGTTAGTATGCCCGATTGGCCCGATGGTGTTAAAGATATCAATGACGCTGTTATTAAATTAGGAAAGTTAGCAACACTATGGCTAATCGTCAGTGCAAAAGAATCTAACAGTCTTAAAATACAACTGAGAGCAAAAAAATGGTTCAACGATTAATTAATTTTCTGTTGTCGCCTATACGCAAATATAAGGCACGAAAAGAATTTCAAAAACGTTTAAAAGAATTGAGGGAACGTGATCCGTTCATTTACAAATGATTGTTTGGGGAATAAGTGGTAACAGTCATGATGCGGCAATAGCAGTTTTCCAACACGGAGAATTGGTATTTGCTAGTCACAGTGAAAGATACAGTGGCATAAAAAATGATAGAAATTTGTGCCGTGATTTAGTTATGGCCGCAAAAAGATACGGAAATCCTGATAAAGTCTATTGGTATGAACGTCCATTTTTGAAAACCTTAAGACAATGGTATGCTGGTCAAGGCTGGAAACGCCGAGATAATGATATCGAAATTTACATGGCACGTTATGAAATTAACGCCTCTGTAGAATATGTAGATCACCATTTAAGTCACGCTGCCGGCGGATATTTTACAAGTAATTTTGAAGAAGCTTGTATAGTGGTTGTAGATGCTATAGGCGAATGGGATACTGCCACAATATGGGAAGCAAAAGGCGATAAACTTAAAAAGAAATGGAGTTTACGTTACCCGCATTCTATCGGATTGTTTTATAGTGCAATGACTCAGCGTGTAGGATTAAAACCCAACGAAGATGAATATATTCTAATGGGCATGGCCGCATACGGAGATAAAACAAAATTAACTTTTGATATCAGTCACGATTTTATTGACAACTATGGAAATTTAAAGTTTATAAGGAATTGTCATAGAGGAGTACAAGACTGGCGACCAGATCTTGCTGTTAAAGATAGTTTTGAAATTGCGGCAGGTGTACAAGATGTTTATGAAGATTATTTTACACATCTATTAATTAAAGCTAAAAAACTAGTTAACAGCAATAATTTAGTGTTAATGGGTGGATGTGCTTTAAATTGTCTAGCTAATAGACATACCGGAGATTATTTTGAAAACACTTGGATTATGCCAAATCCAGGCGATGCTGGTTCAGCAGTAGGCGCCGTACTAGCAAAGCACCCTGAATGGAAAATTAATAATTTTAATCCGTATTTGGGCTACGATATGGGATACAGAACACCTAATGAAGAAATTGTTAATTATTTAGAAAATAATAAAATTTGTGGTGTTGCAAGAGGTCGCGCAGAATTTGGACCAAGAGCATTAGGTAATAGAAGTTTATTAGCAGATCCCCGTGGCGAAAATATTAAGGAGAAAGTAAATGAAATTAAACAACGACAACAATTTAGACCATTTGCACCAGCAATACTCGAAGAGCTTGTTGATGAGTATTTTATTATGCCTCGTGGCTGGAGTGATAGTAGGTATATGCAAGTTGTCGCTAATTTACGGAATCCTGAGCTTTATCCTGCTATCGTGCATCGTGACGGAAGTTCACGTGTACAAACTGTTCCGAAAGATGGAAGCCTTTTCAGACAACTCTTAGAAATGTGGTATGCAAGGACTGGATGCCCTATGCTACTTAATACAAGTTTGAATATAAAAGGCCAACCAATGGTCAATGATCATGCAGATGCAAAAAACTTTGAACGCCATTATGGTGTTAAAGTGTTTAATTAACGTGTATAATAAACTATGAATCAAAACGTAAACTATGGATATGATGTACAAAAACTGTACTTAGAAATGATGTTAAGTGACGCAGAAACATTCGTGCGTTGCCAAAGTATTTTTGATCACACATTGTTTGATCGAAAACTACAAGACCCAGCAGAATTTATTAACAAATATGTAGAACAGTACAATGTATTGCCTACATTTGATATTGTAAATGCAAGTGTTGGAGCAAATCTTAAAGCACCAGAAGGTGTTAAAGAAAACAACTACGATTGGTTACTAACCGATTTTGAAACATTTATTAGACACAAAGGACTTGAAAGAGCAATCTTAGAATCAGCTGACTTGTTGGAAAAAGGTGAGTACGGTCCGGTAGAAGAAAAAATTAAAAAAGCAGTACAAATCGGGTTGCAACGTGACATGGGTACTGATTATTTTGAAGACCCTCGTGCTCGATTATTGCGCATAAAAGATAAAAACGGACAAATTTCAACAGGTTGGAAAAGCATCGATGACAAACTATATGGCGGATTTAATCGCGGAGAACTTAATATCTGGGCAGGTGGTTCCGGTGCTGGTAAGAGCTTGTTCCTTGCTAATCTTGGAGTTAACTATGCTCTTGCTGGTCTTAATGTTCTGTACCTTACATTAGAACTTAGTGAAGACTTGGTCTGTATGCGTATTGACGCAATGACCACTGGAATTCCAACTAGAGAGATTTTCAAAAGCATTGATGATGTTGAAATGAAAGTTAAAGTTATTGGTAAAAAATCTGGTAATTTACAAGTCAAATATATGCCAAGCGGTAAAACTGCTAACGACATTCGTGCTTACTTAAAAGAGTACGAGGTTAAAATGGGCCGTAAAGTTGACGTACTACTTGTAGACTACATGGACTTGATCATGCCGTTGAGTAAGCGTATTAGCGCTGAAAACTTGTTTGTTAAAGACAAGTATGTGTCGGAAGAATTGCGTAATTTGGCGGTAGAAAAGAACTGTGTATTTGTAACTGCGGCACAGCTGAATCGAGGTGCTGTTGAAGAAGTTGAGTTTGACCACAGTCATATCTCAGGTGGACTATCTAAGATCCAGACAGCAGATAACGTGTTTGGTATCTTTACAAGTCGTGCTATGCGTGAACGTGGACGTTACCAAATTCAGCTGATGAAGACACGTTCTAGTAGCGGTGTTGGTATGAAGATTGATTTGGAATTTAATATTGATACACTACGTATTAGTGACTTAGATGAACAAGATGGCTACGGTCATGGACAACCAAGTGCTGGTTCGACTTTATTAAATTCAATTAAACAAAGACAGACTGTAGCACAAGAAGACCCTAATGATGGAGTAGCAGTACCGAAAGTTCGTGCAGAAGTTGCTAGCAGTAAGTTAAGAGATTTGTTGGCAAACTTGCCAAGTGAAGAAATTTAATATAAAAGAATAAATACGCATATAATTAACCAGGTAGCGAACCATGAAACTCCATCGAATTAGAGATATTACTGATCCCTTAGTGCGTTTGATCAAGGACGATCCTGTTCGTCCGCACATTCCCCTTGAACAACGTATCAACGATGCCGCAGAGATTTTAATACTCAAAGCAGGAGAAGAAGTTCTTGCGGCTACTTGTATGCAATGGTTAAATGATGTTCCTGAAGATGAAAATGATTTGGTAGAAATGGCAAAAGACAAAAACATTGCCGTATTCTACACCATTTGGAGTTACAGTCCTGGAGCTGGTCAAAACTTAATTAAAGCCGCCGCAGAATGGTTAAAAACAGAGTACAGCGAGCTTAAAGGTATAGTTACGTTAAGTCCGCAAACACCAATGGCTCGCCGTTTTCATTTAAAAAATGGCGCTAAAATACGCAAAGAAAACCCTACCAGCGTTAACTACGAGTATTACTTCAAAGAATAAAAACAGGTAAATACTAGCTAATAAGGGCTAGTATTCATGAGTAAAACCGTACACAGCGTAAAATTAATTCCCTACGACGCAGTAGACTTAAACCGTCTAAGTTACACTAACGGCGATATAGTTTTCGATAATACCAACACTACGTTGCGTTTAATGAATGGGCATACTCAAGGCGGTACATTCTTAGCTACACAAACTTGGGTAACAGGTCAATTATCTAGCTATGCAACTTCAGCTAGTCTAACAACATTATTAAATTCTTATGCTACTACGGCTTCTGTTACAGCCGCAGTTAGCACAGAAGCTACAGCTAGACAAACAGCAATTACTACAGCATTAAGTTCATATGTAACTTCTAGTTCGTTAACAACTACATTAAGTTCCTATGCACTTAGCTCTGCAATCCCAACTGTTCCTACTTATACAGTAACAACAGCTTCGGCAAGCGGTGCAGGGTCTTTGACACTAGTAGGAACGACATTTACATTTACTCCTCCGAGTTTAACTGGATATGCTACAACAACAGCATTAACAGCTGAAACAACAAGGGCTACTACAGCAGAAGCATTGCTAGCACCAAAAGCAAATCCAGCATTTACTGGAACAGTAACAATAAACGGTCAGAATTTCAGAGCGGTGTCCATGGCCATAGCCGCAGCCTTACAATAAATATAAGAACAAGGGGCGACGATGTCAGTACAGATTAAATTAAGAAGAGATACAGCGGCAAATTGGGTAAGTATCAACCCTGTTTTAGCCAGCGGTGAACCAGGCCTAGAAACCGATACACTTAAAATTAAATACGGTGATGGTTCAAGTACTTGGAATTCTCTACCTTACCCTACTGTAACATTTCCTACAAGTATTGCGGCCGCTAGTTTAGCAAGTAACGTAGCCGGTGGTGCCGCTAATCAAATTTTATATCAAACACAAGCAGGTACAACTGGTTTCATTACAGCACCAACACAAATTGGATTTTTACAATGGACAGGGTCTGGATATAGTTGGAGTACTGGTGGATATGCGGCAGCCGCACAAATCACAGGAACTACTTTAGCTCCTAACGTTATTACTACCAGTATTACTACACTAGGTTCAGGTGTAACTGCAACTACATTTACAGGTTTAATTACAGCAAACGGCGGAGTTACTGGAAATGTAACAGGTAATTTAACAGGTAATGTTACCGGAAATGTAACAGGTAATGTTACCGGAAATGTAACAGGAACTGCTGGATCTGCCGCCAAATTAACAACAGCTACAACAATTAACGGTGTAAGTTTTGATGGGTCTGCACCAATTACTATTACAGCAGTAGCTACAAGTGCGCCTGCTAACAGCCTAACTGGAACAACATTAGCAAGTAATGTAGTTTCAAGCAGTTTAACCAGTGTTGGAACACTAACAGGACTAACTGTAGGAACCAGCGGACTTACTATAGCTAGTCCTAATCAAGGTTCAAGTTATGCTTCAGGCAATGCATTACAAGTTGCGGGCGGCGTTGGAATTTCAGGTAGTGCATTTATCAACGGTAATTTAACAGTTACTGGAAATATTACAGATTCTGCTGGAAATGTTATTGTTCAATCAGGTAATATTTCTGCATCAGGAACAATTACAGCAGGCTCATTAAATGTTAAAACTTATGCCATAGCTGTAGCAGTGGCCCTAGGATAACCGCTAAATATAAGATCACGGAGAATTAAATGGCAAAGAGTCAACTTAGACAGTACGTTTTTACACCAGTAGCTGGCGCAGGTACAATTGAAGTACCTGGTAAATTCGATCTGCAACAATTACTAGTAATTACAAATACTACTAAAAACACAATTATTTACAATTTCGCAGATCCTACATTCAGCGGAACTACTGTTACATTTAACAGAGCAAATGACTTAAACTTCATTTCAGCACTAGATAATACAGATGGTACAACTACTATTACCCTAGTAGCCAATAGTACAACTGGTATGTCTAGCACAGATACATTACAGATTTTTTACGAAAGTGCATTCCAATATGTTCGTAGTCCAGAAATTGGAACTGATGCTTTTGAACGTCAGCGTGTTGCCGCTCCGCAAAGTTTACTGGACGCTGACTTTGAATATGGTATGCAACCAACTAAGTGGTTGACTATTAGCCAACAACGTGGATACCCAGCAATTTATGAAATTCCTGGAACAGATTTAACAGTAACAGCCGCAACTACAGACGCATCGAGCGGTTCTGGTGGATTTGCAACTAGCGAATCATTAATTACAATTACTACAGCATCTGCACATGGATATACTGTAGGCCAGCCAATTACAATCCGTGGTTTTAACAGTGCATATACTGGTTTTGACCGTGCTGAAGGTTCTTTTGTTGTTTATAGCACTCCGTCTACAACAACATTTACCTATGTAGCAAAAGGTAAAGTAGGTTATAATAACAACGATAACATTTATACACCTTTCATTCAATTGCGTCAAGGCGGATTCTACTCAGGATCAAATATTAACGCAGTAGTTGCCGCAACTATTACAGCAACTAACCCAACTGGTAATTTATTAACAGTTAGCAACACAACTGGTATGACAGTTGGTGCACCAATCACAATCAGTACTGTAACAACTAACGCTATTGCTACTAACTCAGGTAACAATTATGTTACTTTTGGTACTACAGTCGGTATGGCTGTTGGTATGCCTTTATATTTCTCTGGTACAAGTTTTGGTGGACTAATATCTGGTACAACATATTATGTACAGTCTATTGTTGACACACGTACTGCTATTCTAGTTACTACATCAGGCGGCTCTACCAACCCAACATTAACTACTGCAATTGGCGGTAATATGTATGTTGTAGGTGGTGCTAACTTTGGTAACTTAGTATCAGGTACACAATATTATATTGCTAGTATTCCAACACCAGGTGCAAATGGTACAATAACCATTTCAAACAATATTGTATATACAACTAACATCACTGCTACATACGTAAGTACTAACTATGTAACATTCGGTACAACTACTAACATGGTTGTAGGAGAAGCAGTTGTTACTGGTGCAAGTGGTAACTTTGGCGGACTAAGTGCAAGTGCAACATATTATGTAATTCAAATTATTGATAGTCGTAACGCTATTTTATCCGCAACATTAGGCGGATCAGCTGTAGTATTATCAACTGCTACTGGTACATTGAGTGCCACAGTTGGTACTCCAATTGCAGTTTCTTCAGCTAGCGGATATTTGGCCGCAATCGCAGTTAACAACCCAACATTTACATATACCACACCTAGTTCAGTAAGTAGCTTTACTGCTAGTTTGTCTGGCTCTACTTTAACTATTACAGCAATCGCTAGCGGTACAATTGCCACCGGGCAAGCTCTTGCTGGTGCAACTGGTATTCCAAGTGGATCAGTAATTACAGCACAGTTAACAGCAACAGGGGCAAGTGCAGTAGCAACTCCAACTTACTCAGCAGGCGGTGCTCCGGGTGCATTTTCATTCACAGTTAGCTCAGGAACAGGTATCATTGTAGGACAAATTGTTTCAGGAACCGGTGTTCCAAACAGCACATTTGTAACTAACGTTAACGGAACAGTAATTACATTAAGCAATGCATTTACAACTCAAGCCGCTGGTACATATAGTTTCTATACAGCATACGGTATTGGTACTTACAGCGTAAGCACTAGCACTGGTTCAGTAAGCAGTACAAACGCATTTACAACAGTAGCTACTCAAGCAACAATTACTGTTAGCACAACAAGTCCACATGGATTTACTCCAGGCGACACTATTAACGTAACACAATCAAGTGATACTGGTTCTAACAATCACATTTTAGTTAGTGGCCCATTCTTTGTTGAATCAACTCCATCTAACAGTACATTTACATATACAGCACGTGGTGTTGGTGTAATTACTGGAACTGTTGTTGGACAAATTTATGCTCGTCCAGACAGTTTCTATGCACACAGACCATTTGACGGCGGTGTGCAATTAGGTACAGGTTTACCAGCACACGGTTCACAAGCAATACGTATGAGTAAGAAGTATATTCGTTACCAATCAGGTAAAGCAATTAACTTCAATACTGGTTTGCTAATGGCTCCAAACTATTTTGTACGTAGCGTGTATGCTAACGCATTGCCGGTACAAACTGGTGTTGCTATTACAGCAGTAACCAATACAACTGGTGGTATTACTATTGCTAACGGTACTTATGTACAAGGTGAGCAAATTGTAATCACAACAACTGTAGGCGGTTCATTATTACCAAGCGGAACATATTATGTTGCCGTAGGCGGTGTAAGTGTTGTAACTATTGCACTAGCTAGCACATACTTAAATGCTATAGCCGGTACAACTATTACTACAACTGCTGGATCAGTAACAGCTACAGCAACCGTTAATCCAATGATTACTATCACAACAGACGATGTGGATCACGGATGTCAAATTGGTGCAAACGTAACACTAAGCGGCGTACAAACATCTGGTTATAATGGTTCTTATACTGTAGCCGCAATTATTGACGAACGTAACATTGCAGTGGCAGCTAACCAAACACTAACTGCTAGCACAGGCGTAGCAGGTGCAACTGTTAGTGATCCATGTTTACTAAGTGTTAACAATTGGACTGGTGCAACTGTACGTTCAGGAACATTTGATGAGCAAAACGGTGTATTCTTCCAATATGACGGACAAGTAGTAGGTGCTGTACGTCGTTCTAGTACATTCCAGTTAGCTGGTACTGTTACAGTATATGTAGGTTCAGGACAAATTGTTGGTATTAACACACGTTTCACAAGTCAATTATTTGCCGGTGATCGTATTGTTATCCGCGGTATGAGCCACGTAGTAACACAAGTTGTTAGTGACTCCTTAATGTATGTTAACCCACAATATCGTGGATATCAATCAGTTAGCGGTATTAAGATTACTAAAACAATCGACCGTGTTGTTCCACAAAGTCAATGGAATATGGATCGTGTAGATGGATCAAATGGTCCATTTAACCCAAGCGGTTATCAATTAAAACCCAACACTATGAACATGGTCTGTGTACAATGGACATGGTACGGTGCTGGATTTATTGACTGGATGATGCGTGGTCCAGAAGGCAAGTACATTACTGTACATCGTCTACGTAACAACAACTTAAACAACGAAGCTTGGATGCGAGCTGGTAACTTACCAGTACGTTACGAAGTATCTAACGAAGCCGCTCGTGGTTACATTGTTGGAAGTGTAAACGTTGGAAATGCTGATACAGTTATTCCAATGAATGACACTACTTATTTCCCAGTACCAACTGTGCCAGCAGGACAATCTGTTTTTGTCGATAACGAAATTATCAACTATACAGGTAAAATCAATACCTATGCAACTGCTACTAGCAGTTCGGGTAATACTGTAACAGTAGTAAGTACTGCTAACATGGCAGTTGGACAGCCAATTGTATTTTTAAGTCAATCAAGTGCTGTAACTGCTATTGGTAACTTGATCAGCGGTACTACTTACTATATTGTAAGTATTAACGGTAATAACTTGACAATCAGTACCAGTAGTAGCTTAACTCCTACAATGACACAAGTAACTGCCACAGCTACAAGTTTGTCTGGATATATGACGGTTAATGCACTAGTAGGATGTACACGCAGTCAAACTATTGCTCCTTGGGCAAGTGGCGGTCAGCGCACATTCTCAGCTGGTGCTGCCGCAAGCCACACACCACAAACTGGTGTTATTTTAATCAACGGTACAGCAAGCCCAATCGTAAGTCACTGGGGTGCGGCCTTTATTGAAGACGGTGGATTTGACAGTGACCGTTCATACATTTTCAACTATCAAGTTACCAACGTTCCACTTACAACTAAGAAGACAACAGCGTTTGCTATTCGTCTAGCACCTAGTGTAAGTAATGCTCTTCCAGGAGATCTTGGAGCACGTGAACTTATTAACCGCGCTAGCTTCTTGCTACAACAGTTAGAATCATCAGCTGGTTCTGGTGGTACTAACGCCGCATTGGTTATTGAAGGTGTTATTAACCCAAG